>Ga0208305_10001553_pt1 | contig 10864 bp, 10 predicted proteins | sample ColrivemetaGS741_FD_187605 | JGI IMG/M metagenome (GOLD analysis project Ga0208305, IMG submission 187605) | Estuarine microbial communities from the Columbia River estuary - Flood tide ETM metaG S.741 (SPAdes) (version 2) | ecosystem: Environmental > Aquatic > Marine > Intertidal zone >... | reverse complement strand
ATATCTCTAGAGCTTCTGGGTAACAATATATTAAATGCTCTAAAGGACTCGAAAACTAATCCGGAACAATCCATTCCATCTGCAGTGACGCCTCCAAATTTATATTTTACACCATTAAATTTTTTTGCATAATCTACAATATTTAAAACTCTAGGCTCATCATTTTCAATACTGTATGTTTTAGTAGTGTTTATATCTAAATCAGTGGTTATTGCAGTTTCATTAATGCTTGGTTGTGTAACACCTTTTTTTATCGCATTTCGTTTTTTAACTACAATGTGATTTGAAGTTTTGCAACTAGTAAAACTAAAAACAATAAGTAATAAAATAATGATTTTTTTCATAAACAAAGTTATGCTTTGATAGATTTGTAGATTAATTTGGCTGTTTTTTCACTGGCACCTTTGCCACCCAATTTTTTTTCTAATTCGTAATATTGTACTTGAATCTTAGAACGTTCTTTTTTATCTAAAATTATTTCAAGTTCTTTTTTTAATCTTTTTTTATTGAAATCGCTTTGAATAAGTTCGGTAACGACTTCCTTATCCATTATTAAATTTACCAGCGAAATAAATTTTAAAGTGATTATTCTTTTTGCAATTTGATAAGAGATGGCACTTCCTTTATAGCAAACTACTTGTGGCACTTTAAATAAAGCGGTTTCTAAAGTGGCAGTTCCCGAGGTAACCAAAGCAGCTGTTGAAACACTTAATAAATCGTACGTTTTGTTGGATATAAATTTTGTGTTATACGATTTTATAAAAGGTTGATAAAAACTGTAATCCTGACTTGGAGCACCTGCTATAACGAATTGATAGTCTGGAAAATCATTTACTAAACTAAGCATAACAGAGAGCATGTTTTTTATTTCCTGCTTTCTACTTCCTGGCAACAATGCAATAATAGGTTTCCCACTTAAATTATTTTCAGCTCTAAAAACAGTTTCATCTATTAGTTTTCTATTTGCAATGGCGTCAATTAATGGGTGCCCAACAAATGTTACTTTATAATCGTGTTTTTTGTAAAAGGGTTCAACAAAAGGCAAAATAACATACATGGCATCAATATCGCGTTTTATGTCCTTTACTCTGCCCGCTCTGGATGCCCAAACTTGAGGGGAAATGTAATAGTTAGTTCTAAATTTTTGTTGTTTTGCCCATTTCGCAATGCGCAAATTAAAACCAGAATTATCTATAAAAATGACGACATCTGGGTTAAATATTTGGATATCGCTTTTGCAAAAAGTAATGTCCTTATATATGGCCGACAGATTCATAATTACTTCTGCAAAACCCATAAATGCTCGCTCTTTATAGTGTTTTACTAATGAGCCTCCAACCGCTTGCATAAGGTCGCCACCCCAAAACCTAAATTCGGCAGCTAAATCTTCTTTTAGCAGCGCTTTCATGAGGTTTGAACCATGCAAATCTCCTGACGCTTCTCCGGCAATTATATAATACTTCATTTAAAAAACTACTTAAAAAAGCTTAAATGCAAAAGTAAATACAGCTACAAAAATAGTAACTATCAATACGCCTCGTGCACGATAATCTTGTCTCTTTTTTATGAAAATAAAAAAAGTTACTAAATTTAAAATAGCACCTAAGCTTATTAATTTTCCTAAAAAACCTTCATTTGAAGCCGTTTTAATTACGGTTGTAAAATCGTCGCCACCACCAAATAGCGTAGCAACCAGTATTAAACCTATACTATTGGCAATTAAACCAATAATCATTCCTATAACAATATCTTTTTTCATCTGTTTCTTAATTTGTTTCAGAATCATTCAAATTCCAAGAGTTTAGATTCTGAATAAAATGATGTGCAGTTAAATCAAATTGACTTGGTACAATCGAAATATAACCATGTTCTAAAGCCCATTCATCAGTATCTTCACCATCATCTAAATTAACAAATTTACCTGAAAGCCAATAATAATCTTTCCCTTGTGGATTCTTGCGTTTGTCAAATTTTTCTACCCAATTAGCTTTAGCTTGACGGCAAATTTTTATACCTTTTATGTTTTCTTTTGAAATATTTGGAATATTTACGTTTAAAACAATACCGTTGGGTAATCCATTTTTTAAAACGTTTTCTGTGATGGTTTTTATAAATTGGTTACAAGCGTCGAAATTGGCATTCCAGGTATAGTCTAACAGAGAAAATCCTATGGCAGGAATTCCTTCAATACCAGCTTCAATTGCAGCACTCATAGTACCAGAATAAATAACGTTAATAGAAGAATTAGAACCATGATTTATACCTGACACACAGATGTCTGGTCTTCGTGGTAGTTTTTCTCGTATCGCAAGTTTTACACAATCGGCAGGAGTGCCAGAGCAACTATACTCTTTCTGAGGACCGTCATCAACAAATACCTGCTCAACATATAGTGTAGAATCTAAAGTAATGGCATGTCCCATACCACTTTGTGGACTGTCGGGAGCAACCACAACTACATCGCCAATAGTATTCATTATTTTTATTAAAGTCCTGATACCCGGTGCATTAATGCCATCATCATTTGTTACCAGTATAAGCGGTTTGTTTTTCATTTACATCATTGAAATAGTGTCGCTAAAATACATAAATTCCACAGTTTACAGGGTATTTCTTCAGTTTAACAAAAAATTAGGAATCCATTGATGTTATTGGCATAGTTTTTTCTCTATTTTAGTAAAAAAATGATGGTTTGTTTAAAAACCATTGCTAATAACTGAATATAAAATAATGAATTTGCTATCTTGGAAGGCAATATTATATTATGTTTAGCGATAGTAAATTTAGCCCAGTTTTAAAATGAAGGCTAACTTTTAAAAAATTGAAATCTCTTATGAAAAAGAAATATATAGTACTATTATTATCAATACTGCTGGCTTTTGGCTCGTGCAGTTTTACTACTAAAAAATTTAGTAATCCAGATAAAGATAAGTTGTTAATACAGGTTATTACTTTTGTATTGCAACAAGGGCATTTTGATCCTATTGCTTTTGATGATGAATTTTCTGAAGAATTATTTAAAGATTACCTGGAAGTGATTGACCCGGTAAAACGTTATTTCTATGAGTCTGATTATAAGGATTTTGAAAAATATAAGTTAACAATAGATGATCAACTAAAAGCAACCGACATTACTTTTTTTAATGTGGTTCATGAGCGTATGTTAAAACGTATTGAAGAGGTAAAAGAAATTTATAAAGAAGTTTTATCTGAGCCTTTTGATTATTCAACAGAGGAATCCTTCGATACAGATTATGAAAACATAGGATTCGTTAAAAACAGAAAGGAGATGAAAGCACGTTGGAAACAACAACTAAAATTCTCAACACTTTCTAACTACGATGATCTATATACCCAAGAAAAACAGGCAAAAGAGAAAGACCCTGAATACGTAATGAAAACGGAGCAACAAATTGAAAAGGAAGCTCGAGAGTCTACGTTAAAGTCTATTAATGTTTATTTTAATGATAGTATTGATGATTTACAACGCGAAGATTGGTTTGCACTTTATGTAAATACGATTGTTGAAGAATTTGATCCACATACCTATTATTTAGCACCCAGAAATAAAGAAGATTTTGATCAGCGTATGTCTGGTAAACTAGAAGGAATTGGAGCTAGATTACAAAAGAGAATGGATTATATTAAAATTGTTGAACTAATTTCTGGAGGTCCAGCTTGGCGAAGTAGAGAGCTTGAGGTTGAAGATGTTATTTTAAAAGTAAAACAAGAAAACGATGAGTTTCCTGTTAACATTGTTGGTATGCGTATTAACGATGCTATAAAATATATAAAAGGTCCAAAGGGAACTAAAGTAACACTTACTATTAAAAAAGTAGACGGTACTATTAGAGATGTTGTCATTACCAGAGATGTGGTTGAATTGGAGGAGACATACGCAAAGTCTTCTATAATAAAAAAAGATAATATGACTTTTGGAATTATAGATTTGCCTTCATTTTATGTGGATTTTAAAGATTATAAAAATATAAATGCAGCTAAAGATGTTAAAGCAGAAATTGAACATTTAAAGGCAGAAGGTATAAATGGATTGGTGTTAGATTTACGTAATAATGGAGGTGGCTCCTTACCCGCTGTAGTTGAAATGGCTGGGTTGTTTATTAAAGACGGCCCCATAGTACAAGTGCGTTCAACTGGCGAAGCAAAAGAGGTTTTAAAAGATAGAGATTCATCAATTTCGTGGGACGGTCCATTGGTTATTTTAGTTAATGAAATATCCGCATCGGCTTCTGAAATTTTGGCGGCTGCTATGCAGGATTACAAACGAGCTATAATTATTGGCGGCAAACAAACCTATGGAAAAGGCACGGTTCAAGTAGTAATGGACCTTAATAATATGCTTAGAAACAACACGAATGGCGACTTAGGAGCATTAGCCTTAACAACGCAGAAATACTATAGAATTAATGGAGGATCTGTACAGTTAGAAGGTGTAAAAAGTGATGTTAATGTACCTGGAAGATTTAGTTTTATTGAAGTGGGAGAGAAGGATAAACAAAATGCTTTGCCATGGGATGAAATTGATGCAGCTGTATATACGCCTTGGGAAGGCTATTTTGATTATAACACTGTAATTGAAAAAAGTAAAGAACGTATAAGTAAAAATCCACAATTAAAACTTATTGAAGAAAATGCAAAATGGGTTAAAAGTAAAATTGATGAAACAATAGTTCCATTAGATTACAACAAATATAGAGGAGGTTTAAAGCTGAATGAAGAAGAAGCTAAACATTTTGATGCACTATCAAATTATAAAACAAATTTAACTTTCGATTCTACAACTTTCGAAAAAACACTTTTTACTAAAGACACTACCGACTTAAAAGAAAAACGCATGCGTTGGCACGAAAATTTAAGTCACGATGTATATATAGAGGAAGCCGTGAATGTGTTAGAAGATTTAAAAGCATCTTACCCTATAAAAAAAGTAGCTAGAGCTGTAAAAAATTAGGTTATTTATGAGTCATAAATCAAACTCACTAAAACAATTAGCGCTCCAAAAGTTTAAAAAAGACTTTTGGGGCGTTTTTAGTTTCTATTTTATTGTGTTAGTCGGGGTTATTTCGGTGTTTGCGTATGCATTTGCGCCTGATAATTCACAATATGCAAACCAAATGCATTTATCTATTCACTCTAAAAAACCGGGATTTAAAATAACTATGCTAACTATTCCGTCTCAGCTGGAATCCGATCAAAGTGGTTTCGATAAGTTTTTCTTTGGAAAACGAAATACTGATACCGAAATTCCAATAACAGATTATAATGTTGATCAAGAAGCTTTAACATATAAAGAATACGCTTCCGATGGTTTAGAAGGTGTTGAAAAATCAATGTTACTTAACGCATTTGGAAACAATTCAATAGATAATTTCATTAAAGAAAAGACCTTTCTTTTTGGTACCGATAAATATGGACGCGATTTATTAAGCCGGGTACTTGTTGGAGCCAGAATATCTTTTTTTATTGGTTTTGTGGCCGTATTTATTTCCTTAATTATTGGTGTATTTATGGGAAGTGTTGCGGGATATTTTGGAGGTAAGGTAGACGCCATTATTATGTGGATTATTAATGTAACCTGGTCTATCCCAACGTTACTTTTAGTAATTGCAATAACATTGGCTTTAGGTAAAGGGTTTTGGCAGGTTTTTATAGCAGTCGGACTAACAATGTGGGTGGAAGTGGCGAGAGTAGTGCGAGGGCAAATAATTAGCGCTAAAGAACTACAATACGTTACAGCGGCAAGAGCGCTTGGTTTTAACGATTATAGAATTATAACGAAACATATTTTGCCCAATATTATGGCGCCTGTAATTGTTATTTCTGCAGCTAATTTTGCGGCAGCTATATTAATTGAAAGCGGACTTAGCTTTCTGGGTATTGGGGCACAACCGCCTATGGCAAGTTGGGGTGCTATGATAAAAGACCATTACAATTATATTATTCTTGGTAAGCCCTATCTGGCAATTATACCTGGACTTTGTATTATGAGTTTGGTAATGGCTTTTATGATGATTGGAAATGCACTTCGTGATGCTTTAGATGTGAAGAGTTAGAGGTTGGATTATTTGTTTTTCTAAATCCCCATAGTGTTTCATGGCCGATTTCGCTATTAAATAATAGTAGTATCCTTATTAATTGTCTGAAACAGTTAATATTGAAATCCGTTATAATAGAATTTTTAAAATGTATTGGATAAAAGTTAAAGGAGAAATAATATTCATTTTTCGTTGTTGATGCGTTTTATAACATCGTCATTATAAAAATAAACAACACAATTTAATCGATATTCATATTTTCATTCAATTCATCAATGTAGTTTAAAACATCATCTTTCCCAGCTTCGTTGCTCGATGAGGTGATAAAATAATTGGGCATGTCTTCCCAAGTTTCTAAAAGCACTTTTTTGTAGTCATCAACATGTCTTAGTATAGCATTTGGTTTTAATTTATCGGCTTTTGTAAAAATGATAGAAAACGGAATACCATTTTCCCCCAACCATTGCATAAATTCTAAATCAATGGTTTGTGGGTCGTGCCTAATATCAACTAAAACGAAGGCAGATACTAATTGCTCGCGTAAGTTAAAATATTGGGTAATAAATTTTTGAAAAGTCTTTTTAGCGTTTTTAGAAACACGTGCATACCCATAGCCAGGTAAGTCTACCAGATGCCAATTTGTATTTATTAAGAAATGATTAATAAGTTGTGTTTTTCCTGGTCTGCCTGAGGTTTTTGCTAAACTCTTTCGGCTAGTAAGCATGTTTATAAGCGAAGATTTACCAACATTACTTCTGCCTATAAAAGCGTATTCTGGCAACTTACCTTTGGGGCATTTAGCCACATCGGAATTACTCATTACAAATTCAGCAGATTTAATATGCATTTATTAGAATTTAGAATCTGTTTTTATAGAAATTCAATTAGTTATAAATCTCTTTTATTTAACCAGTTATCAAGAATATTATTAAATTCTTGTGGATGTTCCATCATGGCAGCGTGTCCGCATTTGTCAATCCAAAATAAATCTGAATCTGGTAAAAGACTATCAAATTCTACAGCTACTTCTGGTGGTGTGACATTGTCATTCTTGCCCCAAATAATGCATGTTGGAATATTCATTTTTGGTAAATCTTTAGCCATGTTATGTCTAATAGCACTTTTGGCAATGGCTAAGGTTTTTATAAGTTTGTTGCGGTCGTTAACGGTTTCATAAACTTCATCCACAATTTCTTTGGTTGCAATGGCAGGATCGTAGAACACATCTTGTGCCTTCTTTTTTATAACTTCATAGTCGCTGCGTTTGGTGTATCCGCCTCCCATAGCACTCTCATAAAGACCGGAACTGCCTGTTATAATTAACGCCTTCACTTTTTTAGGGTAAAGTTTTGTGTGGTATAGACCTATGTGTCCGCCAAGTGAATTTCCTAACAAAATAACTTCATTATAGCCTTTAAATTCTATAAAATCATGTAAATATTTCGCAAAACTTTTTACGTTAGTTTTTAATAGGGACTTGGTGTAAATTGGTAGTTCGGGTATTACAACTGTATAGCCTTTTTTGCTAAAATATTGTATTACCGAATCAAAATTACTTAAACCACCCATTAAGCCATGTAAAACAATAATTGGGGTGCCTTCTCCAGCCTCAATATAGCTGTAATTCTTCTCTTTTTTTAAACTATGCGTCATTAATCAGTTGATCATTGCTTTAAAAACAAATATAGTTATTTCATTCATATTTCAACTATTTTATTGTTTCACAAAATTATATTTCTGAATTCAGATGTTAACAATTCAGATGTAATTTAATACACGCGCCTAATCTATTGATAATAAGCGTAGATGTCATTTTTCAGGTTCTAAATTGATATATAAACTGCATTTAAACGAATAATTATTAACAAAGTGGTATAAAGTGGTAAAAAGTGGTAAAAAATTCAATATATTTGAAACTTAAACATTAAAAGAGTATTAAACCACATTGGACTTATTAACAGGAACATACGATTGTAAAGTAGACGCTAAAGGCAGGCTTATGATGCCGGCGCCTCTTAAAAAGCAACTGTCTTCAGTATTGCAAGATGGTTTTGTTTTGCGTCGTTCTGTTTTTCAAAAATGTTTAGAATTGTACCCAATGAGCGAATGGCAAATGCTCATGCAAAAAATCAACAAGCTTAATAAGTTTAAAAAAAAGAACAACGATTTTATACGTCGCTTTACTGCGGGTGTTAAAATGGTTGAGGTTGATGTGAATGGGCGGCTATTAATACCTAAAGACTTAACGATTTTTGCTAATATTTCAAAAGATATAGTGGTTACGTCGGCAATTAACATCATCGAAATCTGGGATAAAGATTTATATGAGCAGGCTATTGACGATGCTACAATTGATTTTGCAGATTTAGCTGAAGAAGTCATGGGACAAGATGATGACGATGGAATATCATAACCCTGTTTTATTAAAAGAAACCGTAGACGGATTAAATGTGAATCCAGATGGTGTATATGTAGATGTCACATTTGGTGGTGGCGGTCATAGCAAAGAAATATTAAAAAGACTTGGGGGTAAAGGGAAGTTGTTTGCTTTCGATCAAGATAAGGACGCTCTTAAAAATACAATTGACGACGACAGGTTTACATTGATAAATGAAAATTTCAGATATATAAAACGTTTTTTAAGGTTTTATGGTGTAAAACAAGTAGATGGGATTTTAGCTGATTTTGGAGTGTCTTCGCATCAATTTGATGTTGCAGAACGCGGATTTTCAACACGTTTTGAGGCAAACTTAGATATGAGAATGAATCAGCAAAATGAATTGTCTGCCTTTCAAGTTGTAAATAAATATGAAGAGGAACAGTTAAAGCAAGTGCTTTTTCAATATGGTGAGTTGCGTTCGGCGCCAGCAATGGCAAAGGTTATTGTTGAGCAGCGAGAATTGAAACCTATTATTACAAGTGAAGAGTTAAAAGCGACATTGAAAAAGTTTTTACCACCACGACATGAAAATAAAGTGTTGGCTCAAATTTATCAGGCCATTAGAATAGAGGTCAACCAGGAAATTGAAGCATTAAAAGAGTTTTTAGAACAAACACCAGAGCTTTTAAAACAGGAAGGAAGATTAAGTGTTATTTCCTATCACTCTTTAGAAGACCGTTTAGTGAAACGATTTATAAGAAACGGATTGTTTGAAGGTGAACCAGTTCGTGATATGTATGGAAATTTTGAAGTACCCCTTAAAAAAGTAAATGGTTTAATAGTGCCATCAAAAGAAGAGGTTAAAATAAATAGTAGAGCAAGAAGCGCAAAACTTCGAATTGCAGAAAAGTTATAAATGAAAACAAATATCTATAAAATACTAAAAGGAACTTTTCTAGTAAGTGATGATTCTTTTAAGAATTGGAGGTTTATCCTTTTCATTTCGGGATTAGCTATAGCGATGATTGCAAGTTCGCATAGTGCAGATAAAAAAGTATATGAAATTGCGAGATTGAAAAATGAAGTAAATGAAATGCGTTCAGCATTTATAGACGGGCGTTCCAGATTAATGAAACTTAAAATGGAGTCTGGTATTGTAGAAGTCATGAAAGAAAAGGGAATTGCGCCATCGGCAATTCCACCAAAAAAGATAAAAGTAAAATCTCAAAAATAAATTTAAACTTGGCATTTAACGAGAAAAACATATTAAACAGAGTGTATTTTGTTGCAGGATGTATGTTCATCTTCGGGCTTGCCGTTGTGTTCAAATTGTTTAGTATTCAGTTTGTTGATGGTGATAAATATAGAGGTATGGCGACCGAGCGCGTTATTAAAAACGTGATTATTCCTGCCAACCGAGGTAATGTGTATTCTGTAAAAGGGAATTTACTGGCAACATCAATTCCTAAGTACGATATTCGTCTGGATGCGATAACTCCAACTTCAAAAACTTTTGAGAAATATATTAAACCCTTATGCGATTCATTGTCTAAATATTCTGGAAAATCTTCAAGTTATTATCAAAATGATATCCGAAGAGCCAGAGCGTTACAAAATCGCTATTATTTAATTGCAAGAAATATTGGGTATTCTGAATATATACGTTTACGTAGTTTTCCATTATTAAGTTTAGGGGCTTTTAAAGGCGGGTTAATTGTTGAGCAAACGACCAAGCGAGAACATCCGATGGGCGGGATAGCGCAACGCTCTATTGGTTATGAGCGTTTTGATGAAAATGGCAATGTGACCAGGGCTGGAATAGATGGTGCTTTTGGTATAAAATATTTACGGGGAACCGATGGTCAAAGAAGAAAGCAACAAATAGGCAAGGGGCAATGGAAGCCTTTAAATGATGCTAATGAGATTGATCCTAAAAATGGCTACGATGTTTATACAACCATCGATGTTAATATTCAGGATATAGCGCATCATGCACTTTTAGAGCAATTAGAAAAATACAAAGCAGACCATGGCTGCGTGGTGGTTATGGAAACCAAAACTGGTGAAATAAGGGCTATTTCAAACTTAGGTCGAAATAGTGATGGGCGCTATTACGAGCGATTAAATTATGCTATTGGAGAATCTCACGAATCGGGTTCAACTTTTAAATTAATGGCAGTTACAGCAGCTTTAGAAGATAAAGTGATTGATACAAGTGATGTTGTTGATACGGAAAAAGGAATTATATACTATTATGGCAAAGCAGTACGAGATTCACATCATGGTGGGTATGGTAAAATTACGGTTTCCAAAGCATTTGAGGTTTCTTCAAATACTGGTATTGTAAAAGCTATTGATAAAGCTTATAGTAAAAACCCAAACAAATTTGTTGATAGGTTGTATGCTATGAACTTAAATAATGATTTAA
>Ga0208305_10001552_pt1 | contig 10869 bp, 16 predicted proteins | sample ColrivemetaGS741_FD_187605 | JGI IMG/M metagenome (GOLD analysis project Ga0208305, IMG submission 187605) | Estuarine microbial communities from the Columbia River estuary - Flood tide ETM metaG S.741 (SPAdes) (version 2) | ecosystem: Environmental > Aquatic > Marine > Intertidal zone >... | reverse complement strand
GTTCTTCCGCGAATGCCTTTGCGTTCTTTTCAACACTCATTAGTATCCTGCCTCAAGTTGTCTTATCTTGATGATGTTACCAATCGTGGTGTGTCTCCAGTTGAGATTATTCATGATACTCTCAAGGGTTTCAACAATAGTTTTTAGATACTGAATGCGTATCTCACTGTCCTGTATCTCTTGGTCGGCATCATAGTAGTACTTCTCTAGGTCACCCTTCAATACTTTGAGTCCATTGAACGGGTCGGGTGACCAGTTCTTTGACCTCATAGTCTCTTCGTCCATCTTCCCGTTGTACCATAACCACTTATCTTTCAACAGAGACTTCTGAGAAAACTCTGCCTTCTTTAATCGTAGTTTAGTTAGGGATAGATATTCAAGATACTTAGCATGCATCTTGGGAGTGTCCATACTATTCTTGTCAAGTTGACCTTCCTTTATAAGGGAGTCCTCTTTCCACTCTGCCAATATGGATTCTAAATTTATCATAATATATTCCTTATGTTACTATATATATTTTAATTATCTCTGTATTTTCTATATAAATAGAAGTACAGATATAGGAAGTAAAAATGCCACAGAATACTACAACATTAAAAACTCAAATAAAAGATGCGTCTCTTACATCTAATGTGAACTACTTACAACCTACAGGTTTTCGTATTAGTATTGACCGAAAAAGATATCCTAACTTAGAGTATTTTGTTCAATCGGTACAACACCCCAATTTATCTGTTTCGACTGTAGAACTACCTGTAAGAAGAATAACTTCTGTCCCTCTTGTAGGAGATTCTATAAAGTTTGGAAGTGTTGATTTTACAATTCTCCTTGACGAAGATATGAAGTCTTATGAGGAGATGTTTGATTGGATGCAACGTGGAGTAAACGAAGGTCAAGTATCTGCAGAAAACAGAAGAACCGCAATACCAACATATTCTGATATAACACTGTCTATCCTTTCAAGTCATAATAATTCAGTGAGACAAATCACATATAGAGATTGTATTCCTACTGACTTAGGTGGTGTATCATTTGTATCAAACTCTGGTGATGCTACGTTTTTAACGTTTACGGCATCGTTCAGATTTTCTCAGTTTGAGTTTAAATAGAAGTCCCTATAGTTCTTCTTTCAATATCATCATGAGCAAACTCTGCCCAGTAGAGTTCAAACGCAACACCATCTTGAACACCTTCAAACTGATGTATCTTTCCAGGTTTTACCTGACAGAAGTCTCCTGCAGTTAGTATTGTTTCATCAACAAGACCATCCTGTTCTCCGTCTTGCCATACACGAACAATCATAGTTCCACTCTCAACAAAGAAACCATTCCATTTATGTTTGTGTAAATGTTCGGAACACTTGTATCCCTTTTTGAAGTTGATACGATGAAACTCTAATACACCATTCGCGTGTATCAGTTCGGTGTTTCCCCAAATCTTTCCTGCCTTAGTTCCCATTAGTCTTCACCTCTGAGATACATTTCTCTCTCTTCATCTTCCTCTTCAGGTGTCATAGCAGTATACCCACCACAATCAATATCAACACTTGTCATAAAGACAAACAGTATGGTTCCAAAACCACCAATCATTAATCCCAGAAAAAACTCAAACATTATCAACTCCATTTATAATTATATAGGTCAAGAATAAGTCACACATTTACAATGCGACCTTTCTCAATCCATTCTAACTCTTCGAACTTTTCATCATAGGTACGTCCAGAGACCGTGAACCCTTCGGTGTGTCTCTCGTCTAGGATAAACTTGACTGCTTCCTTTGCGGTTGCAAATCGTTTCCAATCCTCGTTCCTTGTGTTCAACTTTAATTTTACTTCATATGCTTTCATTATACATTTTCCTCTCTGATTTTTCTTTCTGTATTCATGTCTTTTATAAGTTTTGAGTTGTAACCACTGACTTCATATTCCTTTAGAAACTCAAAGTCAAGTCCACCAAATCTCTCCACGAGTTCTTGGTATCTGTTTTCGAACTCTAAACGAGTATTAAAACATTCTTGCACGAACTCTTTCTCTTTAGTGTATCCTAATACTAATGCCATTATTACGCACCTCCTGCAAAAAGAAGACTGGCAAGCATTGCTTCATCTTCGTATGAATCTTCGTATGAACGTTCCGCCAAGAACTCTTCATAAGAATCCTCGATGTCCGCAATGCGTTCGTCTCTAGAGGCATTTTCTATTTCATTAACTGTCGCCTCGAACTTCAAGAAAGTTGGGTCATCAGAAAGGTCTTTGAAAAGTCCTAAAGTTATTCCTTCTTTGACTGATGCCTCAATCTGTTCTTCAAGGGTAGGTTCTTCTACATATTCGTAAGTTTCGTTTTTCATAATATTTTTTTCCTTTTCTCTATTATGTGTTACCGTACCATACTTGACAAAGAATGTCAAGCACTTTTTTTAGTTTGTTAAGTCTAAGTGAAGTTTAGCATTTGTTTTCCACTCGTAACCGAAGATGTCTTCATCTAACAAGATGTCACGAACTCTTTCGCGGTCAAGACTATCGCCATCACCCCAAGTATAAAACTTATTTTTATTCGTCACGATTTTGTTGAGGTAAATCTGCGTTGCAGTGATTACATCATCTAACTTGGCACCGAAGTCATAAAGACCACCTTTACCATAGAAAGTAAGAACATAATCAAAAAACTCTTTTGTTGTTTCGTTGTTCTCGATATCTTTTCTATTTACTGTCATAATATTTCCTTTCTTATTATGTCTTACAGTACCATATAGAACAGAGAATGTCAAGTACTTTTTTCACTTTTTTTCATTTATTTTTAGACAAAAAAAAGGGAGACCGAAGTCTCCCCAAAAGAATAAATCTTTTTTACAGTAATCTATGTGAGTATGTTGTCAACTCTGAAGATTCTGTAGTACATGTTGGTTTTCACTGCCGCTAAACCGTTAGCAGGTGTTGAACCTACGAATGGGTTAGACGCCATACCGTAACGAGTTTTGAACCCGATTTTTGGTGCGAACGTGTCTTCAGCAACTGCTTTAACCATTTGTAGTGGTACATATGGGCAATAGAATACGCCTGAGTCATATGGGTTTGTACCTTTGTAACCTACTGTTACATAGTCTGTACTTGCATATGGGTCGATGTATACTTTTGTACGTCCATTTAATAGACCTGCAAATGTGTTACCTGTGTCATCTACCTGTAGGTTTGATGAGATAGCAGGTGAGTAGTCTAAAGTTCCAGCGGCGGCGAGAGCAGTAGCAACATCTGATGAACAGATGATTACGTTACCTTTACCACGACGAGTTTCTTTAGCAATTACGTTTGCTTCTCTGTCGATTTGTACTCCGAGACCTTTGAACTTCTCAGCACTCCAACGACCATCAGCATCTGTGGACATGTTGAATATACCATTCTTAGTCACGTTTGCTTGTAACGCACCAGTTTTTGCTTGTGAGTTAATTGTTCTGATAACTTCGCGGTTGATTTCAGCGAGGATTTCAGTTGACAATATGTTTGCTAACTCTGTTTCAGCATCTAAACCGTGGATTGCTTTAAGGTCTTGAGCAAGTTCTAAAGAATACTCTGCCTTTAATGCACGTGACTTAGCAGTAACAGTTGATTTCTCGATTGTGAAACCCATTTCGTTGAATGTTGAACCACCTGTTGAACCTAATGCTTCAGCATCAGCAGTTGGCATACCACCAGCACCTAGTGCTGTTAGACGCATAGCGTCTGCAGAGTCGCCTGATGGAGCAATACCATTGAAACCAGATGCGTTATCTGAGTCATGTGTGCCACCTGAATCACCTGAGAAACGTGTTGCCGCTTCGTTGAATAGTGCTTCTGTTGAACCTGTTGCACCCGCACCGTAACGTGATTTCATCGCAAAGATAAGACCAGTTGGTCCGTTCATTGGTTGAACACCACATACGTCGTATGCGATTAGGTTAGGCATTGAACGTCGTACTAATGAGATTAATACTGGGTCAAAGTTAGAAACACCTGATGTGGAGTTTCCTGGAGCAGCTTCTGTTAAGAAACCGTTCATTGCAGAACGCTCTTCTTGTAAAGCACGCTCTTGGTTTTCTAGAATAGCGGCAGTAACTTGACGACGGTGATGGTCTTTAATTGCCACGCCTTCGTTTAGGACTGGTGCCCACTTTTCTACTAATGTGTCGTATGATTGTTGCATTGTGATACTTCCTTATTTTAATGCTGTTTTACGAATTGCGGAGAGGTAAGAACCCATTACATCAGAGACTTCAACCGTTTGGTCAGCGTCTTCTGCAATGTCTTGACTTACTTCTTCTTTGATTGTTTTACTGAAATATGACTCTTTGACTGTGTTTACTTTTTCAGCAAAGATTTCTTCACTTCCAAAATCAACATCTTCAACGAGTGATTTAAGTTTTTCAACTTGAGTTTCAGCAAGGTCACGAGTTGCTTCACGTATAATTGTGTTGCGTTTGTAACCTTCGAGTTCTGCAGTAGTGTCGATGATTTTCTGTGTAGATTCATTTAGTTTAGTTTCTAATTCGTCTACTGATTCAGCAAGTTCATCAACTAGGTCAACTTTAGATTCTGGAACATCAATGTAAGACTCTGTGAAGAGGTCTTTCATTTTTTCCATGAAAGTTTCAGCAATCTCAGTACGCAGACCATTCTGCACAGCAAGTTTGTTGTCTTCCATCCAAGTTTCAACTACATAGTTTAGGTAGTTATCCACTTTCTCTACAAGGTCAGATTTAGTTGAAGATACTTCTTCTGCTAAGTCTTCTTTGTATTGTGCTTCTAATCTGTCAACTTCTTCTGAAAGTTTTGATTTTAGAGCAGTCTCAAAAAGTATTGCGGTTTTAGCTTTAAACTCTTCGGAAAGAGTTGCTTCAGACTCAACTAGTGCAGATAACTCAGAGGAAGCATCGAGTGATTCTTTCACTTCTTCTTCTTCTTCGTCTTCATCGTCTTCCATGTTATAACTGGCATACATTGCTTGCAAGGATTTTTTATCCATGTTCTGCATGTCTTTTGCCATCACACTAATCATACCCGCCTTTGTTTTCGGGTGGACTTTCTTAATTTGGGCAGGTGCCTCATCTTCAACCTTATCAGTTGATGCGATTGCATCATCTGTGTCGATTGCGTTGGGGTCTTCAGGAACCTTTGCAGGTTTCTTCCCGTCCATCTCTTCGAGAGTTTGTTCAACGATTTCGTCTGTTACTACATCGTCGAGGTCTTCATGTTTTTCAGTCATAATGACTCCTTTACATATTAGATTTTAGTAACGAGAGGAAATTCTTAAACTCTCGAACACTTGTCTCATATAAGACAGTCTTCGGAGCATTCTTAATTTCAATCTCCATTTGTTCAATTACTTGAGGTTTAAGGACACCGTTATCCCAAATCCAATCAACACCTTCCATTATACCATTAACAAAAGCATCTGGTGCTGATGGGTCTTGTACGATGTCAACCGTACTAAGAATAAAGTCGTCTTTCACGACCATTGCGTCACCCTTTTTCTCAAGACTACCCATACCACGAGTTGACACACCTAGTTGTACACCACCATCGAGCAGACCTTTAACAATCCGTCCCATTGGAGTATCCAATATTTGTGCCTTTCCTACCACATCAATTCCCTCTAACTTGAGGTCAGTGATTAGGTGAGAAACTTTATCCAAGTTAACAGTTGGTCCTTCGGGGTGATTAAGTTCCCCTACCGCACGTTTCTTACTAACTTGGGTTTCCACGTACTGTTTAACTGCCTTCTCCATAATTGGTTTAGGGTAAACTCGTCCGTTTCTATTCTTTTTATCTGCTTGTGCGAAAATACCTTCTATAACGTATTTCTTTTCGCCATCTTCTTTTTTCTCTACGATACACTTTAGTGATTCGTTCTCTGTAAATTCTGTAATTAACTTCATTAGGTCAATTCCTTTATAACTTTGTCGATTGCCTTCTTTGCGTCATTTAAGTTGTCGTAGTGGTCTAAGTGGTCACCATCAACATACGCAACAAAACCATCTTTTCCTTGAGTCACAAGTACAGGGATTTTATTGATTGTCTTTTTGAAGACAACCTTTCCTTCTGGTTTACGACCCGCAAGTTCTGTTATGAGGTTTTTATAAGTTTTCATACTTCTATTTATACAAATTTATTTTTACAAAATTAACTATTTTATTCTATTTCTGCGACTATTTCTTCGTCAGATATCTCCATATCGGCATCTGGAACATCTCCATTGAAGATTTGTCCTGCAACAGATACTCTCTGTGACTCTAATGCACTTGATTGTTTGTCCTGTAATATAGAACTAAACATGTCTTGTGCCTTATTCAATTCTCCATCACCTATATGGTCTATTAGTTGTGCTAATGCTTCATTACTCATTTTTTTATTCCTCGTCTTCGTCTTCAACGGCATTTTCGCCTTCGACTTGTTGTTTCAATTCATTAATATCGTCATCATTCATCATCATGACATTCTTCATAACCCATTCACGTGAGAAGTACTCACCGACATACTGTGACACTTGGTCAAGAGTATTCATACGGTTCTGTAGTATCTCAGCGTTCTTCAACTCTGTGAAATGGTTATCTCTTTGGTAATCAACTTGAATGTTGTTTTTCCAACTTTCCCAATCTTGTTCTGTTATGATACCTTTTAGAAGAAGTTGTTTCTTCAATATACCTGTGAACAACATTGAAAATCTTTTGCGCAATCTGTCAATAAACTTTTGGAACTTGACTTCATCACGATTAATCTCTGTAGACCTACCAAGGGAGAACTGACTCTCTTGTTCTAATCTACTTAACGGAACATTCAATGACCTATACATTCTCTTCTGGAAGTATACGATGTCATCAATCTGTCCGAGGTTCTCTCCACCTGGAAGTGTAGTAATCTCTGTACCTCTACCACCTTCACGTCTTGGTAACCAGAAGTCTTCTAGCATAGACATATGCTTTCGGTCATCTTTTAGATTACCTGTGTTTGCATCATAGACTAACTTGTTTCTATAACGAGACATGATGTCTTTCATATATGCTTCTGATTTATTACGTGGCATGTTACCCACGTCAATATAGAATATACGTCTTTCGGGTGCACGCGCGAGACGATAGATAACAAGACTATCTTCTAACATACGAAGTTGATTGATAGGTTTTAATGCCTTATGTAAATAGGACACAACCTGTTTCTTACTGGGGTCAAGTAACCCTGATGTCACATAGGATATTGAGTCGGGTGAAAGTCTTACCCCTGAGTTAGCTCCTGCCCTGTCTTGGAATATATAAAACTCACTTACCTTCTCAACAATCTTTGCATCGGTTGAAGGGTCTTTCTTATACTTGACTTCTTTTACTTTTCTTATCTTTGATGAGTCTATAGGTCTTATCTCTTGGATACCTAACTTTAAATTCTTTTCGTCTGCAACAAGGTGAAAATATATTCTGCCGTCCACATAGAATGAACGGAATATGTCATGTCCCAAATCATTGAACTTTAACATGCTACATATGTTCATAAACTCTTCTTGCATGAGTTCTTTTATTTTATCTGTTGCCTCTTTATCTTCTATCTTATCTAGGTTTAGAGTCACAGGTGATTCAAGTTCACTACCTACTATTGATTCGTTCACGATGTCTTCTATCGCGGCATCTACTTCTGGGTGAGTTGCTACACCTCTATACTTCATCACTAACTGATGATTGTCTTTTGCCTGTCCACCATCCATGTCAATGTATTGACCGTAATGTGAACCAGACGCAGTTATGTAACCTGCACCATCATCATCGACAGGTGCAACTACAGAACGGAGTTTTTCTAGTTTCTTATCTTTTTCATTTTCTGAATTTGATTTTGCTCTTTTGAGTTCAAATCCAAATAGTTTTAAAATACTATTGTCGTCTGCCATTATATTTTCCTATTTCTAAGTTCCCTTCGGTATAAGAGACGGGGAATAACCCCGTCCCTATTCATATACTTATAATCAGATTAACTATAACTAATTAAGAAGTTGTTCCTGATTCCCAATACTGGATTTGGAATTCAACACCGAACTCTTCAATTGTATCATTCGTTTCATACGAAAGGTCAATTGCAGTTATTGATGTTGGGAAACAACCTCTGAAGTTGTATGTCTTCAAAGTAGAACCGTCTTTATCTAACTGTTCAACGATAAGGTCTGCCTGATAATCAACAGGGTTTGTGATACCTGTGTTAGCAGTGTGACCATTCATACCATTCATCCATCTTTCCATTGCGTTACGAACTTTAAAGTCTGTATCGTTAATGATAGTTGGTGCCCAAGGTTCAAATACTCTATCTCCTGCCATCTGTAGTGTTCTACCACGGAATGGAACAGGGATTGGAGAGATATTTGATGCAGGGAGTTGAGCAGCCTTACATAAGAAGGAAGTGAGTTCTACATCACCACCTGCATATGCAGGGAAGTTAACAGTTGCTTTGAAGAGATTGGGACGTGCACCCCCACCTCTGAGTTTGGACTTAAAGTCATCTACGCCTAATATTGCCATTGTCTATATCTCCTTAAACCGTGCCAACGACTTCTTCAAACTCGACACCTGTTCTAACAGCAACAAAGTTAAGTGTTACATAGTTGATTGAGTGTGATGGTTTGATGAAGATGTTTGCAACAAATTTGTTTGCCTCTACGACACTAGGAGGATTATTGGTTGAATCGCATATTACTTTAAAGTCTGTAAGTCCACGACGACCTTTAATCTCACGTAGGAATGGTTCTACAATGTTCACGAACTCTGCACGAGTAAACTCGTCATTGAATTCAAACATTAAGTTTCTTCCTGCCGCACCTATTGCGCGTTCTATACCCAAGAACAATCTACGAACATTTATTCTGTCGAATGCTGTTGGTCTTGAAGCATTTGTTTTATCACCGAACAACATAACTCCTTCGCCAGGAATATTTGCTATTGGGTTGATACCTACTTTGTATAACGCATCTCTCTCTGTCTTAGTTGGAGAAAGAATGATATCTGTTATTCCGAGATATCTACCACGTCTTGAACCTGCAGGTGAGAACCAACGTGCCGCAACTAAGTCTGTTGCCGCCATAAGTCCTGCGGTTGATGAAGCGGCAGGTATCCTGATGTACTTATCGTTATACTTGTCATATACTTTTAAGAAGTTATTGTCTTGTACGAAGTATGTTGACTTGGTGTATGTGTTGTTACATGCTAGAACTGCGGCATTTGTACCTGTTGTTACAACTGCAGTACGTGAAGGTGATGCAACTGCAACACAATCTTTACGTGCATCTGCAGTAGAGATAAGGTCATTTACAACTGTTGTTGCGTCTGATGTTGATACAGATTGTGGAGCAATTAAGAAATCTACTTCAATATTATCTACATCCTCAAACTTATCATATCCACGAAGAATATCGTCTGTTCCTAATGAAGATGATGTAACACCTCCAGAGAATGACCAGTCAGATTGTGAAGTTGCCCAAGGGTGTGTTGATTTGAAATCCTGTGTACCTTGAACAGCGTTTGTTCCCCAAAGAGTGCCAATAAGGTCAGATGTTCCTGCAGAAGAACCTGTGTGCCCTACTCCAGCATATACCCATGCAGACCTATTTTTTAATACGTCCTTGAAGTATATTGATGAACCTTCAGTATTCTTTGCGTTTTTAGCAACAGATAGATATGGGAATGTTTCTAGAACAGTTCCTGAAGTACCTGTGATGAGACCACCTTCGTCGATGACCGCAACATGGATTTCGTCATTCTTACCACCTAATGCGGATACGAATGAAGACGAAGCAGGTTTTGCGTCAAAGTGTGATTTATATGCCCAAGCATCAAAGTTTGTTGATGCATCATCATTGTCTGAACCGACTATAGAAACTTTAAGTGAGTTACCTATTGAACCTGGATATTTTGCAATGAATGCACCATCCGCAGAGTCGATAGATGCGTTTTCAAATGCGTCTAAAGTGTTGAGTGTTTGAGCAGTTAAACTTAGTGTTGAGTGTTGTCCTACGGCATTCTTTGCATCTGTATCTTGTTCACGAACAACAAACAGAGAGTTGGAATAACGTAAGAAATATGAGGCAGAATGAAAATCTACCGAGTTATCGTCTGTGGGTGCAGAGAATGCAGAAACAAGACCTGTCTCATCTGAGACTAATACTGGTTCGCCAACTGGACCCCATCCGAAATTCCCGACAAATGCACCAGTTGAAGTTTGAACATTAGGGACAGTTCCCGTTAGGTCAATTTCTTTAACTGTTACAGCAGGGGAAGCAGAGGGTGTAAAAAGTGCCATTACTTTTCCTTTATAGTTATCTAATTATAAGTTATCATAATACGTTTTTTGTTTCAATACTTCTATTTATACAAACAATATATTACAGATTACCATTCTTCTATGGGTTCCCAAGTCGTTTTATTATAAAACTCTCGGTCTACTTGTTGTTCTCCTTGGGGTATATCGTCAAGTCCATCATCGATATATCCGACAGGGGGAACGTCGTCTTCTATTGCCTTCATCCTTTTCGCAAACATCATCTCCTTTAGATTTATATCTGTCATATCTGAGAAGTATTGTGTTGATACAAAGTAACCGAACATCACGAGGTTCATCATCAAGTCATCGTGGTTACCATCCGACGCGGCATATGAGTTCTTCCTTGAGGTGAATGTGGATATCTCCAGTATCGTATGTTCGTCCACAATCTGTAGTTTGTTGTGTTCAAGGATATCTTTGATTGCGGTACACCCAAGTCTCTTCACCTTTCTATTCATTTCAATCCCGATACGGTCTGCTTTAATAACACTCTCCATATGAATGTTATCATATTCCATATCCTGATACAAACCATTACAAACTACTGTACCT
>Ga0208305_10001544_pt1 | contig 10891 bp, 9 predicted proteins | sample ColrivemetaGS741_FD_187605 | JGI IMG/M metagenome (GOLD analysis project Ga0208305, IMG submission 187605) | Estuarine microbial communities from the Columbia River estuary - Flood tide ETM metaG S.741 (SPAdes) (version 2) | ecosystem: Environmental > Aquatic > Marine > Intertidal zone > Estuary... | reverse complement strand
TTACATAATATAAATTATAGAACATTTTTAATTATGAATTATCCTATGGATGAAGCTATTTATAACACAGATGGCGCGCTGGAGAAATTATGATGTTTAGTACTCATCATTCTATTTATAAAAAAAATGATAGCTATAATTCAATATTATGTAAAATATCCCAGTATATGTTGTTTTCAAAACAAACGCTTGTACTTGGGTAATTAAACATTAGTGTTTTACTTCTCGTTTAAATTGAATATTCTGTACAATGGTTCAAGTTTTTTTAAATACGCGATTTATCATGAAGCTTCAGAATTCCATTTCTGTACTATAATTAGTCGTTATGTAAAATATCCGCTGCCTATGCCTCGATTGTTTTATATAATCAAATTGCTCTGGCAATTTATTTTACACACAATTATCCAACGCTTGCCAACGCCAAAATAAAAGCTAACCTTTTTACTCTGTTTAAAAATCGCGTATTCGATAAAATGTACGTAATAAAAAATTTTAGAGGATTCTCGTGGATTGCCACAAGAGTATAAAATTTAAGAAAAATAAATTTCTATACACTTGTTATATGTAGAACTTCAATTAATCATTTTTTTAATGATTCATTATTAAGTAATTTAAAAATTGATACTCAATCAATTCTTTAAAATAGTGTCTTGAAACAAAAGAAACAAAAATTCAAGGCTGCATATAATTTTGGAAACAATTAACGGCTCATTAGCTATATTTTAGACTATTTAGCGTTAAGAAAATGTACCCAAAGTACATTTTTAGTTAAATACGATTTGAAACAAGGTTTTAGTAAAGTATTGTATCCTAATACAATCATCCACAGGATAATTGCATTTGTATAGCCTAAAATATGCACGCTCATTTCTCCTATTGTTTTGACCAAAATTTTATGAGGCCAAGTTTAACATGGAGATTCTATTTTACATAATAAAAACCTTTATGTATTTGAGACTAAATTTTAAAAACCTCTTGTGGTTGTTTAAAACTTTTAAATTCCAACATATATCCATTTGGGTCTTTAACAAAAAATGATAAATGTTCTCCAGATTTATTTTTTAGAAAAGTTGCTTGTGTTACTAATTCTAAATTCAGTTCATTAAGTTTAGAATACATTCTACCCCATTCTTCTACATTTAGAATAATCCCAAAATGAAAAGTAGGAAGAATTTTTCCCTCAAACACATAGTTAGGGCTATTAAAATTAAATTTAGCTGCTTGGGTAAAGGTTATTTGATGTCCAAATAAGTTAATATCTACCCAGTTATTAGAATGCCTTCCTAAAACTGCACCAACGGTTTCAATATAAAACGTTTTGGTTTCTTCAGCATTTGTGCATGGTAATGATAAGTGAAATAAAGTTTCCATATTAATTTGCTTTAATTGGTTATAAGTAATCTTTATTCAAATAAAAAAATCTTGTATTAATTTACATGTTTTCTAAACTGGTCAAAATATAATGTTATTGCACTTCGGTCGTCTTTATCCAGGTATTCAAGTGCATCATACCAAGAAACCCACAGCACTTTTTTAAACTTATGAGGTTCTAATACTTCAATATTTTTTATTGAAGTATTTGTTATAAAATAATGCTTATAGATTTCTTTTTTTTTAGTGTTATTATTCTTCCTTGATAGAAAATAAGTCAATTCTTTCTTTTTGAGCTTTAACCCTATTTCCTCAAAAGTTTCTCTTATTAATGATTGAATATCTGTTTCTTTTTTCTTTTTCACACCACCAGCAAGTGAATACTTTTTCTTCTCACCTATTTTTTCAAGAACAAGAATTTTGTCATTCTTTATGGCAATAAGTCTAGATTTATCAATTTTACTAAACATGATTAATTCTTTAGCTTAATCTAATTCATTTAAAATATCAATATCCACACCATCATCAGTAGAATCATCATCTTCTTCTTCATGTTCTTCCATAGCTTGAACTAATCTTTTTCCAACTTTTACTAAATATGCTGTGTCTTCGGTTCTTACTTCAACAGCCTCTATGTATTCATTTTGCGCATTTCTAAACGCAATTATATCCTTATCAGAATATCCGTCAGGAAATTTATCCACTAATAGATTTAAAATGTCTTCATTTAACTTTTGATAATCTACAATTTTACGTATCATTTTTTTAGAGTTACATGCCTAACAAATAGGCAAAGATTAACGGAGCAACGATCGTAGCATCACTCTCTATTATAAATTTTGGTGTATTAATATCTAATTTTCCCCAAGTTATTTTTTCATTCGGAACTGCTCCTGAATACGAACCATAACTTGTAGTAGAATCACTTATTTGGCAGAAATAACTCCAAAAAGGAGTGTCTGTTCGCTCCATATCTTGATATAGCATTGGAACGACACATATTGGAAAATCTCCTGCTATTCCACCTCCTATTTGAAAGAATCCTATACCATTATCCGAATTATCAGAATACCAATCTGCAAGAAAGGTCATATACTCAATTCCAGATTTCATAGTACTGGCTTTAAGCTCTCCTTTTAGGACATAACTTGCAAAAATATTTCCCATAGTACTATCTTCCCACCCTGGACAAATTATAGGTAGATTCTTTTCTGCTGCTGCATACATCCATGAATCTTTTAAATCTATTTCGTAGTATTCTTCTAAGACTCCAGATAATAACATTTTATACATGTACTCATGTGGTAGATAACGTTCTCCTTTATCATCTGCATCCTTCCATATTTTATAAATATGTTGTTGTAATCTTCTAAACGCTTCTTCTTCTGGGATACAGGTATCAGTAACACGGTTAAGGCCTTGTTCTAATAAATCCCATTCTTCTTCTGGCGTTAAGTCTCTATAGTTAGGAATACGTTTATAATGAGAATGTGCAACCAAATTCATAATATCCTCTTCTAAATTTGCTCCTGTACAAGAAATAATTTGCACTTTATCTTGTCGTATCATTTCAGCAAAAATCTTTCCTATTTCTGCTGTACTCATTGCTCCTGCCAAAGACACTAACATCTTTGAACCTTTATCTAATTGCTCTTCATAAGATTTAGCTGCGTCTACAACTGTAGCCGCATTGAAATGCAAATAATATGTTTCTATAAATTCTGTTATTGGTTTGTTCATTTTTAAATTTTTTCGATTATAACTTGAATAACTTCAAAAAGGATTAAAATAATAATAATCCATTCTAACATGCTACTATATCTATGTTGCAAAATATCTTTAAATAGGTCTAAATTTTCTTTTATAACATTTAGGTAGAATTGTAATCCGTGATGACGTTTTACTATATCTAACTCATCTTTTATTTGATAATCTAATTTCGATAGCTCTTCATTTGACCATGCCAAATCTGAAGAGTCGAATATGAATAAATTTTCTGCGATACTATTTTTAAGATTCATCGTTTTTCCGATATAAATACGCATCTGTTTTTTTGAAAGTTTAATATTACCAGTGTTTTCTAACTGTTTTGCGTAAATAAGAGTACTCTCATGCAAATTTTCGGTTTTATTTAAATAATGCTTTAATGCTACCGATTGACCTAAATTGAGCATGATAATATGTGCTACATCTTTAGAAAGATTGTCAACTTGAATTTTTCCAAAATCAACTTCAGTAGAATCCCCTATTTCTATGATATACTCTTCTTTTGGAGAAAATTCTAATGAAAATTCTATTTCTAGAAAAGTTGATAAAATACTATCTATAAAACCCTTTTCACAATTTAAAAACACAATACTTCCATAGTCTTTCACATACATAAAAGACTCTTTTGCAATACTATATAACAAAAAAGAGTGCTCTCTTCTTAATATTGAAAGCTCACAATTAGATCGAAATTTTTTCAAATCGATATGATTTTCAATATGATATGCAACAACTTTATATTCCATTATTAAAACAGATAATAATTAGACTAATAATCAACGTCTTCATTAAATTTTGAAAAATTATTAGTTTTTGGTTTATCATTAAATGTACTATCAAATTCGTCTTCAATAGTCTCATTTTGAAACTTATAACTTAACATTTTGTAATACAGTTTTGCAGCAAGAAAATCTGAAGATTTATCTATTTCATTAGGGCATAACTCAACAATATCAAAACCAATAACATTTTTTTTTGCAAATACTTGCTTAAGAAAGTCTATAGTTTCATACCAAAGTAAACCACCTGGTTCTGGTGTACCTGTGCTTGGTAATATTGAAGGGTCGAAAGCATCTAAATCGAATGTAATGAATACATTATCTGTCATTTGGTCAATTGCTGAATCCATCCAAGAATCATCTATTGCCATATCGTGAGCAAAATAAGTTTTGTCTAAATTCATAACAGATTTCTCTTTTATGTCTATAGAACGAATACCTACTTGAATTAAATTGGTATTCTGACTTGCTTCATAAACAGCGCAAGCATGATTGCATGAGCTACCTTCATAACTTTTTCTTAAATCTGCATGTGCATCTATATGCAATACTGTTAAGTTTGGAAACAACTCATTAAATGCTCTAATAGTACCAATAGATATAGAATGCTCTCCTCCAAAAATGGTTACAAACTTATTTTTCTTAATGTATTTTTTTGTGACTTCATGTACTGCATCCACCATACTTTCTGGAGAGGTATTTTCAGTAACAGCATCGGTTAAGTAAACACCTTGTTTATAAACTTCTGAACCAGTCTCAATATCGTAAAGTTCCATGTTTTCAGAAGCTTCTAAAAAGGCTTTTGGTCCTTTATCAGCCCCTTTTTGCCATGTGCTTGTTCCATCATAAGGGACAGGTATTAATACAATTTTTGCGTTTTCTAATTTTGCAAATTCTTCTGGTATTCCAGCATAAGTTTTAATATCCATTTTATTTGTGTGCTAATTGAAATTCAGTATTTAAATTTTGTATCGTATTAGTTTCAGGCTTTTTATCATAGCCTAAAATTTCAAGCAATTCCTCACTTTTTTGTTGTTCTCTAAATAATCGTGTTGTAATAATACCGTGTTCATTTTTATCAATTATAACATGTTTGGGAGCAGGAATTAAACAGTGTTGCAAGCCCCCATAACCTCCAATGGTTTCTTGATAAGCTCCAGTATTAAAAAAGCCAATATATAAGGGTTTATCTTTATTGTATTTTGGTAAATAGATAGCGTTCATGTGTTGTTCACTGTTATAATAATCATCACTGTCACAAGTTAATCCTCCGAGTAAAACACGCTCATAAGAATCATTCCAACGGTTTATTGGCAACATGATGAAACGTTTGTTAATTGCCCAAGTATCTGGAAGGGTTGTGATAAAAGACGAATTAATCATATTCCATTTTTCTCTATCGTTTTGTTGCTTTTGATACAGCACTTCATAAATTACTCCACCACTTTCTCCAACTGTAAAACTCCCAAACTCTGTAAAAATATTAGGCACATCTACACCTTCCTCTTCACAGGTAAGCTTAATTTGATTGATTATTTCATCTATGATGTATTCATAATCAAAATCAAATGCTAATGAATTTTTAATAGGGAATCCTCCTCCAATATTCAAACTGTTTAGTGAAGGACATATCTTTTTTAAACTTGTATAAACTTTTAGACATTTTAAAAGCTCATTCCAATAGTAAGCATTATCTCTAATACCTGTGTTAATAAAGAAATGAAGCATTTTAAGTTCTACTTTAGGATTGTCTTTAATTTGTTTGTTGTAAAAAGGCACAATGTTTTTGTAACCTATTCCTAATCGAGAAGTATAAAATTCAAATTTTGGCTCTTCTTCCGAGGCTATACGAATGCCTATATTATAGTTTTCATGTATTTCATTTGAGAGTAAATCTATTTCTTCGTAGTTGTCAATAATTGGAATGCAATTTTGATGACCATTATTGATTAACCTCGCAATATTTGTGATGTATTGAGCACGCTTGAAACCATTACTGATAACAAATGTATTGTCATTTATTTTGCCCTCACTTTTTAGAGATTCAACAATATCTATATCAAAAGCCGAAGAGGTTTCAATATGTATGTCATTTTTCAAAGCTTCATTTAAAACATGCTTAAAATGCGAGCTTTTTGTACAATAGCAATAGTTATAATTCCCATTATAGCTATGCTTCTTAATGGCGTTCTTAAACCATACCTTTGAATTATTTATATTATCGGAAATTTTAGGTAAGTATGTAAATTTTAAAGGTGCACCATAAGTTTCAACCAATTTATTTAGGTCTATATCATGAAAGCGTAAGTGGTCTTTGTCAAGAAGAAATTCTTCTTGAGGAAAATCAAAAGTTTGATTGACTAAATCAATATATTTTGTATTCATTATAAATGTGATAAGAAGTTATTAAAACATGAAAGCAGGAAAGCTTTCCTAAAAAGAATTAATAACTTAAAATCAAATCATAATTTGATATTGCATTTTGGGGACAAAACACAATTTATACAGTGTAGATATATTTTTTACTACGGAAGTTAGCTTTAAATTTCGGTTACTTACCCAGTAAGCTTCTTTTGAATATGACTTCCTAATTTTCAAAAGACCGAACTTATAAACATGTTTCAATTTGTTCAGCTAAAAGCTCCTATGATTAAAGCTTTAGTGAAACAAATTAAATACAAAAATTTAATATTTCACTGTTTTTTATTTTTTTTTATCATTTCCATTTCACACATATTATTCTTCCCTCCTACGTCGTCGCATAAAAAGTGTTCCATTACATTTTTAAAGAAACATTTGGGAATAATTTTTTTAAAGAAACTGTAGTAACAATTTTCGCTTTTAGCCAAAGCTCAAGTTACATAACGCAGAACATTATAGAACATTTTTAATTATGAATTATCCTATGGATGATTCATAATTAAAAGTATTTAGAACAATTTTAATATCTGTTGCTGCTGTGTAGCAATAATTAAATATATCAAAAACATTCTATTTCTATACGATGATTAGTACTAGAAACAGAAAAAATAAAAAGAAAACTATTTTTTATCATAAAAAGAGAAAAATATGGTTTTGTATAGTTTATGTATTGGAGATTTTTTATGGAGTATGGCTTAAAGTATTTAATTTAGGTAACTTAAAATAAACAATCTATAAAAAGATTAAATCTAATATTAATAGATATTAAATAAGAGATAAATGCTAAAAAAAGATAAATTTAAGAATAGTGCACTACTTTTTTTATTCGTGTATTTTACATATAATAGTTATGATTTAACCGCTCAAACTGTAAGAATAAGTGAAATAGTTTCCTCTAATACTGATTATACAGATGAAGATGGTGATATGCCTGATTGGTTAGAAATTCATAATTATGGCAATCAAGATGTTTCAATAAATGGTTGGTTTTTATCTGATGATATAAATGACCTTACACAATGGACGTTTCCTAATATTACACTAACGCCTAATGAATATTTACTTTTATGGGCTTCCTCAAAAAACCGTAAAGAAATTAAATACTCTAGAACATTGATCAATCAAGGAGATGAATTTAAATATTTAATTCCTACTTCAGAACCAAATTCTAATTGGAATACTTCTAGTTTTGATGATTCAAATTGGTCTTCTGGTATCTCTGGTTTTGGCTATAATGATGGAGATGATGCTACTATTATTCCCAATGGAACACAATCTATATATCTTAGAAAAGCGTTTACAATTAATAATTTATCTTCTATTTCTTCATTAATTTTAGATTTAGATTATGATGATGCTTTTGTTGTCTATATAAATGGAAATGAGGTTGCTAGAGCTAATATTATTGGTACACCACCAGCTTATAATTCTGGTACTATTACAGATCATGAAGCTCAAATATATACAGGAGGAAAACCTGAAAGATTCCTAATAACAGATTTCAGTTCCTATTTAAATGAAGGTGAAAATATATTAAGCATTCAAGCGCACAATATCAGTGCAAATTCGTCAGATTTTACCATCATACCTTTCTTATCTACAGTTTTTACAACTCCGAATAATACTGGAATAGAACCACCTGAAATTTTAAATCTAAATACTACAAATTTTCATACAAATTTTAAAATATCATCAAGTATAGAGACATTAATTTTAACAAATGCTTCTGGTACTATTGTGAATCAAATAACTGCAGAGAATCTTCCCATAAACACTTCTATTGGTACTTCCATAAGTTCTGGAGAAGTTGTAAGTTATTTAGAAACTACACCAGGTTATGAGAATTCTAGCCAAGAATTTTTAGGGAGTATAAAAAGTGAAGTTGTTTTTTCTCATGAAAGTGGTGTTATAAATACTGCTATAAGTTTAGTTTTATCTGGAAATACTTCAGGGGAAATAATAAGATATACCACTAATGGAGTTACACCCACAGAAAATTCAACCATCTATACAAGCCCTATTCAAATAGATCAAAATACAACTGTAAAAGCACAAATGTTTTTAGCAAACTATATACCATCTCGAGTATTTACAAATTCTTATGTGTTAAACACAAATAATTTAACATTTACAGATAGTAATCTACCAATTGTTGTAATAGTTACAGATAATGGTGATGAAATTCCAGATGAACCAAAAATATTTGGTACAATGAAAATTATTCGAAGACCAGATGGATCAAGAAATTTTATAAGCGATGTAAACAATGAAGTTTATTTGAATTATTCAGGTACTATTGGCATAGAAACACGAGGGTCTTCATCACAATTATTAGATAAAAAACCATATGGTATTGATACATTAAAGGATAACCGTTTAGATAATGATAATGTGGAATTACTTGGCATGCCAAAGGAAAATGACTGGATTTTAAATTCATTCGCTTTTGATGATAGTATGATGCGCGATTATATTAGTTATGAAATGGCAAGGCAAATGGGCCAATATGCTGTAAATTTAAAGTATTGTGAAGTGGTCGTTAATGGTGATTACAAAGGTTTATACGCGCTTTCAGAAAAAATAAAAATTGATGGTGACCGTGTGGATATTGAAAAGCTATCTGATGTTGAAAATACATTTCCAGAGATAACGGGAGGCTACCTAATACAGACTGATAGACCATCTTCAGAAGATCCTGAGGCTTGGTACAACAACGGTGCAGGATATATTATTGAAAAACCAAATCCTGAAGATATAACTTCAAATCAATCTTCTTATATTGAATCTGTTTTTAGAAAACTAGATGAAACTGCAAATAATTCAAATATTACAAGTGGCTACCCGTCAGTTATAGATGTACCTTCATTTGTAGATTATATGCTAATGGCAGAAATTGCCTCTAATGCTGATGCTTACGCACTTAGTACTTTTTATCACAAAGATAGAGGTGGTAAATTAAGAGCTGGACCTATTTGGGATTATAATTTAACTTTTGGTAACGATTTATTTGACTTTTTTGGCACCAATTATGATCGAAGTTTTACTAATGTTTGGCAATTTGAATTTAGTAACACAGGTGCTAATTTTTGGGGTGACCTTTTTGACGATCCAACATTTAAATGTTATTTATCTAAACGGTTTAATGAAGTAACTAGTGCAGGACAACCGTTAAATTACAATTATATTTCTGATTTAATTGATAGTACTGCAGCGTTGATTTCAGAAGCTATAGTACGTGAAGATGAACGGTGGAATACCATTGATGATTTTTCAGGAGAAGTTACTAATATGAAGAGTTGGCTGCAGGATAGAATTATATGGATGGGAAACAATATTGGTGATTTTTCTAGTTGTAATACGGTAGAGACCCCATCTTTGGTTATAACTAAAATTGACTATAATCCTTTAGAATCAGTTGAATTTCCAGAGAGCGATGATTTAGAATTTATAGAAATTCAAAATACCGGAAGCACAATTGTTGATCTTACTGGCATATACTTAATAAAACTGGGTATATCATACCAATTTCCTGTTAGTGCCACTATTGCGGCTGGAGAATCTATTTCCTTAGCAGCCAATGCTACGACTTTTCAAGCTAAATACGGAGAAGCACCTTTTGGCACATTTTTAAGAGATTTATCAAATAAGAGTCATAATTTGGTTTTATCAGATACTTTTGGGAATTTGATAGATCAAGTTGAGTATTTTGATAAAGCACCTTGGCCAGAAACTGCTGACGGTGGCGGTTTTTACTTAAGACTTGTAGATGTAAATTCTGATAATGCTATAGCTAGCAGCTGGGTAGCAAGTTCTAGTGTAAGCCTAAGTACTAATGATTTTGACAATGATGGATTCGATTTTATGGTATATCCGAATCCAACAGAAGAAAAATTGATGATAAATTCGGAACATGCAATGCAAAATATTTCAATTTATAATCTAGTTGGACAGCAAATAAAAACGATTCAAATTAATGCTAAATCAAGAGAAATTAATATTAAAAACCTTAGTGAGGGCACATATATATTGAATTTAAAATTATTAAATGGCGCTAGTGTTTCCCGTATGATTGTTAAAAAGTAGGATCTTTTTACGAGTTTAGTTTAACAATACTATTTCAAACCCATTTCACGTCACTCCAATCTTCACTTAGTGAAAAAGTGTTTACTAACTCCACTCCTATTTGAGAAATAGGAGCTCGTGAATCTCACATGAATGTTCGATTTCATTAAGATTGTCGTAGAAACTTTTTATAATAAATTTTTTAAAGAAATTGTAGTAACAACTTTCGCTTTTAAGCAAAGCTCAAGTTAGATAACGCAGAGCATTATATAATAAATGTATTATTATTTTTATAATAGTGGTTATCCTTTGGATAATTTAATTTAAGACTAATAGTGCGATTGTGAAAACATATTTTATTATTCAATACTTATTTTTTAAACATTAGCCAACTATCATGATATTATGTAATTCTCTAAATTTATTATTTAGTGTTTCGGTATATTTGTAAATCAATTAACAAAATCCAATTATATATTGATAAAGTATTG
>Ga0208305_10001543_pt1 | contig 10896 bp, 7 predicted proteins | sample ColrivemetaGS741_FD_187605 | JGI IMG/M metagenome (GOLD analysis project Ga0208305, IMG submission 187605) | Estuarine microbial communities from the Columbia River estuary - Flood tide ETM metaG S.741 (SPAdes) (version 2) | ecosystem: Environmental > Aquatic > Marine > Intertidal zone > Estuary... | reverse complement strand
AAGCGCAATCAAAATACCTATAACTACCAATACAATTTCACCAATGGCATATCTCAAGTACTTTATAGGTTTGTTATCGTCTGCAAGTGTTTTACGGATTCTTCTGAAGAATGGTATCATAAGGTTGGTTGGTTAACTTCAGCAAGATATAAATTAAATAGACGCCAATAGCTATAACATCATAAACAACCTCAACAAAGAACTTGGCTATGGCGTAACAGTTAATGCAAATGTCTTTAGTAAAGTAGTTGTCTAAGAAAGTACCGTATTGGTTTACGGCTTCCATTTTAGTAAACTTTGGGTTAATTGACACTAACGTTTGTGTTTGCGCAGTGGTGGCCTATTGAAACCACGTCCTGTCCACGGGGCAAACCATATAAATAAATATAACTAAAACCCTTGATGTCGCGCCACCATTGCGCAAACATACTGTTGGCAGCTTTGGTGTTTCACATGTTAATTCGGCAGTAACATTTTTATAAATAGCTTAACCACCATTTTTCCTTATTGTTAGCTTTATACGTCATATACATTTTTGATAATGGATATAATAGAATAACAATGCCTATCCAAACCAAATAAACAATCCAAAGTGGGTAACCATAATTATCATATTGGTGGCTTTCCCATTTATCATTGCTCATTAGCATTAGTCGCCAATCTTTGCCCGTAATTGTCAGGCCAAACATAGCAAACAGGTGAATGAAAAGGACATGTAGGATGTAATAGAAAAACGGTACTCTTCCAAAAACTATAAAAAAGTTAGTGAGTTTGTTTTTTACGTGTTCCACTGAAGATAAAAATAAAAGAGCTGGCCCTATAGTAATCAACAAATATGCAAAGGAGGGTGGATATTTGGTCACATTTAGAAATGATAAGGTCGTATAGACGAAATCTTTTTGGGTGCTCCAAGGTGTCAAATCTCCGTACACATTAATGCTTCTTAAAATGACAAATAGCGAAATGGCTCCTAATCCCAACCATAGCAACCATTTTTTTCTCATCTCAGTTTTAAATTCGAAAGAATAAAATTTTCCAAAACAATATCCTAGTGCCATAACACCTATCCACGGTAAGATGGGGTATTCAAGGTAAATACCGACTCGGTCAGACAATGGGATAAATGCCGGTTGATGCAGTATGTACCAGATAATCGCCCCAAAACTCAATCCTTCCATTCTTATTCCATCAAGAAAATTATGCCCTGCAATTAGTAGAATTGCCAATACCAGTAAGGCTTTTGGTGGAAGATAAATTAAAACTGACAAAATCATCATAGAAGCACCGATAGCCCATAAAACCTGAAATATGAAAAATTCAAAACTTGTGTCGAACCACCAGATAAAATTAACGACCACTTCGCCAATGAATATCAGCCAAAGTCCACGTGTAAAAAGAAATTTAAACAACTCGGTCTTTGTCCTTTTGCGACCCCATAGAAAGGCTGAAGTTCCAGTAAGAAATATGAATACAGGGGCACAGAAATGAGTGATAAATCTTGTGAAAAACAAGATAGGTGTTGTTGTTGCCATGTCTGTTGGATCATAAACAAAAGCGCCAAAGTGAAAAAAGTCCCGGGTATGGTCTAAAGCCATAATGACCATGACCACTCCTCGCAAAAGGTCCAAGGATTCTATTCTGCTTTTGTTTAGGTCATTCATAAGAATTGAATTTGTTAATTGAAGTACATAAGTCCACTATTAATAGCTGGTTGAATTTACGGTCCGCTATGTATTTGAAAACTAAACCGAACGAGTCTTTAGTTCGAAAATTTTTTCCAATTAGTCGTAAAACTTTTCCGTAGTCCAATTCTGTCAATAGCGGAAATAGCTTCTCGTAACCTATGGTCCCTTTTAATTTATTTTTTTCCATTGTCTAATGATTGGTTATAATGAAGCACAACGCTTGTGTATGTGACGTTGCGGGCTTTTGAAATACCTAACTATCCCACGACACAAAACGTATTTTGAAAACTAAACAATAAAATTAAGCTGAGCCCCGCAATGATCACATACATGTTGTTGTGCCTTCGTTTTACTTTATTCACTTTTCCCTAATTGAAACTTCTGAATTTTCTTATTGCGAATATCTGCAACATAGATTGTTCCTTCATCATCAATCGCAATGTCGTGATATAGTGTATTCGGATTATTGAATTGCATGTCGAGATTCAAATCAAAATCAAAACGTAAAATGCTGGAAGCCTTTGCAATGGAGTCGTAATCAATTGCTAAGAGATAATTGTTTTTGTGGTCAACAGCAACTGAGTATAATAGGTGTGCTGATTTATTTTGCCATTGGGTTAAAAAATTACCTTCTGAATTAAATTTTTGAATCCTGTTATTTTCACGATCAGCAACATATACATTCATGTTTTTGTCTAAGTCGATACCATGAGGTGTATTAAACTCACCTGCATTAGTTCCTTTGTTTAAAATGCGGTCAGGGCCATTTTTACCCCATTCAAACATAAATGCATGATTCTTAGAATATTTAACCACCCTACTGTTTCCATAGCCGTCACTTACATAAAATGAGCCGTCAGGTGCAATAGCTATATCTGTTGGTAGCTTAAAGTGGACTGAATCGTTACCACGAATAGTTGCTTCACCAATCTCCTTAAGTTGTTCTCCATCTTGGTTGAATTTTAAAATTTGTTGTAACCCAACATCTGTTATCCAAATATTATTGTCTCCATCAATTTCCAATCCATGTGGCATCAGAAATAATCCTGCACCCCAATCTCTCAAAACATCCCCGGTTTCGCTATCTATGGTAAAAATCGTATTGTTTTCAATTTTTTCTTCTGGTGGTGGAAACATCCAAGGTCTTCCTGCTCGATGAAACACAACAAGGTTGTTTTCTCTATCTATGCCTAATCCAGTGGGCTGTCCTAAAACAAAACCTTCGGGTAAATTTGGCCAGTCCTTTACGAGTTTATAAGAATCATGAATTACGTTTTCTGTTGCTATCTTTTTCCCATTCGATTGATTGCAACCGATAATAAAAAGTATTGTAAATAAGTACAAGAATACTAATTTTCTATAGTTCATCTTTTTCGTGTTTGGTTAAAATGAGGCACAACGAGTGGATATGTTTACTAGTAGCTATACCCACACTATATATATAATTTATGGTAGCTATACCCACCCATATTGGCAGGGTATATAAACCTTTTCAATTATTAAGAAAATTCGGAAATGTATTGTACCGTTTTTTTTATTCTAATTAAAAACTAAATATACTAATTCTTTGACTTTTCAATCATATCCATTAATATTTCTTTTGGAGTAATGTTTTTGTAGAGGTCTTTTAATTGTTTTTTATTTAAACTTTTTTTATTTAATGTTATTATAACTTTGGTGAATACTTATCAAGACTATGACCGTATTTGAAACTTCTTACTTATGCAATAACATTAGGCTCCACATCATAAACAACCTCAACAAAGAACTAAACTAAAAAATAAGCAAAAGGAAAGCTAACCACTTCCCTTTAATCTATTCATCTCTAAGCTTATTTTCTTCTGCACAACTTTCCCGTAACTATCTTGAGTTATTTTCATGCTAGAATGCCTAATATAATTAGTGTCAAGTATAACAGACCTCTTTAATTTTTGATAAAAAAGTTGGCAACTTGACTTTGACAACTTTGACAGGTTATTTATAGCTTTTTTAAAGGTACCGTTATATGAGTACTATATTTATCTAAGGAAGAATGTTACGGAATACCGTAGTTGTCATTTAAAACTTTGCAGAATACTTATCAAGACTATGTCCATATTTAAAACTTCACAATAAATTACAAAGCAACCTTTAAAAAGGTTATTTCGTCTTTGTAAAATGTCATTTGAAACAAAATATATAGAAATATTAAATATTTTGTTTTTATTTACCTACTATAACCTAAAGTTGTCCATTTCTCTCTTATCCCATATCCTATATCGGGTTGATTTAAAGAAACTACTTATCATAAATAATCTAATACAAAAAGGATGAGAATAAAAAATAATAGGCTAACATACGTATGTATTGCAATAATATTGTTTAGCCTGCTGGGGAATAATATCCTTAAAGCGCAACAATCAAATGGCGTATGGCAATATAATGCAGCGTTAGAGGGTGATAATTGCAGCTCTTATATAAAAATTCTTGATGAGTATGATGAAAGCGGGCCTAGTTATGAACTTGTCAATGAAGTTAGTGACTGGATGGCTAGATTACCCGACAATAAATTATTAAGTGAAATCTCCATTCCTGGCAGTCATGATTCTGGGTCAGAATATGGGGCCTATGGGTATGCAGTTAATCAATCTTGGAATATTAAGCAGCAACTTGAAGCAGGTATCCGGTTTTTTGATATCCGATTAAAACCTGATCCACAGGATTATGATGGATTAGCTGTTTATCATGGTGCTTTTGGTCAATTTTTAGATAATACTTGTGCTGATGCCAATGCTACATTTTATCAATGTCCCCGTTTAACTTTTATGCAAATACTTACCTGGATGGATGACTTTTTAAAGAATCATCCAGGAGAGGCGTTAATTATGGAAGTTGCATTTGAGAGTGGGCCTGAAGACTCAGATAATCCAGAACCTGAAAGAAATGAATTTGTTAGAAGACTTAAACAAACTCTTTTTATGGATAATAATGGAGAGCCAGGTATACAGGTAGGTTCTGATAGCGAGAGATTTCCAAATTTAATTAAAAACTTTTATAAAGTAGACTCAATTATTACAATACCAGGAAAATTTGACCAAAATATAAGGTCTCTGGGGGAAACTAGAGGTGGTCTTTGGCTTTACAAGGTTCATGAAGCTGGTTCACAAAAGGGTTGGTATAAAGATAACTTACCATTTGAATTTACTTATGAGCCTATTGAAAAAGATAATTTATGGAATTCTCCGAGTTTTATTTTAAGTAATTCTGTAACAACTCATATCGAAAATGCAAGTAATCTAGGCAAAACGTCTTGGGTACAGACTTGGTGTAATGGTATCTATTCGCTAGGGGAAATTCCAGTAAAACCTGCAACAGTGGCAGGTGAAGTTAATGGTGCTGTATTTAATAAATTAAACACATTTGGAAGTAAAAGGAATGTGGGTACCATTGTTATGGATTTTCCGGGTGAAGGATTAATATATCGAATTATTAAAACAAATTTCATTTATGAAAAACTGGTGGATTTAACGGTCGGAATTGACTGTTACCATAGCATTTGGGAGGGTGGTGCAACAGGCAGTCGTATTAATGTAAAACTTTACAATGGAGGATTCCTGATGGGCGAGGTTGATAAAGTTCCCGGGTGCAATGGTATTGGAGACTCATATTTCCAGATTAAGAAAGTAATGCGGGCTATGCCCCAGGACTATACACACTTTATTGTGGAAAATCTAAACCCAGATGAAGGGGACGGTTTTGGGGTTGATGAAATATACATCAGCCAGACCCGTTACGGCCTGGGTTGTGATGATGGCTTAGCTACGGACGCTGAGCTTGAAAAATGGGGAGTAGATGCAGGAGGTGTCTGGTGCGTTGGAGTTGATGGCGATAATGAATATGGGTCTAATGCCGCATCCGGAGCCTGTCGTAAGTCCTGGTCATTTTTTTCAGGTGGCGCAACGCATCACGGTAATAGTTCTGCTCCCGCAACATTTACAGAAGAACTCAATTATTATACCCAGGGTTGTTTCCCTTTGGAAGAGCAGGTATTTACTGTCAAAAATCAACCTTCTATCCGGCCATTCCCGGTAGCATATTGTGGTCCAAACGCTCCGCCGGTTATTTTTGAAAAAGATACAACCCTCACAGCCAGCTATACCCTTCCCGTGGGTAACAGGATGATTGTAAATAGCGGAGTAGTGCTGACCATACCCCGGGGAATGGTGTTAACAATCGAGTCAAAAAGCAGCCTCACAAACTTTGGAACGATTGTAAACCTTGGCCAGATATTAATTAGAGAAAATGCTACTGCTGAAAATAAGCCGGCAGGTATTATTAACAGTCCCGGCTTGTATATTAACATTGGAGAGACCCTGAATGAAGGGGCAATTTACAGCCCAATAGGATATTATGGCAGAGGAAAGGGCGGAAAACAGACACTTATTAATCCCGTAGAAACAGCTTTTTTTCTTGGGACTGATATCGAAGGCGGACAATCTATTTGCGAGGATTGGCTGAAAACTGAGGGAATCTACGGGGGAGGTGTTTGGAGTTCTGCGACCAATACCTGCACCATAGATAATTTCTTAATCAAGGAAGACCGCTCACTGATAGTGAATGAGGGAGTAACACTTAAAATAAATAGCACACTGTTTAACAATGGACGTATTGACAACCGTGGCACCATTAACAACGATAATGGCACCATCAACCAGTGTGGAGAATACAAGGGAATTGACCCGAGCGACCCGAACTCATTGCCTCTTGTCTGCTTAGAGAGTGAAGAGCAAGCCACATGTCAACAGTTGGGTGGTCAGTGGAACGAAGTTACACAGACGTGCACACTGGACGGCAATCCAACAATTCTTTTCGGGACGACCCTTACTATTAACCCGGGCGTAACCTATTCGATAAGAGGAAATGGAATCCTTACCAACGAGGGCAGTATTGTAAATTATGGCAATATTTTAAACAGCAATAGAATAATTAACACCTTGGATGCGGATATTATTAATTATGGTGAATTCATTATGCAGCTTGATTCTGATTTTGGGCCTGTCCTAGTAAACGAGGGTAATCTCAGAAATAACGGAATTTTCCGGAACGTATATGATTATAATGGAGGAGTCGAAGGTTTGGGTTATTTTGTAAATCAATGTGGCGGTGTAATTGAAAATATCATCCCATTTGGCGTTATTTATGAAGCCTTCCCGGAAAGTATTCCCCCGGTTGCCATTGCAAATGATTTTACTATCCTGCTGGATTCCACCGGTAATTCTGAACCCATCTCATCACTGGATATAGATAACGGGAGCAGTGACAATTGCGGGATTGATTCCATGTCGTTAAGCCAGACTGTTTTTGATTGTTCCAATGTGGGCCCTAACACGGTCATTTTAAGTGTTACTGATAATTCCGGAAACCTGGCAACGGATTCATTTGTTGTGTTTGTGGAAGATTATTTTTCACCTGTGATCATAAGCAAGTCCGAATTTTTAACTCTGCGCTTAGACAACACAGGCCATGCATCCATTTCAACAGAAGATATAGATAATGGAAGTTCTGACAATTGCGGGATCAAGTCAATGTCGCTTAGCCAGTCGGATTTTGATTGCAGTAATATTGGGGCCAATACGGTTATATTTACCGTTACCGATAATTCCGGAAACACATCATCGCTAGCCATAGCTGTAATTGTGGAGGATATAACTCATCCCCTTACAGTAATACAGCCAGGTTGCGACAACGAAACAGGGTCTATCGAGATAGGCGTAATAAATGAGAACGAAACTTATAGTTTTGACAATGGAGCCACTTTCCAGGCTGGTAATTCCATGTCAGGCTTAATTGCAGGGGATTATAATATCGTTATTAAAAGCCCGGAAGGCTGCACTGCAAATATTACGGTAATACTGGATGAGTCCTCAACCCCGGCACAGCCAGTAATCAGCTCAGAAGGGAGTGATCCGGATCTGCAGATTCTTACCGCTGACAGCGCTTTTGCCTATGGCTACCAGTGGTATAAGGATGGAGAACCCATTACCGGGGCAACTTTTAAAAGCCTGGAAGTTTCCGAGTTAGGATCCTACACCGTGGTTGCGCTCTCAGAATACGGCTGTGTGAGTGAAGCCTCAATTGCCTATATTGTTTCTAGTTTAGGTACAACAGTTGATTTTAACTCTCTGGATTTTCGATTATATCCCAATCCTGTTTCTGATGCATTCACGGTATCATTCGGTAATAATCCTGGAAATAAAATTGTAACTATATATGGATTGACCGGAGTACAGTTGGACCGGCAGGAAGTAAGCGGCAATTATGCAAAGTTTACCGTGAAAGAGTACTCTTCTGGAATTTATTTTGTTAAGATAGTTTCAGAGGTTTCGGTCAGGACTACCCGGTTTATCAAGCAATGAGAATAGTTGCCGGGGCACGTATTGTTTCAACTTATAAAGTAGTTAAAGAATAAAATAAATTAGTCATCTCAATCATATTAATAATTTTTAAAATATAAAAGGAGGCTGTAACGCCTCCTTTTTTGACTAACTCGCTTTTTTATTTTATCATTTGCCCATTATTTCAAAATTAAGCCAATTTAATATTGAATATTTGTTGAGATTATGACCGTATTAATAACTTCTAACTTCTATAATGGTGTTATGCTCAGAATCAAACAACCTTAATTGTTTATATTTGATTTATAATTAATCAAAATAAAATTATGATTTTAGGAGTTTCAGAATGGTTAAGCGGTAAATTAGGGTGGAATACTTCTCATATCCGCATTGCCTTTGTAGTATCAGTATTATTCTTTGGAGTTGGTATTGGACTTTATTTAATTCTTTGGATAGTTAAAATGTTTTCAAAATAAAAGGGAAGCTAACCACTTCCCTTTAATCTATTCATTTCCAAACTTATTTTCATTTCTACTATTCCGTTAAAGAGCACCTGTTAAAAAGTGGACGTTTTTTATAGTTTCTTATATATAGAGGCATACTAAAAAGTTAAAAGTGTCCATAAATTAACAGATAAACACAACTTTAATAAAGAACACTGATTTGATATCTAGTTCTTTCTGCGCAGTTATTCTTTATTATTAATAAATTATTGTTTTTCAACGTAATGCATGTGCCTTCAATGACTTTTAAAAGGTTTATAATTCTTCTAGGAGACCATTTATCATTTAGCTTTATAAAGCCATAAATGGCTAATCCACCAACTACTAATATTCCTATAATAGCACAGAAATAGTTTTTTTAGTCCTTTAAATATTTATGTATGCTTTTTCCTTATATTTGGTTTAGGACCTATAAGGTGTATATACCTACCGTATATGGCAGGATATGTTTACTTTTAAGTATATATATATAATGCGGGTATATACACCAGTGAACATATCCCTACGTTGTACAAAATCATGAAAAAACGAACAAGACTATATAATTTTATAATTGATTCGATAATATTTTTTATTATCGTACTAGTTTTCTCAATACTGTTAAAAGAATATATTGAAAGACAAAATTTAAAATATTTAATGATTTTATTATATTACCTATATTATTTTATTTTAGAGTTAACAATTGGTCAGACAATTGGAAAAATAGTTACTAAAACTAGAGTTGTAAATATAGATAATAATGGAAAACCAAATTTTACAAGAATACTTATTAGGACAATATCGAGATTAATACCAATTGATTTTTTATCTTATTTGTTCTCATCGAACGGAATTCACGATATTTTATCCAAAACGGAATTAAAGAAAATATAAATTAATTATTAACCTAAATTATAAAGAATGAAAAAAATGAAAAATCTGATTGCAATAGGATTAGTTGCAATAATGATGTCGAGTTGTGCGACAGTTTTTGGAGGAAAAGTAACTGCTCACCAAAAAACAAAACCAAAAGCAGGAGAAGAGCAAAGACAAGTACGAGTTGTTGCTTTAATTGCTGATATTTTACTTTTTTGGCCTGGAGCGATTGTTGATTTTGCTACTGGAGCGATTTACAAGCCACAAAAATAACTTTGTACAACAAAGAACTAAACTAAAAAACAAGCAAAAGGGAAGCTAACTGCTTCCCTTTCATCTATTCATTTCCTGACTAATTTTCTTCGGCACTACCTTTCCGTAACTGTCTTTTATGTGATTTTCAAGTTACTACATCAAACTATTTCAATAACTAACTAAACAAATAAAATCAAGTTTTTAAAATAAGCATAATTAGGTGTGTAATATTGTTTTGTTAAAATTTTATGTATTTCATCGGTTTTTATGCGCTTTTTATCTATGTTTATAAAAAATATCTGTATATTTAGACAATCAAATTAAATGACCCAAATCTACCATAATTTTAAATTACTTTTTGATTTAACCCAAATCTACCAAAATTTAACCTACTTAAGTTTTGGTTTTTTTGTATTAAAAAATCATGATTGACTAAAGCTAATCACCTCCCCTTCAACCTATTCATCTCTAAACTAATCTTTTTCTGCACTACTTTTCCATAACTATCTTGAGTTATTTTCATACTACTATGCCCAAGTAGTTCACTTACAACCTCCATTGGCACATCATTATAGAGCAATACAGTGCTTGCAAAAGTTCTTCTAGCCATATGAGTCGTCATCTTCTTTTCTATTCCAACCAGATCAGCTATTTCCTTTAAATAAGAATTATATCTCTGATTACTAATTCTTGGAAATACTAAGCCTTCATTAGAGTACTTGTCTAGTATTTCTAGTGCTTTAGGCAATAATGGGATGGACAGCTCTTTAGATGTTTTCTCTCGCTTCATTTTAATCCACAGATTGCCATCAAACCCTTTAATAATGTTATTGTGCTTTAAGTTTAATAGCTCATTGTAAGGTAGTCCTGTATAACAGCTAAAAACAAAAAGATTTTGTACTAACTGCAATTTTGGTTGTGAAAATGAATGGTTTTCTAGTGCTTGTAACTCCTCTAGAGACAAAAACACAATTTCTTTTTTCACTCTTTTGCTTTTATGAAGCATAAAAGGATCTCTGTCCAAATAACCTTCTGAAATGGCTATTTTAACAGGCTTTCTAAAGCGTTGTATAAGCTTATTTATAGTGGCCTGGGCCAAGTGCTTCTCCGTTTTAAGATAATATTCTAAATCAACTAAAAACTGCTGTTTTAAGTCCTTTAAAGGGTAATCACTTGCTTTATATTTCCATTTTATAAATGTTTGAACATGTTCTTTTACAT
>Ga0208305_10001539_pt1 | contig 10900 bp, 7 predicted proteins | sample ColrivemetaGS741_FD_187605 | JGI IMG/M metagenome (GOLD analysis project Ga0208305, IMG submission 187605) | Estuarine microbial communities from the Columbia River estuary - Flood tide ETM metaG S.741 (SPAdes) (version 2) | ecosystem: Environmental > Aquatic > Marine > Intertidal zone > Estuary... | reverse complement strand
AAGTTACTTATACAGGCGATACAGCATTAGATTTATGTACAGGTGGTGATGTAACTATCACTTGGACTATTACAGATCTTTGTCAGACTTTTGATGCTGAAGCTACTTTTAGCTTAACAGCTCCTGACCAAATAAGTGTAACAGCACCGGTAGGTGGTGAATTCTTATCTTGTAACTTTGCAACTCAAGAATTACTTGATGCAGCAGTTCAAGAATGGATTGCTACACAAACTACAAATGCTGAAGAAAGCTTAGATGGTGGATGTGATCCAAAAGTTACTTATACAGGCGATACAGCATTAGATTTATGTACAGGTGGTGATGTAACTATCACTTGGACTATTACAGATCTTTGTCAGACTTTTGATGCTGAAGCTACTTTTAGCTTAACAGCTCCTGATGTAATAGAAGTAGGAACACCTCCTGCAAATGCAGAAGCTGATGCTTGTACATTTGTAGATCAAGATGCAGTTAATGCAGCATACCAAAAATGGATAGATGACACGACAGCAGCAGCAGGCGCAAGTATTACAGGTGGATGTGATCCACAGGTAGGAATTGTTCAAGATGCCGCACCAGCATTATGTGACGGTGGCGTAGCTAAAGTAACATGGACGGTAAGTGATTTATGTGAAACTTTTGATGTAAGTGCAACTTGGACGTTGACTCCGTTACCTGAAATTTTAATAACACTGCCAGAAGTTAGTGATCTTTGTAATGATGACTTCCCAATTGAATTAAAAGCGTCATATACTGGTTGTGTACCAGGACCGCTTACAGTTGGACCAACTAACATTAGAGATAGAGAAGATGGTTGTGCACAATTAGCTGATTATGTATTTACAACGCCTGTTGATGTATGTGGTAATTTTGACACAAAAACATTAACAGTTGTAAGAGAATTTGACAAATACACGAACTGTGAAACTGCATTTGCAAAATTAGAAAATGAAAATGCAATTTGTTTCTCTGAAGGTGGCTTTAACCGTTGGGGATGGACAAATATGATTACCAAAGGTAATAATTATACTTTACCTCTTTATGCCGGTGCAGCACAATGTGATATCAATAAAGGTGCACTAGTAGGAAATGTTCATGTTGAATATTCTGGAAGTACAGTTACTGTAACCTATGATATTGATGAGGGATATGCAATGAGTGAAGCCCATGTGTATGTTGGATGCGAAAAATACCCAACAAACAAAAAAGGTACAACAACAGTTGCTCCAGGTCAATTCACATTTAATGCTGGAAACTTAGATCATTCTACTGGTATAACCGTTGAATTTGATGTGAGTGGTATTGAAGGTCCTTTATATTTAATTGCACATGCGGTTACTTGCGAAGAAACTTGTAGATGTAGTGAACGACCAGGACCAGATGATGATAAAGATTTCGGACCTATAGATGTTACTTGTACTCCTAGTGGATTAAGTAAAGTAAGCGAATTTAAAGCCTACCCTGTACCATTTGATGACATTTTAAATGTTCAATACAAATATGAATATGATACTAATGTAACTGTTCAAGTATTTGACACAAAAGGAATGTTACTATCAAATAAAACTGATAAGGAATATATTAAAGGTACAATTGGAACTACTAAACTAGATTTATCTAGAGTAGCTGATCAATCATTAATTATTCGAGTAATTTCTAATCAAGAAGTAATGTCTAAAATGGTTGTTTCAAAATCAAACACTAAAAAATAGATATTTCTAATATTAACCTTAAAAAGAAAAGCGATAGGAAACCCCTATCGCTTTTTTATTTTATATTAATAATACTATATCCAATTTTAAATAAAGCTGATAATTCAAAAAATATTTAATCCTAATTTGAATGGTTTATTCCATTAAGTGATAATAATTATCATCCATAAAATGGATAAATTACTAATTTTCAGCACTTCCGTTTACTTCAATAGTTGTATTTTATAATTAATACAATACTAATTATTACTAAAATAATGTATTTTGTTAAGTTGTGTTAGTTCATGTTTTTTGCATTCAATTAAGATATACATTTACTTGAATGGTAATTATTATCATTTTAATGTTCCCACATTAGCAAAAAAATATTTTTATTAACAGGTTGACTCTAAAAACATTAGAGCCCCACATTAAGTACGTCATTTTTAACTTAAAAAACCAAAATTTATGAAAAATCAAATTACTTCAAAAATTTTAAAATTTGCATTTGCATCTTTTTTTGTCCTTCTTGCTTTATCATGTAGTGAAGACAACGAAACTTTGGATGCTGCAGCTTTAGCACAAGAAAACGCTAGCCAAACATTGGCTAAAGGAGCAAAAACTACGTTAAAAGTGGCTGCAATTGGCTCATTTTCTTACACATCAACACTTGTTTGTTTAGGGGATGATTTAACAGTAACTTTCAACAACCTTTATGGCGCAAGTAGTGACTGTGGTGAAGTACAAATCCAATATTCATTAAATGGTATTGATTGGTTTCAACTAGGAAAGGGAACCGTTACTGATGGTGCATTTTCTGTAACATTTACTCCTCAAGCTGGAACTTATAGCTTCCGCGCAGATTTTAATGGGAGTGCTGGAGGGTGTAAAGAGGGCTTTGATAATATGAAATTTCAAGATAACACTGTACTTGAAATAGTTACTGTAGCAGCTTGTGGTTGTGATGAAAGCTTTAGTTATGTAAATAATGGAGGTAATAATTTTACTTTTACTTATATCCCATCTGAGTCAGTTCCAAATGCCAACATAATATTCACTTTTGCACAAGGAGTAAATGTTTCAGGATTAAACAATTGGACTGAAAACGGGGTAACAAGACAAATGAAAATGGATCTTGTAGCATGCACAACCTATACTTGGACAATTACTCTTACACCAAATTGTAGCGGACATTCAAAAAACAGTAATGTTTGGACAGATTTTAAAGTAGAAAACAACGATGGTAATTTTGAAAATGATTCAAAGAAAAATAATGAAACGCCAAATATTGTTATTGCTTGTAACTAAAATTTAAAGATACTATTTAATAAGAAAAAGCGATGGATTGTAAAATCTATCGCTTTTTTAATTCAAATAATTATATAATGATTTTTCTTATACTTTATAGTTTTATATACCAGTATTCAGATTCATTTTACTTATTATAAAGGCTTTAAATAGAACTTAATTATTGAAAATTTGCAAGCTCTTCAATTATCAAAAAAACCATTATCATTCTGCCTTTTAACAAGCCTGCAAATTTAAAACATATTAACTATATAATTACAGTTTAATTTCATTATTTGCATTTTATTAACATATAAAATTACTTAAATTATTATATCAATATTTTGAATCACTCTAAATTGCACATTTAATATTTTAATTTCCTTCAAATAAATCTAAAATTGAATCAAAGCAATCTCTATTGCTATTATCTGAAACACAATGTACATAAGATATTTTGTCCTCCATTTCTGTTAAATAAGTTGCAGGTACTGGTAACATAATTTTATTATCAACATCATGAATTATAGAAAAAGAACTTTTTCAATCCTTGTAGGTTCCCTTTATTTTTCAGCTTTTTTAGGAGTAACCACAATCACAAAAATCCTCTTATCGTTTAATTTTCCTAAATTCCCTTGTAAACTTACTAAATGTGTTTTACAGAATGAATACCAATTTCATCAATAAAAAAGAAAATTGATTACATTTAATGACTGTCTTTTTCAGAATCTAACGTTATTTTTCCTGACAAAATTTCAAAGTACATTTTAAAGTCAGATTTTAAACTCCAAAGTGGATATTGAAATGTTGCAGGTTTATTTTTTTCGAAAAAAAAATGACCAACCCACGCAAATCCATAACCAACAATTGGAACAAATAACCACAATATATAATTGCTATGATATATTGCTGTTACTACCAAAGCAAAAACTATTGTAGTCCCAACCACATGCAATAATCTACATATTTTATTACTATGCTGTTTTAAATATAAAGGATAAAACTCTTCAAAAGACTTTATTTTTTCTTTCATTATAAAAGTGCAAAAAATTACAAACTATGATGTATTAAAATAAAATAGCTATAAAATAGAGGTTAAACTGATAAAAAGTTATAATCAAAAAATATTTGCAACCAAATAGTTACAAACTTATGGTTTCGTTTTAAGTTGGATTCTTTTTTGTTAAATTTCTTAATATCTATAAACAACGGCATTAATATTCATTCCTGCACCAACAGAGGCTAAAATAATTACGTCTCCTTTTTTTATTTCTTGATTTTCAATTTTTCCTTGTTTAACCAAATCAAATAATGTTGGTACTGTAGCAACTGAACTATTTCCCAATTTATGAATACTCATTGGCATAACACCTTTTGGAACAGGTTGTTTATACAACCTATAAAACCTTTTAATAATTGCATCATCCATTTTTTCATTTGCCTGGTGAATAAATACTTTTTTAACTTCTGAAATATCCACACCACTTTTGTCTAAAGCTGCTTTCATTGCTAACGGAACCTTATTCAAACCATATTCATAAATTTTTCTTCCAAACATTTTTATATATCTAATATCTGGATTTTCACCCTTTTTATATGAATTCCCAAAAAACAAATAATAACATTCATCAGCAGTATCTGTTTGTGCTGCATGACTTAAAATTCCCGATTCAGAATCTCCTTCTGAAGCTTCAACTATACATGCTCCAGCACCATCAGAATAAATCATTGAGTCTCTATCATGAGGATCTAAAACTCTTGATAAAGTTTCTGTTCCAATAACCAAACATTTTTTTGCAATTCCAGATTTTATATAAGCTTCTGCCTGAATAACTCCTTGCACCCATCCTGGGCAACCAAAAAGAATATCATAAGCTACGCAATTTGGATTTTTGATTCCTAACCTGTATTTAACACGAGAGGCTAAACTAGGTAAAATATCACTTTGAATTGTATTTGCTTTAACATCCCCAAAATTGTGGGCCAAAATAATGTAATCCAAATCTTCTCTATCTATTCCTGAGTCCTCAATTGCTTTTTCAGCTGCAAAAAAACCCAAATCAGATGATGTTAAATCAGGAGCTGCATATCTTCTTTCTTCAATCCCTGTTATTGATTTAAATTTATCAATTACAACTTCATTTTCATATTCAAATGAAGAACCATCTTCATTTAGAAATTCACTCTCTAAAAATTCTGAATTTTTTTTTATTATTGTTGGTATATAACTGCCTATTCCTGTAATTATTGAATTTACTTTCATGTTATTAAATTAGACTATAAAATTAAAAATGAATTAATTATTTAACTCTGAAATTTTTATTTTCATTACGGTGGCTATCGACAGTGCTCTTGTCTTTGCAGCATGTGCCATTTCACCTTCAAAGAGAGCATCAACAGAGTCATTAAACATTGATAACCAAGCATTAAAGTGCACTTCTGCAATTGGCGTTTTACGATGCAAATTTAGGTGTGGTTGCATTGCATTTTTACGATACCCACCGGAATAAAATAGTATATTATCCCAAAAATCGACCAATGTTTGTAAATGAATCTCCAGCAATTCAGGTTTTTTAAAATCTAAAAAAAAATGATGCATTTCAGCATCATTCATTAACTTCACATAAAAGTGTTTTACGAGTTTGTAAATATCATCACGGTTTTCAATATCTTTTTTCATAATGTTTTTTATAAAAATGATTTATCAAAAGCAATTGGCAATAAATTTAATAAGGAATCTGTCATTATTATTTTACCAATTTCACCCATAAAATAAGTTTCAATTTTATCTTTTTGCTTTAATTCATATTCAGATAAAGTTTGCCTACAACCTCCACAAGGAGCTACTGGTTCTTTTAAAATTTGTGATGAAGAACTTGCTGATATTGCAAGTTTTAAAATTTTTAGATTAGGAAAATCTGAAGAGGCTTTCCAAATTGCAACCCTTTCTGCACACATACCAGATGGATATGCAGCATTCTCTTGATTATTTCCAGTTACTATAGTTCCGTCTTCTAATAATAAAGCGGCACCAACTTTAAATTTTGAATATGGAGCATACGCATTTTGCTTAGCAATTATTGCTTTTTCCATCAAATTTTTAGCTGAATCTGATAATTCATCAATAGCATCAAAAACTGTAATTTGTGTTTTTATTTCAACTTTTTTCATTAAAAAATAAGACTTTAGGGTTAGTTAGATCCAAAAATTTCTCCAAAATCAAAAGAAAGCGAGAATCTCAATGTGTTTTCTAGTGGATTATTAATATCGGAAGCATTAAATAAATAAGAAATATCTAATCTTGAACTTTTAAATTTAAAACCTGAACCAATTGTAAAATACTTACGCGCTCCTTTTATATCACTTTCATTAAAATATCCAGCTCTTATTGCAAAAGAATTATCATACATATATTCCGCTCCTAATCCCCAAGTAAATTCTTTCAATTCTTCACTAAAACCACCTGGAGCATCTCCAAATGATTTAAACATTCCACCAATAAAACTTACATCTTCTTGATAATATGGCGGTTCTCCATCACCACTTTTTGAAACACTAGGTGTTGGTACCAATAATTTATTAAATTCTAAATTTAAACTTACCTTATTGTATGAATCTAAAATAAAATCAAAACCACCACCAACTTTCAGGTTTGTAGGAATGTAGTTTTCATCTCCAACATCTGAATAAGAAACTTTAGGTCCAATATTTGAAACATTGAAACCTCCACGCCAAACACCATTAAAGTCTCCGTAATTTGCTTCATTAGATTGGAAGTAACCTGAAATATCAACAGCAAAAGTATTTACTGGTTTTAATGTAGTATTTCCAGATTTAATTCCTAAATCTGATCGAATGTAACGCATTGTTACACCCATTGCATATGATTCACTTAACTTTAAAGAATAAGAGCCATCTAATGAAAATTCATTCAAATTTTCAGTTCCTTGATCACCACCAAATTCATCGGTTAAATCTATTTCTCCTAAATTGAAGTATTTTAAACTTGTAGCCCAAGCGCTTCTATCATCTATTTTATTTGCAAAAGTAAATCCTCCAACAAAAACATCGTTTGTTAATTCACGTAACCAAGGTGTGTAAATTATTCCCACTGAAAACTGAGAATTCATAAATGCGAACTTTGATGCATTCCAATGTTGTGAATTCGCATCAGGAGAAGTAGCTACCCCAACATCTCCCATACCTCCTGCTCTAGCATCTGGTGCTATTAATAAAAAAGGAGCAGCTGTTGTAATTGGATTAGGTACATCTTGCGCAAAACTTTTTGAAAAAGTAAAAACTAAAATTACAGCAAATATTATTTTTTTCATCATTTTTTTAATTTAACAGTACAAATATCTTAATTTCTTATTGAAGTATTACTAACTTTTCTATTTTTTGAGCCGAAATACTTGAATTTAGAGACTTAACTTTTAACTTATATATGTATACACCTTTACCTATTTTTGATCCAAAATCATCTAAACCATTCCAAACTATTGAATTAGATAAATTCCCTTCAGTTTGAACTGCTTCATTTATGGTTTTTACTAATTTTCCTGAAACAGTAAAAATTTGAACTTGAACATTCAAAAGTTCATTAGGCTTATTATGATTGAACCAAAATTGTGTATAATTAACAAATGGATTTGGATAATTTAAAACATTGGTTAAAACTAAATCGCTATCACTAACTACAAAAAAGGTAAACGAAGTTTCAGACAAATTATTGTAAGTATCCCAAGCTTTTAAAGTAATTGTATGTAAACCTGGAGAAAGACTCCTAAAAGGGTAACTTACTTTTCCTTTTTTATAATTGTTTAATTCTGTTTGAAAATAATCATTCAAAACAATTGGGTTTGATTGGTCTCCGTCTAAAATTGCAATAATATCATGGTCAACTGCAGTTATTGAGGTATTTATTCCATTCTCATCCTCTAAAACTGCAATAAATAATGGTGACTCATTTGTATTTCCTCCTTCAACAAAATTTAAATCATTCATATACAATTGAATTGTAGGTCCATTTGTATCTTCAGGTGCGTTTTCATTTATCCCTCCAATAGTAATATCTAAATTATAACCTCCTTTATTTATAACTTTATTATTCGCATAAAAACTAAGCTTCCCCTTGCCAAATGCAATTTTTATATCTTTTGGTGCAACAAAATCAAATATAAAATGTCCGTTTTCAACTTTAGATTTTCCTTTAAATATTTTACTTTCAACGGCATCAAATTTCATTTTAATATTTTTATTATCATTGTCAAGCGTTTCTTTTAGTATCTCTTTATCAAAAACAGTTACATCTATTTCTCCATTAAAATTAGTTAAAATTGTTCCTGAAGCATTTGTAACTTCTCCTTCAAATTTAGTATATGATAAAGCCTTTATAGTATCTAATGATTGTGAAATATCAACATCATTCATTTTTGTCAACTTTATTTTAGGTTCTGGAACACGTAACTTCATTGCAGGATCTCCCAACATAAATATAAAATATCGCTGAGAAGTTGAAAAACTGTTTTTGGTATGCATTAAGGCTTCTGCAATGGAATAATTTTGATTACTGAAATTCAATAAGTTTTTTACTAAATTTTCATTTAAAGCCTCACCTACACTAATATATATTTCTCTGGTTGTAGAAATTAGTGAGCCAGCGCCTCCATTTGCATTCCATAAAACATATTCACCAGCAGTTTTTCTAAGTGGATTATCAAATCTTGAAAATTCACACGTTACTGTAACAAACAATGGTAATTTATCAATATTTTTAAATGCCTTAATTTCTGGAACTCCAATAATCCCTTCAGAAGCCCAACCGCTTTCTCCACCATGACCAAAATAATTTACCATTAAAGTTCCGCTTTCAACAGAATTTATAATATCTGTATTTACTGTTGGATATTTATTACCCCCAGAAGTTGAAATTTGTTTATATGCATCTAAATATATTTTCTTCAAATTAAATAATGGAGCTCTTTCTTTAATAGTATCGGCAATTTTTTCCATATTAATTTGAAGCGTTTCTTCTCCAGCCGCATCAATATCATCTGCTATTAAGGTTATATGGGAATTCCAATCTCCAAAAGATTTTGAACTATAATAATTCAAAATTTTAGTAACAACTTGTTCTGCTTCTAACGCATTTGATACTGGAATTCTTCCTGTTGCAACATCTTGCCTATTTAAATAGCTTAAATCACCTTCATTAGAATCCATCATTCCAAAATAATCATCCGTTACATAGGATGCTGCTAGATTAAAACTTTCATATGCTTCAAAAACTGGAACAATATTATTATTACCTCCAATTCTATTTTTAAAGTCGTAACTGGCATCACCAAATAAACATAAATACTTTATTTTGTTTGATGTTGAATTATCATACAGATATTTTACAAAATCTCTAATAGCAGTTAAATCTGGAGATCCAGATGAAAATTCATTATAAATCTGATCTATAGTAACAACCTTTGTAATTAAGTTAGAATTTTGAGAATGATAATCTGCTAATCGCTGAGCTTGATCTTTTAAAAAGTCTTGAGTTACAACTAAATAATCTATATTCGATAAACTATGTAAATTTTGATTTGATACTAACTTATCATCAATAACTTTAGGCGTAAAGTAATCACTTTCATTTAAAACAATATACTCTTGTAATAACCCTCCATTTACTTTAAATGAGAAATTAGAATTTGTAGATTGATTGCTTATATTTTGAACGTTTTTAAAATCTGTTACATTCCAAACTTGATAAATATTAGAAGTATTTTCAATAGTATATTGAAAAACACCTATGCCATTTGCTACATTAAAATTTCTGAATGAAAATTGATTGCCCAGAGCCTTTAATTTTTTCTTACCTATAATTTCTATGTAATCTAAATACGCTTTTGCTACAGGGTTTCCACCATTATTATAATTAAGTGCTATTTTTAAAGAATTACCAGATGCCAATATAGAGCCATTTCTTTCAGAAGCATTTGCATTTGTAAGGCCACCAATTGCTGAAAAATTTAAAGAAAATAGATCCTGATTATTCACTTTAACACTCATTGCTGAAGGTAATCCAGATTCAGAAACTGCTCTTACTCTAACAAAAACCGGTTCAGTTTCATCAATTTCATTAAAAGGCAACACAAACTCCCTATTGTTATTTATACTGAAATTTTCCCCAAACCATTGTTGGCCTGCACTAAAAAGATTTGTATTATCATTTTCATAAAAATAATAATCATTAAAAGAATTTATTTGAGTGGTAGCACTTTCTGAAATTTGCGCCTGATTTTCAATCCTTTTACCATTAGAGTCACCAATATTTAAAAAATAATATGATACATCACTATAAATATTATTTTGATGCTTTATACCATTATTAGTTAAATTATTACTTATATCCCACGAATGAGGGCCTTTTGCATAAAATAATAGGTAATCTTCAGAATCAAATTTTAAATCATCTTCACCTTTTATAAAAATAGCATTTTCAACTAAATCCACTTCTCTAAAGTCACTATTTAAAACAGGTAGCATTGCACCACCATTTCCAAAAATCTTAATGAATTTTGGATTTAAATTTTTAACATCAACTCCTAATTTTTGTAAAAAAGGCCTGTCAATTTTAAAAACCCCTGTTGTGTCTATAGAGAATTTATACCAAGTTCCTGTTGCCAATACAGAATTTTGAATTTTACTGTTATTTTGATTTTTTTTAGAAACGTTGCCAGTAGTGAATTCTAAATTAAATGATTTTAATCTTTTAATAGTATTTCCTTCAAAAATGTAAGGTGAAATTTTAAGTTCAGCCTTTGGTTTCCCTTTAGTTTTTACTATTTTAAATTCTTGCTCTAAATCTTTCGAAAATTTAAAATTCTTAACAAATTGATTTTCACTAAACGGAATATTTTCATAAACTG
>Ga0208305_10001531_pt1 | contig 10938 bp, 8 predicted proteins | sample ColrivemetaGS741_FD_187605 | JGI IMG/M metagenome (GOLD analysis project Ga0208305, IMG submission 187605) | Estuarine microbial communities from the Columbia River estuary - Flood tide ETM metaG S.741 (SPAdes) (version 2) | ecosystem: Environmental > Aquatic > Marine > Intertidal zone > Estuary... | reverse complement strand
TTATAATGACTGGGCTAGATTAATTGAATTAAAAATAAATGAACCTGTTTTTGAAGGTAATTATGATATTAATACAAATAGTCAAACACCTAAGATTTATATTTGGGATGATACTTTGCCTGTTAACTCACTTAAAAGTGTAGTAATAATTTCCAATTTTACAACCAGTTCTCAAGATATTAACCCTAATTTCCCTGATAGCGGAACTTGGTATGATTTAATGGATAACACTGGAGCAACAACAATTTCTGGTTCTACAACTTCTATTCCTTTACAAACAGGTGAATTTAGAATTTTTGGTGATGCTGAAGCGGTATTATCTAATGAAGATGTTCTTGTAGAAACTGGATTAAAAGTATATCCTAATCCAACACAGAATGCATTCTTTATAAATCAAGGCGTAAACACAGTTCAAGTTTATGACATAACAGGAAAATTAGTAAAAGCGTTTAATGGCAATTTTTCTGAAAATTACGCGTTTGATATTTCAAATTTAACTAACAGTATTTACATTTTAAAACTTATTAACGAATTAGGTGTACAACATACAACTAAACTGATTAAACTATAATTAATAGTTTATAACTTCCCTCAATTAAAAAGACTTTTCGAATGAAAAGTCTTTTTTTGTTTGAACCGTTTTACAATAAAAAAAGCTCTTCTGTTTTGAAGAGCCTAACTTTGTGCGGGAGAAGAGACTCGAACTCTCACACCTCGCGGCACTAGATCCTAAGTCTAGCGTGTCTACCAATTCCACCACTCCCGCAAAAGGACTGCAAATATAAACAATACTTTGAATAAACAAATGTTACTAGTATAAATTTCTAGCACTTTTTGTACTTTTATAGGAATCTAAAAACACGCAAATGAATAATATCACTTCTTACGTTTCTCAAAATAAAGAACGTTTTTTAAACGAATTATTAGAATTACTTAAAATCCCTTCCATAAGTGCTGATTCTGCTTATAAAGGCGAAATGTTAAACACTGCTGAATTTGTTTCAGAGAGCTTAAAAAAAGCAGGTTGTGACAAAGTTGAAATCTGTAAAACAGAGGGTTACCCAATAGTTTATGGTGAAAAGATAATTGATAAAAATCTACCAACTGTATTGGTTTATGGCCATTATGATGTACAGCCACCAGATCCAATAGAGCTTTGGGATTCTCCTCCTTTTGAACCTGTAATAAAAAAAACAGAACTACATCCTGAAGGTGCAATTTTTGCTCGTGGATCATGCGATGACAAAGGACAATTTTATATGCATGTTAAAGCTCTAGAATTTATGACAGAGACCAATCAGCTTCCATGTAATGTGAAATTTATGATTGAAGGGGAAGAAGAAGTAGGAAGTATAAACCTGTCTAAGTTTGTAAAAAATAATCAAAAGAAATTATCTAATGATGTTATCTTGATTTCAGATACTGGAATGATTTCAAAAGACACACCTTCAATAACAACTGGTTTAAGAGGACTAAGTTATGTAGAGGTTGAAGTAACAGGACCAAATCGTGATTTACATTCTGGATTATATGGAGGTGCAGTTGCTAATCCTATTAATGTTTTAACTAAAATGATTGCTTCTCTACACGATGACAACAACCATATAACTATTCCTGGATTTTACGATAAAGTTGAAGAACTATCGTCTGATGAGCGTGCAGAAATGGCAAAGGCTCCATTCTCTCTTGAAAAGTACAAAAAGGCACTCGATATTGAAGCTGTATATGGCGAAACAGGTTATACGACTAACGAACGCAACTCTATAAGACCAACTCTAGATGTAAATGGAATTTGGGGAGGCTACACAGGTGAAGGTGCTAAAACTGTAATTGCTAGTAAAGCTTATGCTAAGATTTCTATGCGACTAGTACCGCATCAGGATTGGGAAGAAATAACAGAGTTATTTACACAACATTTTGAAAGTATTGCTCCAAAAGGAGTTACTGTTAAGGTTATACCACATCATGGAGGACAAGGATATGTAACGCCTATTGATAATATTGGATATCAAGCAGCTTCAAATGCATATCAAGACTCATTTGGCAAGACACCAATACCTCAACGTAGTGGAGGATCGATTCCAATTGTAGCATTATTTGAAGAAGAATTAAAAAGCAAAACTATTTTAATGGGCTTTGGTCTAGATAGCGATGCTATACATTCTCCAAACGAACATTTTGGTTTATTTAACTTTTATAAAGGCATAGAAACTATTCCTTTATTTTATAAATATTTTACCGAACTTTCATAGAGAAAGTAACTTCATAAAAAATCCGTTCAAATAATTTGAACGGATTTTTTGCTTAATAATTAAATCTAACAACTAAAACCGTAGAATAGGTTTTATATTCATGTAAATATATGTACTTCTATCGATTTTTTTTGTAACCCTTGTTACAGTAACAGGTTTATTATGAAAATTAATTTTAAATTAAATTCAATATACTGTAACATTCTATAGCTTTTATCGTTCTAATAGTCTATCAATCAAATCTCAATAGTTATGTTAAAGCAATTTTTTATAATCTGCTCAGGCTCTGATACAGATATTTTAGAGCATTGTTCAAAAGGTGAACAAAATAAATATGTTGGCATTGGTGCTACTGTTTTCTTTACTGCTCTAATGGCATTTATAGCTGCAAGTTATGCACTTTATACTGTTTTCGACAATATCCTTACTGCATTACTTTTTGGCTTTGTTTGGGGTTTGCTTATTTTTAATTTAGATAGATACATTGTTTCTACAATTAAAAAAACAGGTAATGTTATTGATGAATTAATTCAAGCTTCACCGAGGTTAATACTTGCTGTTATTATTGCAGTTGTAATTTCTAAACCTTTAGAACTTAAAATATTCGAGAAAGAAATAAATCAAGTGTTACTTGAACAAAAAAACGAGTTTACACTAAATAACAAAGATCAAATTGCTTTACAGTTTACTCCTAATATTGAAGCTTTAAAATCAGATATTACAAGCCTTCAAAATCAAATCGAAACGAAAGAAGCAGAAGTAAATTCTTATTACGATACTTATATAGCTGAAGCCGAAGGAAGAGAAGGAACTTTATTGCTTGGTAAAGGACCAGTTTATAAGGAAAAACGTGAGAAACACGATGCTGCTTTAAGCGAGCTTCAAACTTTAAAAAGTGAGAATAAAACTAAAATTGAAGCGCTTGAGAATGAGATTGCAGATCTTAATTCTGCATATGATAATCAGGTTGTAACATCTCAACCTATAATTGATAACTTTGATGGCTTAATGGCTAGGGTTAACGCGCTTGGTAAATTACCTTGGTTACCTTCCTTCTTTATATTTTTGCTATTCTTAGCAATTGAAACCTCACCAATTCTTGCAAAACTTTTATCACCTAAAGGTGAATTTGATATCAAATTTGCTGAAAACGAATCTGTTATTAAATCTTGGGCTTCCCAAAAAGAACAACAAAGAAAAGCAGTTCTTGAAACGGATAACATTATTAATGATCGTGTTTATTCTGATATTTCAGAAGAAGAAGAATTATACAATTACAAAAAGAAAATTGCTAGAGAATTAATGATGAAACAGCAAGAAGCGTTCTATATAAGACAGACCAAAATTCTTTAAAAAAACCTGTTAATTGAACCTTATTTCGTGTTGAAAATACGGTGAAATATGAGTATCTTTATAGTGCAAATAAATTTCATATCCCAAATAATTATGAAACGCACAAAATTACTTCCCATTTTGCTATTTGTTTTACTCCTTGCAGGTTGTAAAACGTCTCAAACAGTAGTTACTTCAACTAATCTAAAATCTAATTTCGAAAAATTGGCTACGATAAAAAATGTAGTTAAGATCGAAAAAAGAGATGCTGTAAGCCATTTTGATGAAAATTATGAGCTCTGGTTTAAACAACCTATAGATCATAACGATTTATCGAAAGGTACTTTTAGACAGCGCGTATTTTTAGGGTTTGAAAATTCAAATCTGCCTGTTATTGTCGAATTAAGAGGTTATGGTATTGGTAGTGAAAGAGCAGGTGAATTGGCAAACCATTACAATGCAAATCAGTTAACTATTGAGCATCGTTATTTTAATAATTCACGCCCGAAAATTATTGATTGGAATACGTTAACTGTAGAAAATGCAGCTAAAGATCAGGCTTTAATAATAGATGCTATAAGAAACGTCTTATATCCTGAATCAAAGTTTATTTCAACTGGTATTTCTAAAGGATGTCAAACTTCTATGGCACATAGAAGATATTTTCCAAAAAATGTTGATGCCTGTGTTTGCTATGTAGGTCCACTAAATTATCAACGAGAAGACCCAAGAGTCTATGAATTCTTGAACACTGTAGGGACTAAAGCAGAAAGAGAAAAAATTAAAGCTTTTCAAGATTTATGTTTTGAAAATAAAGACGACTTACTAGAATTAATGATGGAAGCTGCTATTAAAGAGAACTTATCTTGGGAATTTGGAGTTGAAAAAGCTCTTGAATATTCAATCTTAGAGTATTCGTTTGCTTTCTGGCAATGGGGAAATCCAATTGAAAGTATTCCATCAGGAAACATAACGGATGAACAAATTTATAAACATCTTATAGATATTGTAGGCTATGGCTTTTTTGAAGAGAAAGCAGTTGAAGATTTACAACCTTATTTTTGGGCAGCTTTAACAGAACAAGGGATTTATGGTTATGAGACTGCGCCATTTAAAAAGTATTTAAACACTGAAGAAATCTACAAATTTGATTGGGCTTTCCCTGAAGGAATTACAAAAGAATTTAATCTCAAACCTATGCAGGAAATTAAATCGTTTATAGATAATTCTGCAGAAAATATTCTTTTTATTTATGGCGAATATGATGCTTGGAGTGCTACTGCTATTGAATTAAATGCTAAGGCTTCAAATAGAGCGCTCTATAAATTTGTATTACCCAAAGGTGATCATAAAACTAGAATAAAGAGTTTTGATGAAGAAAATAAAAAACAGATTTATAAAATTATAGATAGTTGGTTAAATTTTGAAACAGAGACTTTAATTCATTAAAGTTTCAATTTCTTCAATTTCTATAGGCATTGCTTCTGTTAGATTAATATTACCTTTTTCTGTAATTAAGTAATCATTTTCTAATCTGCATCCTATACCTTCTTCTGATATGTAAATTCCAGGTTCGCATGTGAATACCATGCCCTTTTCAATAGTTTTGTATGGTCCAACATCATGTACATCTAAGCCAATATGATGTGCTGTACCATGCATAAAGTACTTTTTATATAAAGGTTTTTCTGGATTTTGATTTGCAACATCATCTGCATTAAGTAAACCTAATTTTATTAATTCGGACTCAACTAGGTTGGCCATGTTTTTTTCATATTTAGCATGTTCAACACCATGTTTTAACAACTTGCTACCTTCTTTTAAGCAGTATAATACAGAAGAATAGACTTCTTTTTGTCTTTCTGTAAATTTTCCATTTACAGGAAAACAACGTGTTGTATCACTATTATAGTTTGCATAACACACTCCAAAATCCATAAGAATCATATCTCCAGATTTACAGATATCATCATTTGTATTATAATGTAATGCACAAGCATTTTTACCTGTTGCAACAATAGGTTGGAAAGCATGACGTAATGCGCCAGATTTTACAAGATTATAAGTTAACTCTGCTTCAAGTTCAAATTCTTTGATATTTGGTTTGGATGCTTTTAAAACTCTTTTAAAAGATACAACACTTATATCAGCTGCCTTTTGAATTAGAGCTACTTCTTCTTTAGATTTAACCTGACGTAAGTCTCGTGTTATTTTCGCAACTCTATGATACTCATGTAATGGATATTTTTGTTTGCACCATTTTATCATTCGATCTTGTTGCGTTTCCTGATCTTTTGTTATACGCTTAATATGCTCGTTATGCCCTAAATAAAATCCATCTGCTTCAAAAGCCATATACTGAAGTAGTGTTTCGAAATCTTGTAACCACTCTACTCTTTCAATTCCTGAAATTGCTGTTGCCTGTTCTTTAGTTAATTTTTCGCCATCCCAAATTTTAATATGCTCATTGGTTTCTTTAACAAACAATATTGCTTTGTTATTTTTTTTATAAGCATCTGGATATAAAACTAAAATTGAATCTTCTTGATCTATCCCAGAGAGATAGAATAAATCATTATTTTGAGTAAATCCCATAACATCATCTGCATTGTTATGCTTAACATCATTAGATGTTAAAATAGCAATGGTGTTTGGTTTCATTTTAGAAACAAAATTTTTTCTATTCTTAATAAATAATGAATTTGGAATTTGTTCGTAGCGCATAATAAAAAATATTATCTGTTTTATTCTAATTTAAACCTTTAACTTATTTGCAATATAAGCATCTACTCTAGATTCTAGTATTGATAAAGTTACTGTACCTTGCTCGAGTATTATTTCGTGAAATTCTCTAATATCAAACTTCTCGCCTAACTTTTCTTCTGCCCTTTGTCTAAGCTCGCGAATTTTTAACTCTCCTATTTTATAAGATAAAGCTTGTCCAGGCCATGAAATATATCGATCTGTTTCTGTACCTATCTCGTGCAAGGATAATGCTGTGTTAGAAGCCATAAAATCTACGACTTGTTCTCTTGTCCATCCTTTTGCATGGATTCCAGTATCTACAACTAATCTACAGGCACGCCACATTTCGTAAGTTAACTGTCCAAATTTCTCATAAGGTGTCGTGTACATTCCCATTTCGTCTGCAAGATATTCACAATATAAACCCCAACCTTCTCCATAAGCAGAGAGGTATAAATCTTTTCTAAATTGTGGTATACTATCTCCAAGTTCGTTGTTTAGGCTGCCTTGTAAATGATGTCCAGGAACCGCTTCATGAACAGTTAAAGCTGGCATTGTATATAATGTTCTACTAGGTAAATTGTAAGTGTTTACCCAATAATAACCTGGATCTGTACTGTTTTTTTCTGTTCCAAGATAACGTCCTGTTGTGTATTTAGGAGCAATCGCATCTGGAACAGGAGCTACTCCATAAGGTTTTCTAGGTAGTGTTTTGAAAAACCGAGGTAATTGTGCATCAGCACGTTTTGCCATATCTCTTGCTATCATCAATAATTCTTTAGGCGTCTTGGCATAAAACTGCTCGTCTGTTCTAAGGAAGTGAAAGAAATCTGAAAAACTGCCTTCAAACTCCAATTCAGAAATTATCTTCTCCATTTGTGTTTTAATACGCGCTACTTCATTTAAACCAATTTGATGAATATCGTCTGCTGAATACTGAGTACTTGTTGTATAATAATTTATCCTGTTTTGATAGTAAGCTTTCCCATTTGGAGTTGCAGAAACGCCTAAAGTTGTTCTTGTTTTTGGTAAGTATTCGGTTTCAAAAAAAGTTTTTATGCGCTTAAACTCTGGGGTTACATTTTTATTAATAGCATTTTGTGCCGCTAGTTTTATAGAGTCTTTTTGAATTTGTGATAGATTCTCAGGTAAATTTTTAAATGGCGAAAAGAAAAAACTTTCCTCAAAATTGTCTACGATATGTTTATTATAAGTAGATTCATAACCCTTAAAAATAACTAAGGGTTGGGAAACGCCTTTTTCTAATCCTTCTCTTAGATTAAGCAATCCTTGATTAACAAAATCTGGAATTGCATTTAACTTATTCAAATATTCATTCGCACTCTTTAAATCTGTCAATGGTCTAACCATATAATTTAAATCACTATGAAAACCAGAGTCTGATAACAATGGATTTAAAAAGGATTCAAAAGTATAGAAGTCAATTTTGTCTTGTAAAACAAACTTCAATAATTCAACAGAAATTTGCTCATTTTCATTTAATTCATCAACTTTTATATTATCAAACTTTTTTAATAATTGTTCTGCATAGTCAGCTTCTTCTTTATAAAATGCTTTTGTTTGCAGTCCTAAAGGATATTTTTCTTTATCATATCCTTTGTGGTCGTTGTAGTCCTGAATAATTGATTCTAATTCTTTTGAAGAATTATTTTGCTTGTTATTTCCTGAATTACATGCAAAAACAAAACTTATAAGTAGTAAAACTAGTTTTTTCATTGTTTTAATTAATTTGTTTTCCATCGACTAAACGTGAAATTTTAAGTGGGTTCTCATCTTTTAAAGCATCTGGTAATAAATAATTTGGCCAATCTTGATAACTAAAAGGTCTTACCCAACGCTTTATTGCATTTATACCAACTGCTGTAAACCTACTGTCTGTTGAAGCTGGATAAGGTCCTCCATGTACCATAGCTGCACAAACTTCTACTCCAGTTGGAACGCCATTATAAATTATTCGACCAACTCTATTCTGTAAAGCATTAATTACTTTTCCATACGACTTAGCTTCATTATCAGTTGCAATAAAAGTTCCTGTTAATTGTCCTTCAAGGTTATTAATAATTTCTTCTAATTGCTGTGAATCTTCACATTGAACAACCATAGAAAAAGGACCAAAAACTTCCTGATGTAAGGTTTTATTTTTAAGAAATGTTTTACCTTCTACAGTTGTTATTGCTTGACGAGCATAATTTGATTTGACTTCATCTGGATTATAATCTGCAACTACTTTTAAATCTGATTGATTTAAAATCTTTTCTTTATTTCTTTTAAAAGCTCCAATAATGTTAGGATGCAACATACATGAAGGTTCTATTTTTACAATCTCTTTAGCTAAACATTCAATAAAATTATTTAACGCTTTGCCTTTTATTCCTAAAACTAATCCTGGGTTTGTACAAAATTGTCCTGTTCCTAGTGTAATTGATTGTGCATAAGTGTATGCTAACTGTTCGCCATTTTCTTGTAAAGCTTCTGGTAGCATAATAACGGGATTAATGCTTCCCATTTCTGCAAATACTGGAATGGGTTCTTCTCGTTGAGATGCTAAATTAAATAATGCTCTACCACCTGCTATACTTCCTGTAAATCCAACTGCTTTAATATCTGGATGCTTTACTAAATGCACACCAACTTCAATTCCACTACTGTTTAAATTAGAAAACACACCATTAGGCATTCCAGTTTTTTCAGCTGCTTTAAGTATTGCTGATGCTACTAATTCTCCTGTTCCTGCATGCATAGGATGAGATTTTACTATTACTGGACATCCTGCTGCTAAAGCTGATGCTGTATCTCCTCCAGCTGTAGAGTATGCTAACGGAAAGTTACTTGCTCCAAATACCACAACTGGTCCAAGAGGAATATTCATTTTTCTAAGATCAGGTTTTGGAATTGGTTTTCTTTCTGGTTGTGCTGATTCTATTATAGCTTCTACCCAAGAGCCTTCCTCAACGAGTTTTGCAAAAGATTGTAATTGAAAAATTGTTCTTCCGCGTTCTCCAATTGCTCTGCCTTCTGGCAATCCAGATTCTAAACAATATATCTCAATAAGTTCTTTATCTAAAGCTAGAATTTCATCCGCAATAGCATTTAAGAAACTTGCTTTTTGTTTGCCTGAAGTGTTCTTGAATTTTATGAATGCTTGTGATGCCAGTTTAGTAGCGTCATCAATTTCTTGATCTGTTGCTTCGGTAAAAATAGCTATATTTTCAGTATTTAACTGAGGGTTGAATGTTTTATATGTTTTGCTTCCTTTGGCTGAAAGCTTATTTCCTATATAGTTTTTCCCTGTTATCATATGGTTTTTAAATACTTTAAATGTGCTGCTATATCTACTGGTTTGAATACCACTTCAGAAGAAACTGTATATTTTTTTAAATGGTTTTCTGGTCTTATTGGTCTTAACTGAAAATCGCCACCACAATTGGGGCATACGTGCTTTAAAACAGAATCTACAAACTCTTTACAAAAGGTGCATTCGAAAGTGCAAATCATTGCTTCTGTAGAGTTAAAAGGTAACTTTTTATTGCAGCTTTCGCATGTTGTTCTAATTTCTAACATTAATTATTTTATAATAATTGTTCTCTCATTTTTTTAGTCATTCCTTTCACAACCATATGATAAGAGTGATCTATTAGCTCTAATACAAAATTGGATTTGAGTTCTCCAGTGTAAAGTGAAACTGTATTCCAATGTTTATTACTTACATATGGTCCTGCAAAAATACTTTCGTATTGTTCTCTTAATTCTACAGTTCTTTCTGGATCGCATTTTAACATAACTGATGCTTCTCCTTTATCCCATTTATCTAAAGGAAATAATGCAAACATTTTGCCCAAAACTTTAAAAACTAAAGTGTTCTTGTCAAAAGGGAATCCTTCAGTAGCTTTGTTTTTTGCTAAGCAATATTCACGTAAAGACTCAATGTCCATCTATTTTTTTTTGATTTTGATCTTCAATTTTAAGTGCAGTATAATCAAGTTTCCAACCTATAGTCTGAACTAAATTTTCAATTAATAAAATAGCTTCAAGAGCTTCCTTTTGTGCTGCTTGGTATAACCCGCTTTCAGGAATTTTATCTTTTATATGAGTTTTGGCCTTTTCGTGTAAGTCTGTTAAATCTGTGGCTTCAAATTTATTAAAATAGCCATTTTTTTTATCGTAGTAGTTTAAACTCGTTTCAATTGATAATACTTCTGCCTGAGGAAATTCGTGTAATACAATAGTTTTGGCTTTTGTTCTTGCATTCATTTTAATTTTAGCCAAATCAAACCCAACATGAGCCTTTGCATTTACTACTACAAGCGCTTTCTTCTTACTTGATATTAGTTTTAAAAACTTTTGTTTTACATCTTCATAATGATATATTTCTGCAAAATCGCCTTCAACAGTTATAAACTTACACACTCTTTTTATTTTATCTAAAAGTATTACAGATTGAGAATTAGACAACCTTTGTGATTGCATATGTCTAAGGTATGTTACAACTCCACCAGTAAGCAATACTCCAATAATTAATCCTAAAAATGCTTCCATACTATTCGTAAAGTTTATATAAAATTGGTTTACTAGGAGAAGCGTCATTTTC
>Ga0208305_10001506_pt1 | contig 11041 bp, 4 predicted proteins | sample ColrivemetaGS741_FD_187605 | JGI IMG/M metagenome (GOLD analysis project Ga0208305, IMG submission 187605) | Estuarine microbial communities from the Columbia River estuary - Flood tide ETM metaG S.741 (SPAdes) (version 2) | ecosystem: Environmental > Aquatic > Marine > Intertidal zone > Estuary... | reverse complement strand
AGTTGCTCCAGAATAGTTAATTACACTTGAAGTGTTAGACCATTCTTGATATGCTTCTTCTCTACAAAACGCTGTAACGTTAACATCATTAAAGAATGCATACACTTTAGTTTTAGGTTTCATTCGCGATGCTTTAAAGTATACTTTCCTAGATCTCATAAATGGTACGAAGTTAACTTCAACAATTCTATTGCCAGATTCTCTTGTCACGGTATCGAACGCGACGTCAGTTCTTAAACCAGATCTAGACTGATTTGAAGTAACAGTTGTCGTTGTTAATGTGGTTGTACCAACACGGCCACCGCCTCCACCAAATCTAAATCCACCGTCTGTAAAGTTCCACCAATTATTACCTCGTCTATTAGTAGTACTTACTTCAGTCTCGACTTGTCGTCCCGCCCAGTTAGTTTCCCATTCATTCCAAACTGTTCCTAAGATTCCATCTTCTTCGGCTCTTTGAACAAATTGATCGTATTGGCCTGTGTCATCGATAACAATGTCTGGTCTTACGTCAGTTTCTTTCCATTCATCTGATTCTGGAGATAGTTGAACTCTACCATTCCAAGTAAATACATTGTATGGATTAACGTTAATTGCGACAGAAGCATAAGGCTGTTTAGTATGAATGACCTGACTATATGGTAGTGTCCAATTTGAACCAGTCTTTTGGGCCGTAGCTGCGGTAGTAGCAGAAGTAATAAGATTTACATTTTTAGCTGGACATTCAGGCCTTAAAATACCATTTTCTTTATCAACAGATTCACTACACTCAGGGTGTGTCATATCAGCGATTGATTGATTTTTAAATGAATCTACAATAATACCATTCTTAAACCTGCTTAAACCTGCTGCATCAATCATATGAACATCAGCAGCTGATTGCTCAAGTAAAGAAAGTGATGTATAGTATTCTATATTTTTAATTCTTTTATCAAGCTTACCAATGTCTTTCATTGTGTATCGCTTGTTGTCTTTCATTTCAGGAATAATATCAGCCAAGCTAAATCCGTAAGGCTTAAGCTTTAATTGATATAAAGTAAGACCATCTTCTTTATCTTCGGGTGGTTGTGGATATTCAGATGGAACACCTTTAATTAATTCGAATTCGCCATCACGTTTTATAATAAGTTTATCGATCCTAGGAAGGTAATAATTAATATCAGCAACTAATGCATGACCTACTTTAGGAGCTCCAGATAAACTTGCTCCAGCGCTAGTAAAGTTATTAGCAACATCTGATTTTCTTGGTCTAAAGTCGACGCAATCTCTTAATTGTAAATTACCAGCTGCTCCAGAAAAACTTGGAATGTTTACGTAATCTGCAGTAGGATATGAATCAACACAGAAGTAATCTCCAGCACCGTGAATATAGTACTTAAACGTTACGACCATATTTCCTGTAGGAAGGGCCGCAGTACCACCAATTTTTACAATCTTACCTTCATCATAGAAGTTATCTCTTTGACCATTGTCAAGAGTAAAGTTTACAGTTTGATCTGTGCCACTAGAATCGACAATAGAAACAATTTCAATAATATCAGCTTTATTTAAATCATAAGAAGCCGTATTACCATTAGTAACATTTATTGTTTCTGCTTGAGTTGTATTAGTTTTAGTTTTTGGTGCAATAGTCTTTTTAATCGTTGCTACAACATTACACACAACCCCATCAGCAATTCCAATAGCTGATGTATTATATGAAACTCCAGTAGTACCATTACCACCAGCGCTTTTGTTTCCAAGAACATTGGTTTTAACATCAGCTCCAACAGGAGCAATGATGATATCATTAACGTCTTCAAATAAACCAACAGATGTGCTTATCGATAAAGTACCCGATCCGGTTGTCGCTTGAAATAATCTCTTAATAGAATACGTAGTATCTCTAGTTGGATCAGCCAATGTTTTAATAGCACTTTGTGGTAGTTTAAATACTGCTGCGTTTTGGCCAACATCAAATCTTGTGCCATCATCAACAGCTACTAAATTGGCTTGAAAACTATATGTTGATTGTGATACGTTATCGACAGCGCTAAACGTGCCAGTCGACATCACAATATCAAAGAGGTATAGTCTTACGTGATCTGAGAATGATTCCATTCCACGGACTCTTGCTGTACCAACTGAAGCAGAAACTGCTTTTAAAGTAATCGGAGTAAAGTTTTCTAGATCTGGAACACCACGTAATCCAGTTTTATCTAATTTTATATAGTTACCAACGTTGATTTGTGTATTAGATTCATTATAGAATCCAGTAGCATCTGACCCTCTAGGCTTGTCAACATCGATGTAAGTTGTTCCAACCTTGTTGTTCCTATAACCTTGGACATAAGCAGTAGATGGTTCGATACCTAACGCGATTTTATCAGCGCTTCCACCTTCACCCGCTGTATATTTACCAAAATTACCTGCACCGTCGTTTAAGTGTTCTAGTATTTCTAATTCAAATGGCTTAACGACATAATCACCAGACTCATCAAAAGTTCTTTGAGCAAGTCTCAGTGTCAGTCCAGTATCTTCAGTCTTATCAGTTTTATCTACACTAATTTTACCGGCGTTTATTGTAATTAGTGTAATATAATCATCAACTGTTCTTGAAGCAATATCAATTGGTTGTTTTATTAATTCTGTTTTTATTTGGTATCTGTTTGCACCAGGCGCAGAAGTATTAGGAACGCCTTGAGCGTTATCAACTAAAGTACTATCTCCAGCAGAAGTTATAATATCTTCGGTAACTTGTAGTCCAATAATATACGAAGGATTATTTGTATACTTGTCTAATAGTAATGTTGTTGCTCCAACATGGACAAAACAACCTGCAATAAAATATACCCCTTCATTTATTGAAACAGAAGATCCTATACCAACACCATTTAATATTGATGATGCGGTGTTCGCTCCATCAATATTTGTACCACTAGCGACCATCCCGTACTTTGGAGTGTCATCGTTTGATATAATGGTTTCGCCTGCAGCAAACTTTTGAACAGTTGTGTTAGCTCCACCAGATTTTTGGTATTTAATATATAAAGTATCAGCGTCTGATCCAGTTGCAGCAACTGCTTGTAACACTAAAGCTGTAACCTGATTGCCAGAGTTACTTGTTCCAGTAATCAATTTACCAACATATGAAGCTAGGTTTGATGTGGCATTAGCATAAGCCGTGCTGTTATAAGTGAAAGTTGGTTCTAATTTAATATAGTCATATTCTACATTAAGAGACAATTCTCCATTGACTACTCTCGATCCATCTTTAAAAGCGTATTGTCCATGTCGGTCAATCTGAGCTTGCAGCATGGTTTGCATTTGAGTAAGCTCTCTTGCTTGTACCGCAAAGCCTGGACGAAATAAAATCCTGTGATAGTTTTTAGTTTCAACGGTTTCGCCAGAATAATCTCTGAAATAATCATCGTTATAAGGCGTTTGGTTATATGCTTTGATATTGGTAGTTGTCATATGTTCTCTCTTTTAACTAATATTTATAATTAGAATTCAATAATAATTTTTATGTCTTCAATCTGTGATGCTGTTCTATCAATTGGATTCCTGTTTTCTAAGAATATAATTTCTCCACTGTGGATATCAACTTCAGGAGCGATATGAAAATCTGCACCAGAGTTAGTTGTCTTAGGAGTTCCTTGAGCACCAGATGTTGCTCCAACAACAGCTGAACTGGTAATAAAGTTGCCATATCCAGTTTTTGCATTCTGGCTATAATATACATAACCAGTACCGCTATCAACTTCAACAACAAATGCTTGTGCTAAAGTAGCACCAGATCCTTGAGTAATTAACTCATCAACTTGGAAAGAAGATGTTGTAGATTGGAAACTTAATCCCGGAGTCGCTTTCAAAGTAGTAGCAGTTGAAATAGTAGATGTGTTATAATTAAATGGATTCTTAATCAACGTGATTTGTCTAAAGTCATTGCCAACAGTTAAGTCACCGCCACCAGTTCCATCGAGTAATGTGTTAACTGCAGAAAAGAAACCACCTAGCTCTTTAACTGGGTCAGTTCCATGTCCATTTTCTGGAGAAATAACAGCTCGAGCTGTAGCATCAGAACCGCCTCCCCCACTGAGCGTAACATGCACTGTTGAATAATCCGTACCCTTAGCAGTAACTGTAATGCTTGTTACAACTGCACCAGTTCTTACTGCAGTAGCAGTAGCTCCAGTTCCAGCACCAGTAATAATGACCGTTGGGTCAGAACTATATCCAGTACCACCAGCGGTTACTTCAAATCTTTCAATACCACCAGCGGTTGCCGCATCGCGAGAAGCTTTTTGGTTTAGATACTGAGCATAATCACCTTCAGATAAAGCAACTTCTGCTGCGGCATCGTCTACGTATGATTCAACATTAATAGTCTTAACAGGCATATAAGAGGTTGTAAGGAATTTCTCTGCATCAGCGACGGCCACTGTGTACATGTATTTCCAAATATAACCATCTGATTCTGCAGTTGGTGCAGTCAATGTTTGTGTTGGCTCTTGTGTTGATCCAGTTCCAGGTGAGTATATAACTTTATATACTTTAAACTCTGAAGTGATAACGTAAAAAGCTTTGTCATAAATGTCAGGATCATTAGAATCCCATTCAACGTAACTAGTTCCTGTTGTCCATGTGTGTCTTGGAACAACATGTGATACGTCGCCAGCTGCAAGCTTTTTAAGAGCGAAGATATTTTCTCTAGCTTCTACTAAAGAATCTAGTGTATCGTATGGGGTGAATGGAGTTGTGTCAGTTGTATCAGAAGTCGAATTAGACCAGGCATCAGTTTTACCGATTGTCACAAATACGCTTTGTGATGCTATGTCTTCTTTGAAATTTTCTGCATTCAACGTTCTGAACTTAGAAGTTACTATTGCCGTCATTTTTATTTCCTATTAATTTGAGTGAATAAAAGAATTCACGTTATATTTATTTATATCATTTATAGAAGTACTTTGCAATTCTATGTCACCTAATACCTCTAAAGTTTCGTTAAAATCATATCTCATATTACTTTCTAATATGTTTGTTTTCTGACTGTAATAGTCATTTCCAGGTATTGATCTATACCCAGCTGGCACAACCGTTACATCATATCCACCCATAAATTTATCAGATGATGGGGTTGTTTCCGTTACGGTCCAATTTTGACCTGAAGTAAGAACCCCTTTTTGTAAAAGCTTCCCATTATATAATTGTCTTCCTCTCACTGAAGCGACCGCTTGTACTGGGTTAGTTACTTTACTATACACTGGATCTACATCGGTGTGATTTAATTGAAGTACGCGGGTAATCTTATCTGATTTAACCCGATCTTCGTTTTTAATCCTAGATGCAATATAAACATTAGGAGTTATTACATAACCAAATCCAGGATTTATAATAGAAGCAGAAGCAATCTCTGAGGGTGTCAATTGTGCTCTTGCTGTCGCGTTGCCTACAATCGCAATTGTAGGAACTTCAGTAAAGCCAGAACCAGGATTAATGATATCTATATGAGATACTCTACCATTTTCAATATAAGATATTGCTGTTGCCCCACTACCATTTCCACCGGAAATACTAACAGCCGGTTGAGATGTATAATTAGATCCTCCGGATATCATTTCAATTCTACTAACTGTCGTAGGTTGTAAAACATACTTACCTAAAGCTGTTATATTAGAAGATAGTGGAACTCCAAAGCTATCAACTGAGGTAGGTGCATCAAACTGAATTAATGGCGGAGTTGAATATTTCTTAGTTGTATCAGGCGCAACATTGATCGCTGCTATTTTAGATAGGTTCGGATTCCCTGCGACATTCGCAAATGCAGATGAGTAATTTGCACCAGCCGATGTTACGGTGGCACTATTAATTTTACCATCTGAATCGATAGTACAGGTTACTGTTGCTTGGGATATTGTTAAGCCGGTTCCCGCGACACCATTAACTACAATAATTGGTGCAGTAGAATAACCAAACCCGGGTTCAGCAATTTCAACAGCAGTTACAGTACCAGCACTCGAACCGGTCTGTGGTACAGTTAGTGATAACCTTCCAGATTTATGGACGGAAACACTTGTATACGGTATAAACAATGAAGCAAACATTTCAACAAGAAGTGGAATGTCTTCAATGCCGATAACTCCAGGCTGTAAATCGGGCATCGATGAAAATGTAAATCGATTAGTCCTTCCATATCCAAAGTAACTCTCACCTGTTAATTGATTGTGCTTAGGTCCACCAACATATCTTAGTTCTCTTAAAATCTTTTGATCATCGCCTAATTCATCACGCGTGGCAAATAGCTGGATTAAAATCTCAGCAAAGTATTTAAAGCCAGCAGGATGAACTAACCTATTAAAGAAGTAATCCCACGAAGATAGGTTCTGACCAGTACGTATGAGATACGAAAACTTTTGGTATCTTAAGCTATCTTGAACTTTAATTGTATCTGACAAAAATCCTTTTTTGTCTAAGTAAATACCACCCTTTGGAAGAGCTGGATTTACTTCCCAATTACCTGATGATGGAATAAGCGTTTCATCCCATGGATATTCAACTTCAACTTCATCATCAAATAAAAGTCTAAAGAAAACTTCAATAGAATCTGACGAGCCACGTATTTTATAATAATCAGTAATTGCTTTGTATAAATTTCTTTTGTTGACCTGGATCGATCGAGGGACAACAGCCGCAATTTCTTTTTGAATTAATTCCAAATAAGTTGCGGCCGTTCTATCAATATCCATAGACTCTTCAATTGTGTTGAGAGCGTATGAAGCACCAGGGCCAGCCCAAAATTTTATTGGGGTAGTAAGAGTTGCTGTTTGTGTATTGTAGTTTACGTAACCCGATTGATTGGGTTTTTTAAACTGTACAGTAAACGTTTTACCGATATCCGATGTTGAGTTTGCTAATGATCCTGGCAAATTATTACCATTAGTGATATTAACATTACTTGCATTTAGTTGAGCAGTATACTGAGTAACTGTACCATCACTATCTGTCAAAGTTAGTAGCGAGTTGGCACCATCGTCATCTGTAAAAAAGTGATCATTTTCGTTCCTTGGATCACTAACTCTAAACACAGCTTTATTATCCAACACAACATCTGTATATGTTTCAGTCTGTTGGTATACGAACTCTTCCAAGTTCATAAATCTGTAATAAGCTTCTAATAATATTTGTACACCACCAGAGTTTTCTAATATCTCTGAGGGTATTAATTCTTCGGTCCTTAAAGTTTCTTTAGTCTTAGACTTAGAGGACGCAATTGCTTCAATGTATCCAGGTGAGGATACATCCGAAGAGAAAAGTACGTTATTAGGTTTATGAGTTCCAGCCATCTTATCTTAGCCTTGAGGTCGTTGTATAATCGATTGTACCCGAAGATCCTGATACTGATATCGTATCAACACTTGGGGTAATTTGTACTCTCAAAGGATCGATCGATAATAGTTGATCTCTCTTTGGAGCAAGGTCTAATGAATCAGGTACGACAGTGATTCTAATTGTATCAGCTGAAGCTTCATCAGGTATAAAGTTGTTTAGAGTAATAGTTCCTGCATTTACGTCGATAGTTCCTGCATTATTAATAACAGTTATGTTTTCTCCAGAAACAACCTTATAAACCATAACTTGTCTATTGGTACTTCCACTTATAGGAATATCTCCGAAGTATACTTCTTCACCACCGTATTTCCACATTGTAGAGGTTATGATAAAGTTAGTAGAAGAACCAGAGTTAAAGAAAGGTGCAGTAAACTGTAGATTAAAGTTATTATCTTTATTCGCTGCAGCTTTATTAGGGGTTATAGTCATAAACATATAAGGACGAACGTTACTGTTTTGAATAGAAGGATCTGCATTGTCAATCGCCTTAAGCAACTGCGAATGTCTGAACACGCCATCAAACTTATTAAGTTCGTTAAAATTATAATCTGATACGGTATCTCTTACGACTGCAGTTAATTCAACTGCGGATCTATCAGTAAGGTTTGGATTGTATTTAAACGAAACATCAAGATCGAGATATGTAAAATTAGGATCTACAATGTATGGAGTAATAGACACTACACTCTTACCTTTAAGAATGGTGTTCATTATTTCAGTCTTTTCATTATCGTTAAGAGTTTCGTTAACCAATGGTCTGATCGATATGTATATTGATCCGTAATCTGGTGGATCGTTATCTTCACCACCCCAAGTTGATATCGATTTAATATTAGTAAACTCTTTTTGAATGATTGCTCTATAGTCATCAGATGTTACTGCTCTATTCTGAGAAGTAAAAGTTAGCGGAGCATTAAATCGTATAGACTCGTTTGTTTCTTTGACCGTACCACCATCTGCCTTCTGAAGAGTTGTAATCGCGATAGTAGCAAACCCGCCAATATTATCTACCATAGTAAATATGTTGGCACCATTAGAATCAGGACCGTTTGTAAAAACGTAGTCTAGTGTTACAATATTATTATTGAGTGGCTTCTTACCAGTTACACCGTCTCCAAAGTATACTTCGAAGTATTCGTTTGAATTCTCTTGGAGGTAATATACACGGCTAGAAGAGTTAACATTAATTAATGATTCAAACTTAGTGTAATTGTCATAAGATGTAGAAGATTCATTTGCCTGGATTAAAACTCTTAATGTAGATGTATCTGCATCATCATCTGATATTTGATACTTTTGATTTTCAATATCGTTATCTACTCTGTATAATAGTTTCTTTCTTGTACCTTCAGCAATAATCACATTAGTAAATGAATACGTGTTAGATGATAATACTGCAACTTGTTCTTCTAATACAATATATCGATAGTTTCTTCCGTCTACTTGTGTTGTGAGCTTAGCACCTCTAGGCAGAGTTAATGTGGCTGGTTTGTTGGTGTTTTCTTCAGCAGAGACATCAACTGTAATATTGACGGTTGCCTTCGGCGCTAAGACTGATCTTGGTATGTAACCTAATAATTTTGCACGAGTTACAATATTACCACGTATTTGTGCAGAATCAAGGAATGCTTCGTTCAATGCAAAGTGTGCGGCCATTGCATTATAGTGTGTATTGTATGCCAACACATCCAAGAGAGAAGATAGACCGGATCCTTCGAAGTCATGACTACTAAACTCGGTCTGAGTTTTCAAATAGTTCTTTAGATTCTTTTTAATCTGATCGAAATCAAGTTCTGTTACATTTAAATTAGTGGCCATATTATTACCTTAAGCGTCGTAATACGATTTCCACATCATCTGTGGTATCGAATTCTTTTATTCTGAATTTAACTAAAATTCTGTATGAGTTATTATCTGGTTCATCTACTATATTAACGAAGACCAGTTGGACCCGTTGTTCACCGGCTGTTACACATCTTCCTATGTTATCACGGAGAGCAGCCTTTGTAATCTCATCTGCTGGTTCAAAGAGTAATGCTCTTAGATTTGCACCTACTCCCAGATTAAATGGCTTCTCATAAAAGTTGGTCAAGAGCAAATTACGTACCGCATACTTAATTGCCTGATCATCTCTTAACGGAATAATATCCTGACGAATTGGATGAAGCTTCAGACTTAAATCTAAATCTGTCCATTGTTTCAGTCGTGACGACTTAGAAGCTTTTCTAGTATCCCCTGTGACTGATTTATCTGATAATATTTGTGTAGACATACTAGTATTTATACTCCTTTATTCAATGATTAACAATTTCTTGTCGGATAATGGTGAAGAAGTTAAAGACAATTCTGTAGAATTCCATATATAATCCGTTGATTCGGTTAATTCAATATTATCTAATATAACAGTAGGACTTCCTGTAATTGGAAGACTTCTTGCTGGGCTATACTCTGTTACATTTTCTTCTGTTGTAAACTCATATACGCCACTCATGTCTGTGGCCACTGCTGCTAGTGAAGGTAATGTTGCTCCACTACCAACCAAAGAAGTTAATGTTATATCAGTCGCTATTGTAACACTTGCCGGCAATCCAATTAGTTTTAAGAAATCACAGAACGTAAATGTAATCCATTCAATCAATGCACCAAGACCAATTGCCTTAAAGAACTTCTGTACTTTCTGCATCCATTCTTGTATAAGAAACTTAGGCCATTCTTCACCGAAGTTTTTCATACGTCTTTTAAACCTATCCATTTTTCTTTCTAGGCTTTCTACAAAATCAGTTGGTTCACCACCTAATAAATCTAATATACTAAACCCAACAATCTGCAATCCTTCTAATAAATCAATTGCTTGTTTTCTTAATTCGTGTTTTAAATCTGCCGGTGCTGATTTGATCTGGGCTTCTATTGATTGTATAGTACCTTCTATTAATCCTTGTACATTCAGCTCAGTTAAACTTGGAAGAGCCGGTAAACCTAATGCTTCCCATATTGTACTAAACTTATCAATCAGACTTCCAAACAAACCATGCAATACTCCTAATGCACCTTTATTTAGCTGAGTCATAACATATTCCCAGACTGCTTCTACTTTCATATCTGGAGATTCTAATCCGTATGTACCATCAAATGATTTATAAATGTCTGGTAACATTGGATAGAAGGTATCTATATTCACGGCGAACTGCGCCTTTATCGTACTCTTATATGTTGGATCAGAGAACAGCTTTACAATATCCACACTGATACCAAATGGTGGAACCGGAATCGCAAAGGATACTGGTATCACAGCCGATATAATCTCTAAGAACTTTGCCTGTATAAAGAGATGATACTCTTCTATCATGGCATTGATTCTCTTCTCCCATTCTACTTCAGGTATATCGAGCGTACCAAATACTGGATAAGAGATAGATACTGGAAAGTTACCGAGAGCAGATCGTATACCATCTAATAGGTCACGAAGCTTCTGGGCTTCATCGGCCAAACCTTGCATCTCTAACTGTGCGATCAGATTCGTGATCTGATTAAATATATTGACCAGGTCACCAGGCTTTGGTAAGAGGCTAGCCTCACATGGTATCGCGATCGTTTTCATTATGCATTCAGTCTTATATTGGTTGCGACGACATCTATTGTACCGTCCGCATTCATTGTCAACCTTGACCCG
>Ga0208305_10001499_pt1 | contig 11055 bp, 10 predicted proteins | sample ColrivemetaGS741_FD_187605 | JGI IMG/M metagenome (GOLD analysis project Ga0208305, IMG submission 187605) | Estuarine microbial communities from the Columbia River estuary - Flood tide ETM metaG S.741 (SPAdes) (version 2) | ecosystem: Environmental > Aquatic > Marine > Intertidal zone >... | reverse complement strand
TTTAGTTCTCCTTTCTACGAATCAATACTAAACCTAAGAACGTTAAAAAACCATTAAGTATTAGAATAAAAAACCCAAATTCAAATCCAAACCATTTTAAACTGTTTACACTTATAATGTAAGATAGAATTGGCGACAAGATTGCTATAATTGGAACAATTTTATCTTTAATATTCCATTTAGTAAACAATCCAAACGCATATAAACCAAGAAGAGGTCCATACGTATATCCAGCGAAAACAAAAAGTTTTGCAATAACACTTTCATCTTTAATCAAGTATTTAAAAGCTACAATAACAAGAATTAGAACAAAGGAAATTAAAATATGAATTTGCTTTCTTACTTGAACTTGTTTTTTAGAATCGTATTTTTTTTCGATATCTAATATATCTATGCTAAACGAGGTAGTTAGAGAAGTTAAAGCAGAATCTGCACTTGAATATGCAGCAGCAATTAAACCTAATAAGAAAAATGCAAACACGCCAAATCCTAAGTAGTTTTTAGCTAGAATAGGAAAGAGGTCATCTTTATGTGCATCGATTCCATTTTGTTGTGCATAAACTGTTAAAAGCAAACCAAGACTTAAGAAAACAAAATTTACAATAGTTAATACAATTGTAAACCAGAACATGTTTTTTTGTGCATCTTTAAGTGTTCTACAGGTTAAGTTTTTTTGCATCATATCTTGATCTAATCCTGTCATTACAATAGCAATAAAAGCACCAGATATAAATTGTTTCCAGAAATATGTTCCAGCTTTGTAATCTTCAAAAAAGAACATTTTACTCATGTCATTATCTAAGACAAAACCTAGAATATTATTACTACTTAAGCCTAATTCGTCACTAACAAAATAAATAGCCACACCAACAGCGATAAGCATAAATAAGGTTTGCAAAGTATCTGTCCAAACAATAGTCTTTATTCCTGATCTAAAAGTATAAAGCCAAATTAACAATACAGTAATAGTTACAGTTTGCCAGAATTGTATACCTAAATCATCGAAAAGAATAATTTGCAAAACATTGGCAACTAAATACAATCTGAAGCTCGCTCCAACTACTCTAGATATTAAAAAGAAGGAAGCGCCTGTTTTATAGGAGAAATTGCCAAAGCGTTCTTCTAAATAGGTATAAATTGAGGTTAGGTTAAGTTTGTAATACAAAGGCAATAATACAGTACCAATAACAAGGTATCCTACAATATAACCAAGTACAACTTGCATATAACTAAACTGAGAAGCTTCAATCCATCCAGGAACAGATATAAAAGTAACTCCAGAGAGTGAAGCACCTATCATTCCAAAAGCAACAACATACCAAGGCGATTGTTTGTTAGCTTTAAAGAACGCATCATTACCACCTTTCTTACCTGTTAAATATGAGATTAATATTAAGACCCCAAAATAGGAAGCTATTAAAAGAATAATTTGAAATGCATTCATAGGTGTTGTGTTACGCAACCAAAAATACATAAAAGTTAATAAGATTATAAAACAAGTTCAGAATAAATAGTAAATTCGCAACAATGGAATTTTCTTCAAAATTACTTCAGGAAGCAGTTAACGAAATGTCACAATTACCAGGAATAGGTAAGCGTACAGCTCTTCGTTTAGTATTGCATTTACTTCGACAACCTAAAGAACAAACCTCAATTTTATCTCAAGCATTATCAAAAATGAGAGAAGAAGTTAAATTCTGTAAGAGCTGCCACAATATTAGTGATGTAGAGTTGTGTGAAATCTGTTCCAATAAACTTAGAAATGATAAGATTATTTGTGTTGTAGAAGACGTTAGAGATGTAATGGCGATTGAAAGCACAGGTAGTTTTAGAGGTTTGTATCATGTATTAGGAGGAAAAATATCACCTATGGATGGTGTTGGACCTCAAGATTTAAATATTGAAACTTTAGTTTCTAAAGTTAAAGAAGGAATAATAGAAGAACTAATATTTGCTTTAAGTTCTACTATGGAAGGCGATACAACTAATTTTTATATCTATAAACAGATTCAAGGTTGTAATGTTAAAACCTCTACAATTGCAAGAGGAATTTCAGTTGGCGATGAACTTGAATATGCAGATGAGGTTACACTTGGAAGGAGTATTATAAATAGAATTCCATTTGAAACATCACTAAATTCCTAATCACTTGAAACTTTCTGTTGTCATATTAAATTACAATGTGAGATACTTTTTAGAGCTCTGCCTGAGAAGTGTTGAAAAAGCAATCGCAAACATTGAATCCGAAATAATTGTTATTGATAATAATTCTTCAGATGATAGTTGTAAGATGGTAAAAGAACGGTTTACTTACATTAAACTCATTGAGAATAAAGAAAATGTTGGTTTTGCTGTTGCAAATAATCAGGCTGTTAAAATTGCAAAAGGTGAATATGTTTGTATTTTAAATCCTGATACAGTTGTTGCTGAAGACACTTTTAGCAACATTTTAAAATTTGCAGAAACTCAGGAAAATCTTGGAATATTAGGATGTAGGTTAATAGATGGTACTGGAAAATACCTACCTGAAAGTAAAAGGAATATACCAACAGTTAAAGTTGCAATTCAAAAGTTATTAGGTTTTTCTAAATACTATTATGCGAATCATGTATTAGAGTTTGATACTGCTGAAGCCTCTATTTTTGTTGGTGCTTTTATGTTTTTAAAAAGAGAAGTTTACAATACACTTAATGGTTTTGACGAAGACTTTTTTATGTATGGTGAAGATATAGATTTGTCTTACAGAGCTTTAAAGTTAAATTATAACAACTATTATTTTGGAGAGTCTACTATAATACACTTTAAAGGCGAAAGCACTTTAAAAGATAAAAAATATGCGAAACGTTTTTTTGAAGCCATGCAGATTTTTTATAGAAAACATTTTAAGAAGAATTTTGTTTTTGATATTCTCGTAAATATTGGTTTAAAAACAGCAAATATTATTAACTCAAAACCTTCAATTGATAAGAAAGAAATTAATAATCATTTTATAGTTTCAACTAATAAGAATCTAAGTTTTAATTTCAGCTTTAAACCAGAGCAAATAGCATTTGATGATTTAGATTCAGTGCCAGAAAACTCTGAAATCATTTTTGATGCTAATAGCATAAAGTATAAAGATATTATTATAAAAATGGATCAATTTGCGAAAAATCCAATGATAACATTTAAAATTTTACCTCATAAATCAAGTTTCATTATTGGGAGTAACGACTCTGTAAATCAGGGAGAAGTAATAGAAATATAACAATCTTAATTGTTGTATATTATTGAAATGTTATTAATAATTAAAAGAAATACAGCTTTTTTAATTAATTTTGCAATCGAAATCTTTAAAACTGTTTCTACATTATAGATATGGCAAAATTTGAACTTAAGTTACCAAAAATGGGAGAATCTGTTGCTGAGGCAACTATTACGTCTTGGTTAAAAGAAGTTGGAGATACTATAGAAATGGATGAAGCTATTCTAGAAATAGCTACAGATAAAGTAGATAGCGAAGTGCCAAGTGAAGTTGATGGTGTTTTAATTGAAAAATTATTTGAAGTAGACGATGTTGTTCAAGTAGGACAAACACTTGCTATTATAGAAATTCAAGAATCAGGAAATGAATTAGCAACTGAATCGAAACAAGAGTCAACTCCAAATGAAGAAATTCCACCTGTTGCTATTTCAGAAGTTGAAAAAACTATAGAAGTGGCTCAAGCAGTAACAGGATCTACAATAGTTTCAAGTGATAAACGATTTTATTCACCTTTAGTAAAAAATATTGCTAAACAGGAAGGTGTTTCTCAATCTGAATTAGATACCATAACAGGAACTGGAAAAGAGGGACGAGTTACTAAAAACGATATGCTTGATTACCTTCAAAACAAAGGGTCTCAATCAGTAGCTCCTAAAGTTATTGAACAACCTAAACCAGAAGCACAAAGGCCAACTCCTACTGCTCAAATTTCACAACCAGTTGTAAGTACTGGAGAGGATGAAATAATTGAGATGACTAGAATGGGTAAACTGGTTTCTAAACATATGGTAGATTCCATACAAACTTCGGCTCATGTACAGTCGTTTATAGAAGCAGATGTTACCAAAATTTGGAATTGGAGATTGAAAGTTAAAGACGATTTCTTAAAACGTGAAGGTGAGAATTTAACCTTTACGCCAATTTTTATGGAAGCTGTTGCTAAAGCCTTAAGAGATTTTCCTATGATGAATATTTCTGTACAAGGCGATTCTATAATTAAGAAAAAGAATATTAACCTTGGTATGGCTGCTGCGTTAGCAGATGGAAATTTAATTGTTCCTGTAATTAAAAATGCAGATCAGTTAAATTTAGTTGGTATGACTAAAAAGGTTAATGATTTAGCAAATAGAGCTAGAACCAACAAGTTAAATCCTGACGATATACAAGGCGGAACTTACACTGTAACTAATGTTGGTACATTTGGAAGTATAATGGGAACACCAATTATTAACCAACCTCAAGTAGGTATACTAGCATTAGGAGCTATTAGAAAAGTTCCTGCTGTAATAGAAACTTCCGAAGGTGATTTTATAGGTATTAGGTACAGAATGTTCTTGTCTCATTCTTATGACCATCGTGTAGTTAATGGTGCATTAGGAGGTCAATTTGTAAAAGCTGTAAAAGATTATCTTGAAGCTTGGGATTCTAATAGAGAGATATAAAGTTATTCCTTTAAAAGCTGGAGTAATGTCATGACTTAAAAAGCACAGTTTTTAGCTGTGCTTTTTTTATTGTGGATTATCGGTCTTGTGTATGATTAGTCTTTTGTTTTAAGCTATTAATTTGGTGAAATTAATATTTGTTTTGTTATAGTGTCTCCATGGTAAACCAATTTAAGAATATAAACACCTGCTTTAAGTTTATTACCATTCTTATCCAAACCATCCCAGTTTATTTTATGTTGTCCTGTTTTTAGATTTAACATTTCAAATCCTTTAATGGATTCACCAAAAATATTATAAACTTCTAGATTTGCATTGCCATCTAATGGGATTTCAAAATTAAGAATAGTACCTTTTAAATTTGGGTTAGAATAATTTGCATTTAGTTTTAAATTATTCTTGTTTTTAGAATAAGAGAATTTCCAAACGTCATTATCTACATTCAAATAATTAAAAGGATCAAAGAAATTAAATGTTTCTCGGTCACCTCCAAAAGAGAATATCTCATCTGAATTGTTTCCATTTCCTTCGACTACGACCGCATCAAAATCATATTTAATAGCCTCAGGGTTTGATGCATTCCAAGGAGTATCACTCACTTTTTTCCATACTTTTCCCTTGTTGCTTATCCATATATCTGATGGGTTAGCTGGACTAAATCCATTGTCAGGTCCAAGTCCGAATCCGCCAAATAAGACCAATCTATCCTGAGCTACAACAACCTGATGCCCTGGTCTAGCAATCCAAGATGCATTATCAGTAACCAATTCCCAATCTATACCGTTTTGTGTTCGCCATACATCATTAAAGTATGGAGGATCCAGACAAAGTGGCTGTTCTGTTGGTGGGTAATTTGGATCGAATGGGCATGTAAATCCTTCTTCTCCACCTATCATATACATATAGTTTCCTTTTACCAAAGTAATACCTCCAGCTCGCGGTGCCCAAGGTGCATTGTTAACCTTTTCCCAACTGCTTCCATCTAGTGATCGCCATACATCATTAAAATATTGTCGAGCAGGTGCACCACTTACTATAGCAGTATCATCATTTACCGAGCCTCCCATTACGTAAATGTAATCGTTAAAAACAACAGCGCTTAGACCAGCACGACCAACCCAATGTGTTGGATTTGAATCATCAGGACTAATTATTTGATTTTCAATCATTTTGATCCAGTTTATACCGTCAATTGATTTCCATACATCATTAAAAAATTGAGAAAACGGAACCTGAATAGTTGGTTCACATGGAGGATCTGGAGCTCCTGGATATGGTGGCTCAGGACAATTGTCAGGAAAATCTGGGTTTGGTACTGTAATAATATTAAAATCTTGTCCACCCAGAATAAACATATCGTCACCTTTTTTTACCGCCTGAAAATAAGAGCGATTTGCCCAATGAGAAGTTAAATTTGGATTAGGTGGAAAGCCAGGTGGAGTTGGATTTGACTCAAGAATTATGTTCCATGTTAATCCTTTATCGTTACTACTCCATACATCTCCATGGATAATACTGGCTCCCGGAACAGGTGTAACATTTGGATCAAGTGGTGTTCGTCCTCCAAACAAATAAAAAGTGTCATTATGATTTAATACCTGAAGTCCAGCCCTAGCTGACCAAGGTGTTTGAGAATTAATTTCATCCCAAGTCCATTGTTTGAAATTTTTCCTTTCGTTTAATCCATTATTTTTTTTCTGTGCAAAAATTGTAGAAAAATTAAAAAGAAGAAAAATGGAAATACAATAAATAATTTTTCCAGTGAAGTGATACCTTTTCATAATACTTTTTTTAGAAGTAGACAGCAGGAAAACTTAGGACTTATTAAAGTAAGAAATATTCATTAAAAATTAAATTATAATAGCTTAACGGTAATTTTTTTCGATAAATTAAAATAGCCTTAGTTAAACGGGGAATTACCAAAGCAAATATCTGGCGAAACCGATTTTTTTAAATTACCAATTCAAATTAGCACCTAAACGTAAAACTTTCCAGCCATATTTTTCAAACGTAATATCGTTACAAAACAAAATTAACCCTAAGTTATCATTGGGATAAATTTGCATAATGGTATAGAAGCCTGGACCACCTCCAGTATGTTCAAGTTTGTATCCGCTTTTTTCTTTATATACCTGCCAGCCTATTCCTTGACTGTTATAATAGGAAGCCTTGTCATCCACTTTTGAAACATGGCTATTATTAGTCATTAGTCTGATGGATTTTTCTGAAAGGATGCGATGACCATCAAATATACCATTATTCAAATAAGCTCTGACTAGGTGTGCTGCATCCATTACCGATCCTATTAATGCTGAGGAAGGCTCCTGATCAGTGTAAACACGTTTCATCCATATATGTTTTTTTGATGTTTCACGTATATATGAACCTATCATTGTATAAAATAATGGAGACATAAAATTAAAAGAAGGATGTGAACCTGCTGCCTCATAAGGTTCCATTCTCTTGGTGTAAACAAAGTCTGTATCCTTCATCTGTAAAGGTTCAAGTATGTAGTGTCTAATGTAATCTTTATAGCTTTGTTCGCTTACTTTTTCAATAATTGCACCTAGAAGCATATAACCAATATTTGTATAGGCAGTGTTTTCGCCGGGTTCAAATTTTAAGGTTGAATATTTTGGAAAAACCTTTTCTACAAATGCAGTCTGATTCAAATTCGGTTCTCCATCATGATGTATCCATTTCATTAGGCTAAAAGCGCTGGCATCAGTTATTCCTGAGCTATGATTAAGCAAATGCCTTATAGTTATAGCATTGCTTTTATCTGATGGGTATTTTACTTTAAAGAACGAAAGGTACTTCGAAACAGAATCATCTAACTGAAGTTTACCTTTCTCTTGCAGTTGGAGAATGGCAATTGCAGTAGGAATTTTTGTGATTGACCACCAATGATATACAGATTGTGGTGTAGCTTGTATTTTTCGTGGACTATCTGCCCAACCAAATCCTTTATTGTATACAATGCTATCATTTTTAACAATAACCATTGAAAGACCTTGTGGTGTGCCCGAATTTACTAGCTTTTCAAGATAAGCATTAAGTTCAGTAACATTTTTAACTGAGTCTGGTGGTTGAGGAATTTTTGGCCAAACAGAGTAGCCATATACAATGACCAATAATAAAAAAACAATTAGTACAAACTTATTCTTTTTTTTTAGGTTTAAAGCCTTCATATTTATGTTAATTTTCTTTGCTTTAATTGCTCCTAATATTATGATAAAAAACGTTTTAATGTTTATTTATCAACGGTTATACTAAGTTAGTTTTTTTTAGGTAATAAATCAATACGTATAAATACGGTTTATTATTTATTCTCTTTACATTTGTTAAAAATTAAATAGGCATGAACCTTAAGCTCACAAAACCCATCTGTTTTTTCGACCTAGAAACAACAGGGATAAATATTACTAAAGATAGAATTGTAGAAATATCTATTCTTAAAGTTTATCCAAATGGGACAGAAGAAAGTAAAACATGGTTGGTTAATCCTGAGATGACAATTCCTGCTGAGGTTATAGCTATTCATGGCATAACTAATGAAAAAGTTGCCAACGAACCTACTTTTAAACAATTAGCAAAAGAGGTTTATAATATGATTAAAGATTCAGATTTAGGTGGCTTTAATTCCAATAGATTTGATATTCCTTTATTGGCCGAGGAAATGTTAAGAGCAGAAGTAGATTTCGACATGAAAAAGCGCGTTTCAGTGGATGTACAAACCATTTTTCACAAAATGGAGCAAAGAACTTTAAGCGCAGCATATAAGTTTTACTGTGATAAAAACCTTGATGATGCACATAGCGCAGAAGCTGATACAAATGCAACTTATCAAGTACTTAAAGCACAACTAGAGCAATATGATGAGCTAGAGAATAATATTAAGTTTTTGTCGGACTTTAGCTCTCGTAAGAAATTTGCAGATTTTGCAGGATTTATAGTTTTTAATAAAGAAGGTGAGGAGTGTTTTTCTTTTGGGAAACATAAAGGCAAACGCGTTATAGATATTTTAGATCAAGAACCTGGCTATTTTGGTTGGTTGTTAAATGCAGATTTCCCATTATATACTAAGAAGGTTTTAGAAGCTATAAAATTAAGAGGGTTTAACAATAAATTACTTTAAAATGAAACTCATTTGTATTGGCCGAAATTATGCTAAGCATATAGAAGAATTAAAAAACGAAAAACCAACAGATCCTGTTGTGTTTATAAAACCTGACACCGCAATTTTATTAAAGAAACAACCGTTTTTTATTCCAGATTTTTCTAATGAAGTACATCATGAAGTTGAAGTACTAGTGAAAATTAATAAAGTAGGTAAGTACATAGATAAAAAATTCGCACACAAATATTATAACGAAATTGGTCTAGGAATTGATTTTACAGCTAGAGATTTACAAAACACATTAAGAGAAAAAGGATTGCCTTGGGAAAAAGCAAAAAGCTTTGATGGCGCTGCAGTAATTGGTAAATGGTTACCAAAATCTAATTTTGAAAATATAGATAATATCAACTTTGAATTATTTAAAAATGATGAGTCTGTACAGACTGGAAATACAAGCCAAATGTTATGGAAAATTGATGAACTTATCGAATATGTATCAAAATATTTTACTTTAAAGATTGGAGATATTATCTTTACAGGAACTCCAGCAGGAGTTGGCAAAGTAATTGCTAATGATAAATTGACAGGTTATTTAGAGGGACATCAATTATTTTCAATAAAAGTTAAATAATGGAAAAACATTACGATTTAATTAAAATTCGCGCACTAGCAGATAATGATCAAGATTTCATTAATACGCTAGCAATGGCGTTTTTAGAAGAAGTTCCTGAAGATGCTAGATTATTAAAAATCGCTGTAGATAGTAAAGATTACCTAGCAGCTTACAGAACTGCACATAAAATGAAACCTACAATAGATCTTTTTGGTCTTGGTGTTTTAGAAGATTTAATAGAAGTTCAAGATTGGGGAAGATTAGAACAACGCGAAATAAACATTATTCCAAAATTAGATATTGTATTAGCAGCGATAGAAAAGGCTAAAGTAGAAATTACAGAAGACTTCAATTTGTAATGAATGCCGAAATAATTACCATAGGAGACGAAATTCTCATTGGTCAAATTGTTGATACAAACTCTGCATTTATAGCTAAAGCGCTTAATAGAATTGGAATATCTGTATACCAAATAACTTCCGTTCAAGACGATAAACTACATATATTAAAAGCACTTAAAGAAGCTGAAGAAAATTCTGATATCATTATTTTAACAGGTGGCTTAGGTCCAACCAAGGACGATATTACCAAAAAAACAATTGCAGAATATTTTAATGATGTACTAATACAAGATGATGAGGTTTTAGATAATATTAAACGTATTTGGAGAGATTATATAAAAAAACCAGTATCACAATTAAATATTGATCAAGCTTTAATTCCTTCAAAAGCTAAAGCTTTAATGAATTTTCATGGAAGTGCTCCAGGAATATGGATTGAAAAAAAAAATAAGATATTTATTTCTCTTCCAGGTGTTCCTTTTGAAATGAAGTCTTTAGTTAGTGATACAGTTTTACCTAAACTACAATCTTTATTTGAATTGCCATATATAAGTCATAAAACGTTAATCACGCATGGTTTAGGAGAAAGCAGTTTGGCAGAACGCATTGAAAGTTGGGAAGAAAGTTTACCGTTTTTTGTAAAGCTAGCTTATTTACCAAATTTTGGAAGAGTACGACTACGTTTATCTGGAAAAGGAAAAGATAAAGCAAAAGTAGATACCGAAATAGCTAATCAAATAAATTTACTATTACCTCAAATTGAAGATATTTTTGTTGGATTTGAAGATGAATCATCAACAGAAGGTTTAATAGGAAAACTTTTAGTAGAAAAAGGTAAGACACTTTCTGTAGCCGAAAGTTGTACAGGAGGTAAAATTGCTCAAACTATAACAGCAGTTCCTGGAGCTTCAGGTTATTTTAAAGGAAGTATTGTGAGTTATGCTACACAATCAAAAATTGATATTTTAGAATTAGACAAACAGTTAATCGATACTTATTCCGTTGTAAGTTCTGAAGTTGCAAAAGCTATGGCAATTCAAGTCCAAAAATTGTTTAATACAGATTACGCAATAGCAACAACTGGAAACGCAGGACCAACAAAAGGAGATTCAGATGCAGAAATCGGGACAGTTTATATTGCCATAAGCACACCAAATGGTGTATTTGCTGAAAAGTATATGATGGGAAATCTAAGAACAAAAGTGATAAATAAGGCTGTAAATAAAGCATTCGAACTATTATATAAAGAAATTTTAAAAAATTGATAAAATAAAGTTTGTCTACTATTAAAGAAT
>Ga0208305_10001497_pt1 | contig 11056 bp, 10 predicted proteins | sample ColrivemetaGS741_FD_187605 | JGI IMG/M metagenome (GOLD analysis project Ga0208305, IMG submission 187605) | Estuarine microbial communities from the Columbia River estuary - Flood tide ETM metaG S.741 (SPAdes) (version 2) | ecosystem: Environmental > Aquatic > Marine > Intertidal zone >... | reverse complement strand
TACTCTGGGATTATCCTGTTTAGAAAAAGGTAAGTTTTTTAAAATAGGTAAACCATAAGCGAAGGTTTTTCCAGTTCCAGTTTGTGCAATACCAACAACATCTCTACCAGAACTTATTATATTAAAGGATTTTTGCTGTATTGGTGTTGGGTTTTCAAATCCCAAATCATCAATAGCATTTCGTAAAGGAGTAGTTAAATTTAAATCTTTAAATGTCACATTAAAATTTTAGAAAGCAAAGGTAATGTATTATAGTATAAGAGGCTTTAAATTATATTTATCTCATTAACTTTGCGACTTTAATATAATAAAACATTGCGAACCCAAAAATCAGTTTTACTAAAAAATTCCAAATCTTTTAAGAAAAAGTTACTTCGATGGAGTCAACAGTTTGATGATGTGGTTTGGTTAGATTCTAACGATTTTAATCAAATAAACTCAAACTTTGATGTGGTTTTAGCAATTGATGCATTTACAAGTTTGCAATCAGATTATTACCAAGCTTTTAATAAATTAAAAGAATATCAAACTACAACCAACGACTGGATTTTTGGTTATCTGTCATACGATTTAAAGAACGATACAGAACAACTGCAATCTCAAAATTTTGATAGTCTTGGGTTTCCAGACATATTTTTTTTTCAACCAAAGAAAATATTTTTCATTAAAGGAAATAGATTAACTATTCAGTATTTAAAGCTGGTAGATGATGAATTTAAACAAGATTTAAAAGATATTAAGAAGGTTAGTTTAAAAAAGACAAATACTTCAAATAATGTAAAAATTAGTTTGAGAATGCATAAGGATGAGTATTTCTCTAAAGTAGATGAAATGTTAGAACATATTCATAGAGGGGATATTTATGAAGCGAACTTTTGTCAGGAATTTTATGCAGAGGATACACCAATTCATCCATATGATACTTACGAGAAGCTTAATGCAATATCAAAACCACCTTTTGCATCTTTATTAAAAATATATGATAAATACTTAGTTTCTGCATCTCCAGAACGCTATATCATGAAAACGGGAAACACAGTTATTTCTCAACCTATTAAGGGAACTGCTAAAAGATCTACAAACAAGATAGAAGACGAAAAGCTGAAGTCTCAATTAGAAAATGACGCTAAGGAGAGAAGTGAAAATATTATGATTGTGGATTTGGTAAGAAACGATTTATCAAAAACTGCCAACACAGGAAGTGTAGAAGTAGAAGAGTTATGCAAGGTTTATTCTTTTGATCAGGTACATCAAATGATATCAACAGTAAAATCTATAGTTTCAGAAAATATACATCCTGTTGATATTATTAAGACAACATTTCCAATGGGAAGTATGACAGGTGCTCCAAAAATATCAGCAATGCAGATTATAGAAAATCTGGAAGAAACAAAACGTGGTTTGTATTCTGGTGCAGTTGGATATTTTACTCCAGAAGGTGATTTCGATTTTAATGTAGTAATACGCAGCATACTTTACAATGCATCTAAGAAGTATGTTTCCTATTCTGTTGGAGGTGCAATAACCGCTAAGAGCGATCCTTTAAAAGAATACGAAGAGTGTTTGATTAAAGCCAAAGCAATGCGAGAGGTTTTAGAGGATTAGTGTTGAGAGAAGAGGAAAAGGCATTAGGTAAAAGGAAATAGGCAAAAGGCAAAAGGTGTAGTATGAAAAATGTGTATTAGGGTTAATGCAAATAGTTTAAATTTGGAGAATGAAAAGTTATAGAGATTTTATTGTTTGGCAAAAATCCGTAAACATGGTAATTGATGTTTATAAGCTATTAAATAGTTTTCCAGATGATGAAAAGTTTGGTTTAACAAGTCAAATTAAAAGAAGTTCAGTATCAATTTCTTCTAATAAAGCAGAAGGTTATGGAAGAAACTATACTAAGGATAACATAAGGTTTCTAAATATCACTAGAGGATCACTTTATGAAACGCAAACTCAATTACAAATTGCAATTAATTTAAAGTTTATTAATACTGAAGATTTGAGGAGTATCAATGCTGTGTCAAATGAAATTGTGAAAATGCTTAATTCATTAATAAAAAAAATAGCCAATTGAATAATATAATTATCTTGTGCCTTATAGCTTATGCCTAATAACTTTTTAGAGAATTTTACTAATTATATCAATAATAACCTACCATTCTTAAATGAAAGCAAACTTCTTATTGCAGTTTCTGGTGGAATTGACAGTGTTGTACTTGTGTATTTGTGTAAACAACTAAATTTAGATATTAGCTTAGCGCATTGTAATTTTAATTTACGTGGTTTAGAAAGTGAAAAAGACGAGGCTTTTGTAAATAATCTTGGAGAAGAATTAGGGTTAGAAGTATTTGTTCAAAATTTTGACACTGAAACTTATGCTAAGCAACATAAGCTTTCAATACAAATGGCTGCGCGTGAATTACGTTATCAGTGGTTTGAAGCGTTGCAATGTCAATTAGATTTTGACTATATATTAACAGCTCATCATGCAGATGATAATCTTGAGACTTTCCTAATTAATTTGTCAAGAGGTACTGGATTAGAAGGTTTATCTGGAATCCCAGTTATTAATGATGCTCTAGTAAGACCATTATTAGCTTTTACTAGAGATGATATAGAAGCATATGCAGTATTAAATAAAATAGAGTGGCGAGAAGATGCTAGTAATGCATCTATTAAGTATTTACGCAATAAAATACGTCATGAAGTTATTCCTATTCTTAAAGGAATTAATCCTCAATTGTTACAAAATTTTAATAAAACCATTTCGCATCTTAATGAATCTTTAGATATCATCAATGATAGAATGAATAAGGTTTCAGATGAAATTATTTCAGTACAAGAAGATGCTCTTCAATTTAACATTAGTAAAATTAAAACATTAAATAACCCCAGAGCATATCTCTACGAATTGCTTAAAGATTATGGATTTACAGAATGGGATGATGTTTTTGATTTACTGGAAGCGCAATCAGGAAAGCAATTATTTTCAGAAGGATGGAGATTAGTTAAGCATAGAGACAGTTTATTGCTTTCTCAAATAGTTATAAGTAAAAATCAAAACATATTTATTTCATCTTTTGATAATCCAATTCAGATAGCAACAGGAGTTTTATATTTTGAAGAAGTTGAAAATATTTCAACTCTGCATAAAGATTCTATTTATGTTGATAAAAACCTTCTTAAATTTCCATTAATTGTTAGACCTAAGAAAGATGGAGATTCGTTTTTTCCTTTTGGGATGAAGGGTTCAAAGAAATTGAGTAAGTTTTTAAAAGACGAGAAACTATCTCTTATTGACAAAGAAAAAATTGAATTATTATGTTCTTGTGAAGAAATTGTTTGGGTTATTTGTAATCGAGCAGACAATAGGTTTAGAGTTACAGATAAAACAAAAACAATCCTTAAAATTTGCCTTAAATAAATGCCCTTAGAATCATCTAATTATCAACCTTCTTTTTTGTTTAGAAATGGTTATGTGTCAACGGTTTACTCGGGGTTATGGAGACCAAAGATTAAGCTACAACAAAACCGTGAGCGAATTACTCTTAGTGATAGTGATTTTTTAGATTTAGACTGGAGTTATTCTTCTAAACCTTCAAGAAAACTAATAATTTTATTACATGGATTAGAAGGTAATGCGCAACGCTTATATGTAGTTGGTGTTGCAAAACAGTTTAACGAAAATGGAGTAGATGCTGTATGTATAAATTTTAGAGGTTGTAGTGGAGAAGAAAATACAAAGTATCATTCATATCACTCAGGAGCATCAGATGATCTTAATGAAGTTGTGCATCATGCTCTGGGGTTAAATAAGTATAATGAAATATATATTAATGGGTTTAGCCTTGGAGGTAATATTGTCCTTAAATATTTAGGTGAAGAGAAATTTATGATTCCAAAAGAAATTAAGGGCGCAATGGCAGTTTCTGTGCCGTGTTCTTTATATGGTTCTTGCGTGGAATTACATAAGACAAAAAACTATCCTTATGCCTTAATGTTCTTAATTAATTTAAAAAGCAAGTTAAGACGAAAGTTGGAGAAGTATCCGGAAAAAATTTCCAAAAAAGATATTAAAGCTATTAATACACTTAAAGAGTTTGATGACGTATACACATCCAAGGCACATGGTTTTGAGGATGCAATGGATTATTATACAAAGTGTAGTAGTTTGCAATATCTTAAAAACATTAAGGTTAAAACGTTAATTCTCAACGCCACAAACGATTCTTTTTTATCTCCAGATTGTTTTCCGCATGAAATAGCTAGGAATAATAAATACATATACCTAGAAACACCTAAATATGGAGGTCATGTAGGTTTTGTTGGTAAGAATAATGTTTTTTATAATGAAACTCGAGCATTAAAATTTCTCTTAGACACATAAAGTAAATTTTCTTATTTTTAAACAAATCAAATGTTTATGCTCAAAAAAGTTTATGGAAGTGCTGTTTTTGGTGTTGAGGCAACAACCATTACAGTTGAAGTGAATGTAGATAAAGGAATTGGCTATCATCTTGTTGGACTGCCAGATAACGCCATTAAAGAAAGTAACTATCGCATTGCTGCAGCTTTACAAAACAACGGTTATAAAATTCCTGGAAAAAAGATTACTATAAATATGGCTCCAGCCGATTTGCGCAAAGAAGGTTCAGCTTACGACTTAACTCTTGCTATCGGTATTTTGGCGGCATCAAAACAAATTAATGCTGATAATTTGGAAGATTTTCTCATAATGGGAGAACTTTCTCTCGATGGAAATTTACAACCAATTAAAGGCGCTTTACCAATTGCTATAAAGGCAAGAGAAGAAGGTTATAAGGGTTTTATTTTACCAAATCAAAATGTAAAGGAAGCAGCTATTGTTGATGGTTTGGAGGTTTATGGAGTCGATAATATTAAACAAGTAATAGACTATTTTGATAAAGGAGAAAAACTCGAACAAACTATTATCAATACTCGAGAAGAATTTAATAAAAGCCTAAATTTCCCAGAGTTTGATTTTAGCGATGTAAAAGGCCAGGAAAGTATCAAGCGTTGTATGGAAATTGCGGCTGCTGGAGGTCACAATATTATTTTAATTGGTCCACCTGGAGCAGGAAAAACAATGTTAGCTAAGCGTTTACCATCAATATTGCCTCCAATGACTTTGCATGAAGCACTGGAAACCACTAAAATTCATTCTGTTGTTGGTCGTGTAAAGGCTCATACTGGTTTAATGTCGCAACGACCATTTAGGAGTCCTCATCATACTATTTCAAATGTTGCCCTTGTTGGAGGTGGAAGCTATCCTCAGCCAGGAGAAATTTCGTTGTCTCATAATGGTGTATTATTTTTAGATGAATTGCCAGAATTTAAGAGAGAAGTTTTGGAAGTGATGCGTCAGCCACTGGAAGATAGGGAAGTGACTATTTCTCGAGCAAAATTTACGGTAACGTATCCAAGTAGTTTTATGTTAGTGGCTAGTATGAATCCGAGTCCTAGCGGTTATTTTAATGACCCAGATTCACCCGTAACATCATCACCTGCAGAAATGCAACGTTATTTAAGTAAGATTTCTGGACCTTTGTTAGATAGAATTGATATTCATATTGAGGTCACTCCAGTTCCGTTTGAAAAATTATCAGATGAACGAAAATCAGAAACATCAGTAGATATAAGAAAACGTGTTACATCTGCCAGAGAGTTACAAACTAAACGATTTGAAGATTCTAATATCGTACATTATAATGCTCAAATGAACACGAAACAAATACGAAAGTTTTGTAAATTGGATGATACCTCCATGCAATTGCTTAAAACTGCTATGGAGCGATTGAATCTATCAGCTAGAGCATACGATAGAATATTAAAAGTTTCTAGAACCATAGCAGATTTAGAAAATGCAGAAAACATAAGTGGTTCGCACATTGGTGAAGCTATACAATATAGAAGTTTGGATAGAGAAGGTTGGTTAGGATAATTATAAATACGATTTAGAATTAATTAAATCATATAAATTACAAAATGAAAAAAATACTAATATTTATAATATCTGTTTTAATGGTTAATTGTGAAAATACTAAAAAGCAAAATGAAATTTCTCCTTCAGAATCTATTGAAGTTGTAAAAATACCTTCATTAGATTTAGAAGAAGCTAATCGTTTAGCACAATTACCTCTGCATTGTATGGATGTTGAGTATCCTAATAAATTGAATCAAACTATTGGAGGAGAGGAAGACTTACAGACACCTAAAGCGCTTCACCCTGCCTTTTATGGATGTTTTGACTGGCATTCAGCTGTTCATGGGCATTGGAGCCTTGTATCGCTTTTAAAACAGTTTCCAGAGCTAAATCAAAAGGAATTAATAACTGAAAAGTTAATAGCTAATATTTCTAAGGAAAACATAATTGCTGAGGTGGCTTATTTTGAAGGTAAACATAATAAAACATACGAACGTACTTATGGTTGGGCTTGGGTTTTAAAACTCGCTGAAGAATTGCATACTTGGGATAGTCCATTAGCACGAGAACTTGAAGCTAATTTAAAACCACTTACAGATTTATTAGTCCAAAAATATATAGAATTTTTACCTAAACTTAATTATCCAATTAGAGTAGGAGAGCATACAAACACTGCTTTCGGACTCACTTTTGCCTATGATTATGCTAAAACTGTTGGAGAGCAAGAATTATTGAATGTAATAGAACAACGCGCACGTGATTTCTATTTAAACGATGCATCCTGTCCTATTTCCTGGGAACCAAGTGGATTCGACTTTTTGTCACCTTGTTTAGAAGAAGCTGCCTTAATGAAACGTGTGTTGTCTAAAGAAGAATTTCAAAATTGGATTAAATTATTTTTACCTCAATTACGAGATAAGAATTTCAATCTAGAAACTGGGAAAGTCTCAGATAGAACAGATGGTAAATTAGTGCATTTAGATGGTGTAAATTTTTCAAGAGCGTGGAGCTTAAATAAGATTTCACAAGATATGCCTGAGTTAAATCATCTTAAAAACATTGCAAATACTCATATTAATTATTCTCTTCCAAGTATTGTAGATGAAAATTACGAAGGTGGTCATTGGTTAGGAAGTTTTGCGATTTACGCCTTGAATTCTACTACTAATGATTAAAAACTGGTTTAAGAATATTGGACCAGGACCTCTTGTTGCTGCTGCATTTATTGGGCCAGGAACAGTAACACTATGTTCTATTGCTGGTGTAAATTTTGGTTATGCTTTGTTGTGGGCAATGGTATTATCTATTGTTGCAACACTAGTTTTACAAGAAATGTCTGCGCGCTTAGGAATTGTTTCTCAGAAAGGACTAGCTGAAATAATAAGATCTGAGATTAAAAACCCTCTATTTAAAATAGTAGCTATAATTTTAATATTATCTGCTATTGTAATTGGCAATGCAGCTTATGAAGCAGGAAATATAAGTGGAGGTGTCTTAGGATTAGAGGCTATTTTTGGTGTACAGCGCTTTGAATTAGAGTTTATATCTTTAAACTATTTTAGCATTGCAATAGGCTTAATAGCTTTTACATTACTGTTTATTGGTAGTTATAAATTAATAGAAAAAGCGCTTGTATCTTTAGTTATATTAATGAGTATAGCCTTTTTAATTACTGCAATAATTACTAAACCAGATATAATAGATATTCTTAAAGGATTTGTGCCACAATTACCAGATGAAAGTATTTTAACTGTTATTGGACTTATAGGAACTACTGTAGTACCTTATAATTTATTTTTACATGCATCATTAGTAAAAGAGAAGTGGAATAGTCCTAAAGACCTTAGTTTTGCTCAAAAAGATGCCCTTATTGCTATAATATTAGGAGGAATAGTATCCATGTGTATAATAGTATCAGCTGCAGCTATACAAACTCAGGAATTAACAAGTGCAGCAGATTTGGCAAAAGGTTTAGAACCGCTTTTTGGTAGTTATTCTAAATATGTTTTAGCTAGTGGTTTGTTTGCAGCAGGAATTACAAGTGCAATAACAGCACCTTTAGCAGCAGCTTATGTAGCAAGTGGGTGTTTAGGTTGGTCTTCCAATCTAAAATCATTTAAATTTAGAGCTGTTTGGATATTTGTTTTAGTTATTGGTGTAATGTCATCTACATCTGGAATAAAATCTATCGAAATAATAAAGTTTGCACAAGTAGCAAATGGAATTTTATTGCCAGTTATTGCTGGATTTTTACTTTGGATAGTAAATAAGACCTCTGTTTTAGGTGTTTATAAAAACTCATTAAAACAAAATGTTATTAGTGTCATCATATTAGTAATCACTATTTTTCTAGGATTAAAAAGTATTTTAAAAGTATTTGAATTCTTATGATAAAAAATATGTCTATTGATATAAATGCTGATGTTGGAGAAGGTATAGGTAATGAGTCTCATCTATTACCTCTTATTTCCTCTTGTAATATTGCCTGTGGTGGTCATGCGGGAGATAAGTCCACTATGCGAGAAGTAGTTAAGTTAGCGATAACCAATGGAGTAAAAATAGGTGCTCATCCATCATTTCCAGATAAAAAGAATTTTGGAAGACAAGTTATGCAAATGTCTTATTCAGCTTTGTATACATCAATAAATGATCAAATTCAGACTTTACAAGATATAGCTTGGGAAGAACAGGTTTTACTTCATCATGTAAAACCACATGGCGCTTTGTATAATTTAGCCGCTAGTGATAAAAAATATGCTAAAGTTATTGTAGAAGTTATGAAACGTTTCCATCAGCCATTAAAATTATATGTTCCATATGGCTCTGTAATTGCAGATATTGCTATAAATGAAGGCGTTTTAATAACATATGAAGCATTTGCTGATAGAAATTACAACCAGGATTTGTCATTGGTGTCTAGAGAAGAGTCTAATGCTATAATTTCGGACACCGAAGAAATGTATAATCATGTTTTAAATATGATTATAAATCATAAAGTAAAAACTTTAGATGGAGTAGAAGTATATATAAAAGCAAGTACTTTTTGTCTACATGGCGATAATCCGGAAGCAATTAAATTGGTTTCAGAATTATATAAAAAGTTAACTTTATTAGGAATACAAATTCAGTGAGCTTTGACAAGATATAATTTAAAATTTAGAGCTTATGGAGAACGTTCAATTTTAATTGAATGGCCTCAAGAAATAAACAATAATATCTTGAAAAGTATTCTAAATTTTAAAGAAGTTCTCAAAAAACATTATATTAAAGAAAAAGTTTATATAAAATACGCATATAACTCGATATTAGTATCTTACAATCACACTATAGATAATATTTATGACAATAAAACACAGTTAGAAACACTATATTCCAAGTGTATTGAATTAAAAAATGACTCATATTATTTATGGAAAATTCCAGTTTGTTATGATGCTGAATTTGGTTTGGATTTAGAGGAGATTTCAGTACAAAATATGCTGTCTAAACAGCAAATTATTGAGCTGCATTCGAGTAAAAAATACACGGTTTACTTTTGTGGATTTTTACCTGGATTTCTTTATTTAGGTGGATTAGATAAAAAACTGTATTACCCTAGAAAGTCAAATCCAATATTACAGGTGAAAAAAGGTGCAGTAGCAATTGGAGGACATCAAACTGGTATATATCCAAATGCAAGTCCTGGTGGTTGGAATAGTATTGGAAACACACCGCTCAACTTTTTTGATGTTAATAAATCTGAACCTTGTTTTGCAAAAGCTGGAGATCGTATTAAGTTTTATCCTGTAACAAAACAGGAATATGATAAAATAATAGTTGAGGTTAAAAACAACAATTTTAGTATTGAAAGTGAGGTGCTTTATGATTGAAGTTCTAAAATCCGGCTTTTATTCTACAATCCAAGACTTGGGACGTCTGGATTTTGAGAATTATGGTGTACCCGTTTCTGGTGTAATGGATCAATTCTCTGCAACTTTAGCGAATAGCTTACTTGGCAATCATGAAAATGATGCTGTATTAGAAATCACCATGTCTGGACCCAGTTTAAAATTTAACTGCGATACAAGTATTTGTCTAACAGGAGCAGATCTTACCCCAATGCTTAATAATAAGCATATAAAGCACAATAGAGTGATCAGAATAAATTCTGGTGATATCTTATCGTTTGGTAGATTAAACTTCGGATTTAGGTCTTATTTGGCTGTTTCTGGTGGATTTCAGAGTGATTTGGTAATGAATAGCAGAAGTATGTATAGCGAAATTACTAAACAGGTTTGCATTAAAAAAAATGAGATTCTATCTATCAACCCAAATAAAACGAATACTATATCAAATTCAGTATTAAAAACTAAAGCTTCTCACTTTTCATCTGAAGTCATTGAAGTATTTAAAGGTCCAGAATTTGAATTATTAAATCTCGAGCAACAAGAATTACTTTTATCTGAGACGTTTACCATTTCTAAAAATAATTCAAGAATGGCTTACCAATTGGAGGAAACTTTAGATAATAGCCTTGAACCCATTATTACATCTCTAGTTCTTCCAGGAACTGTTCAGCTTACACCTTCAGGTAAATTAATTGTTCTTATGCGCGATTGTCAGACCACAGGAGGATATCCAAGAGTTTTACAATTAAAAGAATCTTCAATAAATGTTCTATCACAAAAGTTTACTGATGCTAAAGTTAAGTTCAAACTATTATAGCTTACCAGATAAGTAATAAAAAGTTAGAATTGATATTAAATTAGTTAAAACATGACATATATCATATGATATTTCATAAAAATTAATTATATCTGTTGCTATCATAAAAAGTTTGTTTATAATGAGAAAGCAAGCAGTATTACTCGCAATCTTCTCCATTGTATTTAATAGCTTATTTTCACAAACTTTATTCAACTCCAAAATTAGTAATCAAGGAGGGGTCAGTAGTTCCGATGGTCTTATAATAGAGTGGACCTTAGGAGAAAACTTAACAGAAACCGTTTGGGTTTCTAACGAAATATATACTCAAGGTTTTCATCAAACATTTATTAAATCTTCAAAAATAGATGAATCCCTTCCATCTTTTGATCAAATCAGAATTTATCCAAATCCTGTTTATTCCACTTTAACAAT
>Ga0208305_10001495_pt1 | contig 11071 bp, 7 predicted proteins | sample ColrivemetaGS741_FD_187605 | JGI IMG/M metagenome (GOLD analysis project Ga0208305, IMG submission 187605) | Estuarine microbial communities from the Columbia River estuary - Flood tide ETM metaG S.741 (SPAdes) (version 2) | ecosystem: Environmental > Aquatic > Marine > Intertidal zone > Estuary... | reverse complement strand
ACTCGCGACGGAAATTCCGCGAGCTGACACCCTTCTTATACAACCTCCCTTCTGAGGAACTTTAGCTATGTCTACCCCAATCCAAGGGTTGCGCGGCTCCGGTCAGTTCGACACGACCTTCCGCCCCCGCAACTACCGCGAACTCTTTACACTTCTCGAGCCAAACGGGAATAGCCCACTCAATGCACTACTTTCGATGGGCCAATCCGAAAGCACAAATGACCCAGCATTCCGCAACTTCCGGGACGAACTCCCAGAACGCCGGATGAAGGTAAACGGTGCAGTCGCTTCCACCGGCAACACCGCAGAAGACATTACTCTGGATGCTGATAACGAGAACAAATTCGCTGTCAAAGGCGCAATTATTGTTAACTCGGAAACCGGCGAAGTAATGCACGCAACGGCGGACACAACCGCTACGACCTTGTCTGTCACTCGTAACGTCGGTGGCACCGCTTTTGCCATTGCAGACGATGCGGAACTGTTCATCGCAGGTTTTGCGGCGCAGGAAGGTGCAGACACACCGACTGCCGTTAGCTTCGACGCGATTATGGTCGAGAACTTCTGTCAGATCTTCCGTACCAGCTTCTCCGTAACCGGCACGATGAACTCGACCTACCTGCGCACTGGCGACAAGCAGGACGAGGCCCGCGTGAAGGCGTTGAAGATGCACATGTCCGACATCGAGCGGGCTATGTTCTTTGGCAAGAAGCAGACTAACGACGGTTCCAGCAACGTAGCTCAAGCTCTGCGCTTCACTGGCGGCCTGATGACCTCTCTGACCAACAAGTTTGACGTTGGCACGGCATCTTCCTCTGCGATCAACGCAGCGGACGGCATCCTGACTGAAGAAGAGTTTGATCTGGCTCTGACCGAAACGATCTTTAAGTTCGGCAGCAACAGCAAGATCGCATTCGTCGGCGCAAAAGTGGCCAACCACCTCCAGCAGTTCGGCAAGGACCGCTGGCAGCCAACCCAAGTTGAGGGTGCATACGGCGTAAACCTGACCCGTTATTCCACTTTTGCGGGCGATCTGATGGTTCACCTCCACCCACAGTTCCGCCAGATCCCCGGCATGGACACGGCAATGGTCATCGTGGACTTCCCGTACCTGTCGTACCGCTACCTCGAAGGTCGCGACACGCAGCTTCTGGAAGGCCGCCAGAACCCCGGCGCCGACACCGAGGTCTCGGAATATCTCACCGAGTGTGGCCTTGAGCTGATGCAGGACTCTGTACACGCTGTTATCGAAGGCTGGTCCGCACGCAAAGCGTAAGGCGGACGCCAGCAAAACGTAACTCGTTCATAAGGGGGGTCAGCACGCTGATCCCCTTCTTTTTTGGAGACCCAAATGGCTATCAAAACACCCAAGGCTGCTTCTAAAGAAGTGACCATCGACAAGGTCGAAGCCCCCAAGCCCATCGCCAAGAAGGCTGCTGGCCCCGTTCGCTACAAGACAGTCGCTGACCAAACAGGTCGCCTGCTCATCTGTGGCTTTCGGCCAACGATGCCGTCCATTCCCGGCCCATGCTTTTACAAAGTGCCAGCCGAAGACGTCGCAGCGTTCGAGCGGACCCGTGAGTTCAAGGGCGGGATTGTAGTACGTGTCGACTGACAGCCTGACCCCGCACATCCAAGACGGCGCTACCAGTCGTCTTGAAGACCTGTCACGCATGGTCTTCCGGCGCTATGGCGACTTCAGCGCGAGCACTATTGAGGCCGAGGCTCTTTCGATGATGATCGAGCTGGCCAACATGGTTGTCGACGACGTGCGCATGCACCCCTACGCCAGCACGGCCCTTCAGTCCGAGCCGTACTACCAAGCCATGCAGGATCGCGGCGCGATCCCGGACAACATCATGGTCGCTGGCCTGCTGTTCTACTACGCCGAGCAGCAAGGCTCTGAGCGGGTTGGATCGTATGGCCCCAAGTTCGCACGCACGATGAACCAAGAGCTGTGGCGTGCGGCCAATGGCAACACGTCCATTGAGATGACGCCATGGGACAAGCAGGCAAGCACCACGACCGCAGCCGCTGCGACACAGACCACGACAACCCAAGCAAGCAGCACCCCCGGCCCACAAGGTCCAGCCGGTGCGGATGGCGCAACCGGCCAACAGGGGGCAACCGGCCAACAAGGTCCAGCCGGTGCCAATGGCTTAGGCTGGACGGGTGTAACTTACGACAGCTCGACGGGCCGCATCACGTTCGCATCGAACGATGGCTTGGGTTATGTCACGGATGATCTGCGCCCGTCAGGCGGTGGCTCTGGCATTTCCAACGTAGTCGAGGACACGTCCCCGCAACTCGGCGGCAACCTTGACCTCAACAGCCACGACATTACCGGAGTTGGTGGCATAACTCTGTCGGCGTCGTCTTCCCCCGGAGCGCAGCTTACTCTCGACGGCAGTTCTTTTAATAGTCAACAACCGGCAACTCTCACGGACTATAACGGCAGTCTTACCGTGGATGCTGCCAACGCAAATTTTGAAACCTCAACATTTCGAACGCAACGCTCGGCAAGCCAAATTGATTTTTACACCAACGGCGCCTTGAACCGAATTCAATGGCAAGGCGACGACATCTGGCACGATGGAAACGCCAACACCAAGATCGACAGCCATTTAAACCAAGCCAACCCGACAAGCGGCTATGTCTTGTCTTGGAACGGCACGGACTACGCTTGGGTCGCGCAGTCAGGCGGCGGCAGTGGCACACCGGGCGGCGCGACCACACAGGTCCAGTTCAACAACAGCGGCGCGTTTGCTGGTGACAGCACGTTTACCTTCGACAGCGCTACCAACACGCTGACCGTTCAGAACCTTACAGTTACTGGCTCTGGCGCGACCAACACGATCAGCAGCAGCAGCGACGTGGTCCTTGACGCTGGCAACCGCGTTTCCGTGCAGGGCGCAGTCCCTTTCAGACTGCCGAACGTCACTACGACCCAGCGCAACGCCATCGCTGGCGCTACTGGTGACATGGTGTTCAACACCACAACCAGCGCGGTTGAAGTCTACAACGGCACGGCATGGGTAGCGCTGTAATGGAGAAAGAGTACGTCGTAACCCTAAAAAGCGCAGACGACGCCACGCAGTTCCACACGGAGATGACCCAGTCAGCTGGTGGAGGCGCAATCCCAAACCGAACTGTTGACGTGGCCAACCTGCAACCCGGCAGCTTGCGCAACACGACCTACGCCCTGTCCGATGAAGAAGCCGCTGCTCTAACCAACGACCCTCGCGTGGAGGCGGTTGAGATACCGTTTCACCTCCGACCCAATGCTGAAGTCGTGCCCTGCATTTCCGAACCCGGTGACTATCGTAAGATTTTTCCATACACACGAAGTGCGAACTGGGCACTGTACCGATGTTCGTATGCTGAGAACCCATACAATGCAGTGAATGACGGCAACACTTACCCGGATGTAGGCGATGGGAGTTACCACTACCACCTCGACGGCACAGGCGTGGACGTTGTTATCGTGGATAATGGGATACTGACAGACCACCCGGAATGGGAAGACGCAGATGGCAATTCTCGTTTCCAACAAATTGACTGGTACACTGCTGCCGGGGTTTCTGGCACCCAGAGCCAGTATTATTACACAAGCGCAGACCACGGAACTTCAGTCGCCTCCATAGCGGCTGGCAAAACTTTTGGATTTGCCAAAAACGCGCACATTTATTTCGCACAAACGAACGGCGCTCCTTTTGGCCCCGGACTGTCAGGAAGCCCGTACAGCGTCTTTGACTTAATCCGACTGTGGCACAACAACAAGCCGCTCCAAGTCAACGGTTATAAGCGCCCTACTGTCGTAAACTGTTCGTTCATGTCTGCTCACACTACTAACGGAAGTGCGGGAGCAGCACCGCACCTGCCGGACAGTATTACTTACAGAGGCACGACATACACAGGCACGCAGATCGACACTTTGGCTAAGTGTGAACAGTTTGGTTTTCTTGAGGGCATGAACCCAAGCATTAACAGCGAAAACGAATACCGCTACAGCATGGCCGCCCGTGTCGCTGCTCAAGATGCCGAGGTGGCAGACCTCATTGCGGCGGGGGTCCATGTCGTTGGTGCGGTTGGCAATCGTGACGTCTCTGGAAATCTTGCGGTTTCATCGACTGACGCTGACTACAATAACGAAGCTTACTTCTCGCAAGGCCTTAGAGGGGACCAGACCGGTTCAGCTGTCACCGTTCAGTACCATCGTGGCGCTAGTCCGGGCAGTGCCCCCGACGTCATTTGCGTAGGCGGCACCAATATTTCTGAGGACAAAAAAGAGTTCGGGTGGGCGAGCATGTCTGACTATCGAGACAACTTGACTGGCATCTACGATAATTCAGTCCGTGGGTCTCGCGTCGACGTCTTTGCGCCGGGAAGAAACCTATCCGCAGCCGGATATGACGACAACACGGCCTACCATGCCGACAGCAATTACTGGCAACGAGGCTTCAGCGGCACCTCCGGCGCAGCTCCTTTGGTAGCAGGCGTTGCTGCCTTGGCTGCGCAACTAAACCCTCACATGACGCCCGCACAGATGCGTGAGTACATCACCACTAAGTGCGTGAGCGAAAATCAAATCGCGAACTGGGGCGAGACGGGGCCAGTCTACTCTTCAACTGACTACGCAAACACGGCGGCTTTGAACGGTAGCCCCAACAAATTTCTCTTCAACCCATTTGGCGCCGTAGAAACGTACAAGGTTGGCTCATGACGACGACCCGCGCAAACAGCAGCGACAAGACCAAGTTCATTGCCTACGAACAGTTCACGGGCCTCGACACGTCCCGCGATGTTGTCAACATGGACACGGGTACGGGCCAAGCGCTGGTGGACTTGACCAATGGCTTTTGCGATCAGCGTGGACAGATCGTGCGCGATGCGGGTGTCACGCGCCGTACTGCCGAAAGCCGCACCAAGCATGTTGCCTTTTTCACCAAAGACCAGATTGCTTACGCCGAGGTCCACGGTGACGGCACGCACTTCATCAGCGAGACAGGGATCGAGAGCGAGACGGTCTACCCGGCCAACGTCATTCCGACCACCACGGTCTTCAACCGTGAGCTTGTCTTCTCTGTCCGGGGCCTTCCGCCACTGATCTACACGGGCAACCGCTGGCGCTCAACGACCAGTGGGCATCTCAACACCGAGCTGCCAGCCTACTGCACGACAGTGCGTGACCGCGCTTGTTTTGCTGGCCTCAAGTCCAGCAGCACACAGATCCTCATCAGCGAGGACGGTAACCTCGACAAGCATTACAACGACACGGACCCTAACAGCGAAAGCGCGCTGCGCGCTGGCACGCTGGACATCCGCAACCTGCTTGGCACGGCAGACGAGATCACTGGGCTGAGCAGCTTCGAGCAAGACAAGCTGGTGGTCTTCGCTTCCGACCGAGTGTTCGTTTTTCAGATGGACCCGGACATCAGCCGTATCGAATTAGATACGGATACCAACGTCGGTATCGGCTGCGCCAGCCACAACACCATCCAGCAGGCAGGCACCGACCTGCTCTACTGCTCTCGATCCGGCGTATATGCCCTACGCCGCGTCAGTGAGAACGGCCTGCAAGTCAACGTGGTCAAGCTCAGCGAACGCATCGACCTCGAATACCGCCGCCTGTTCAACCAAGTCGAAGACCCCGAAAACATCACAGCCGTCTTCGACCGAGACGAGCAGCAGTACCACGTCTACTTCCCGCTTGGCTCAAGCGGCACCACGACCCGCCTGACCATGACTTTTGTCTCGGGCGAAGGTGGCCTCCAGACCCGTTGGTCCACAAGTGACCACCTCAACGCCACTTGCGGCGCCTTCCTGTTTGGCAACTTCGTGGTCGGCACGCCTTACGGCATCTACACCGTAGGCAAGATCGAAGACGAAGATACCAGCACCCCTGCCCTGACAGCCAAAACACCGATCCTATGGACTGGCCCCTTCGACAGTCGCAAGCAAAGCAAGAGCATGCTTGTTCAAGCCTTTGGCGACGGCGAGCTACAGATCGAGGCACAAGACGAACTCGGCAGGGATCTGGGCACTATTAGCGTGCAGCTCACAGAGGCGGACGACAGCGGTCGCCGCTCTGTGCCACTGTCCGCCCAATACCTGCGGCCCTTCGAACACCGATACCGGGGGCTTCAACTCACTTTCAGTTACTCGGGTAAAGGCCTGTTTCGCATCATCGGCGTGGCCATCGAGCTTAGGAGCTAAACCATGGCAGGCATCCGCCAGACCGCAGCCTTCGAATACGCGAGTTCGGACAAAGTCCACTCCGAGTTCGAAAATTTAATTCGCTATCTTCAGCAAGCCGAAGTCGCCGATAAGACGCTGGGCGAAATCATCGGCAACCTGACTGATGCTGACGGCAACCTGAACAGCAACGTAGAGTTCCAGCTGGACAGCTCTGCTGGCCTCCAGTACCGCGTTGGCACGACGGGCAGCTTCACGACCATTGCCCCGCTGTCCGACCTGCGCGGCGAGGCTGGCCAGAACGTAGGCGACATTGGCGCGCCAATCTTCAATGGCCGCCAAGATTACGTTATCGGCACCACGGTCCAAGCCAGCACCGGGGTGGCTTACCCGACCAACACCACGGTCCTTGAGTACAGCCATGACGCTGCTGACACGTTGGTCGTCTTCAAGAACGGCTTGTTGCAGGTAGAAGGCGGTTCGAGCGACTACACGACCAGTGCCACAAACGATACGGTCACGTTTACCGCAGCGCTCACGACAACGGCGCCTGACACCGTCACGGTCTACAAGATCCGTGCGACCGCGATTACCAGCTTCCAGCGCGCCGACTTTGATTTGACGACAACGCAGTCTGTTTTCTCGTTCACGATGGACGCCAACACCGAGATCCAAGTCTACCGCAACGGCCTGCTACAGCGCGAAAGCTCCGGCGGCGTAACGAACGACTATGTCCGGGACAACAGCAACAACACCGTGACCTTCACCAGCGCTGCGACCAATGGCGAGTTGGTGTCGATCATCACCGTGGAAAACACGACCGATCAGGTTGTTTCTGGCCTCATGCTTGAGCAGGCGTTCACCAACCAGCAGACCGGCAAGATCCTGTTCGACAAGCTGGAGTTGGCCGATGGTGCTATCGCTGAAGCCAAGGTTGCCAGTCTGACGACCAATCTTGCGGGCAAGGCTGGCCTAAGCGACACCACTGCCGGGGGCGCGACGCTAAGCGCTGGCCCCGTCAACACCTTCTACCTCGAGGACGTATCCGGCTCGCCGCGCTTGCGCTTCAAGGTTAGCTCCACCCAGAACGTAGACATCAACCCAGCGGTCGACATCCCCTCGCCCAGTTCGGCCAACAGCGGCAAGTTCATCCGCGTCTCGGCAGCAGGCGCCTACGAGCTATCGGCCCTGACGGACGTACTGAGCGGCTACATTACGTCGGCACAGAAAGACGCGGCCAACGGCGTGCCAAGTCTCGACAGCAACCTGCTTATCAGCATCGACCGCATCCCAGCGTTCTCGGTGCTGCAGCAGTATCCAATGCTGATGATGGACGCACAGGTTGCCACTCCGACCACCAACGAGGTTCGGATGAAGCGCATCAGCGGTGCCCGCATTAAGATCAAGAAGATCCACGCCGTCTTAGACGCAGGCACCTTGACGCTAGACGTCAACGTCGCTGGCGTGGGCCAGTCTCTGGCCATCGCCGTCAGCAGCACGCCTGTGGCCATTGTGCCGACCTCCGACCTTATCATCGACGCCCGGTCTGGCCCCATCAACATTGGGATCATCGCCAGCAACCTGTCGTCACCGACAGTCCCTGACAACCTCGAAGTCGTCATCGAGGCCGATTATGTGAGCGCAACCTAATGAATAACTTTCTTGGGGGGTCCGCCCCATACCTCTCGGGCAACAACACCCAGCAGGGCAGCTCCTTGGGCGGCCTTGTGACAGCGGGCAAGAAGAAAAAAGAAGACGACATAAATCCCGTCCAGCAGTTTGGCTACAACCCGTATCAGCCTTCGCAGGTAAGCCTCTTCGGTGGCCCCAAGCCGGGGTTGCCAAAGACGGCGGCAATGAAGGCTGCCGACGCCAGCTACGCAGCGGGGTTTGCTCGCAGCCCGGAGGCGTTGGCTTACAACAGCCGCGTAAACGACTTGATCCAGTCGGGAGTTCCGATTGGTTACGGCAACGTCTCGTACAATGGGGGGCCGGTCGTAAACCAGCGCTCTGGCCAACAGGTGACAGGCTACGGCTACGCCGACGAAGACGCGACCACGCCATCTTTTCTGTCCGGTGGCCAATCCATGGGCAGCCAGACCGGTAGGCAGGGGCAGTCATCCTACCAGTCCAACGCCTTTATGGACGGCTTCAACACGCAACTCGGGAACTACGACGGCTACACGGTCAACAGCGACCTCGACGCAGCAGAGCAAAGCCTGCGCGCCATGCTGGCCAACGCGCAGAACAACAACGCGGATGCCAGCACCATTGGCCGGATCCAGATGGCGCTCGATGACATTGGCCGCCTTGGCCAAGACCGCACCCAGCAACAGGGCATCATCGACCAAGCCCGACTTGATGCGCAGGCCAACCTGACCAGCTTTGGTGGCGCTTATACGGACGTGGACTACCGCAACGCGCAAGCCCTCGACGGCCTGTCTCGTCAGCTAGACCAGATCGTCAATCCCAACCTCGACGTCGAGCTGAACTACGACTTCAGCGATATGTCGGGTGACATCGATCCTTACCGTGAAATTGTAAAGAACATGCGCGACCGCCGCATGCGAGAGTTGGACGGACTGGGCGATACGGTCGGCAATCTTGGTGACGTCCTGAACGCGTTTTATGAGACGCCCGGTATGCAAACTGACCCAGAGGGCAACCCTTTAAACTCGGCCATGCCCGTCCCGGACGATCTGCTTGAGCGTGGCCCGCTAACCCCTGAGCTGCGCGACATCCGCAGCGCCAGTGAGGTTTATGATTTGCGCGACCAGCTGTCGGAGGCGTTACAATCCATCGACGCGTATGGTTACGGCGACCGTTCCAATGCGTTGCGTGGTCAGATCTTCGAGCAAGACGAGATCTACGGCCAGCTGGCTGACCAGCTGCGGGGCCGTCAGGGGCAGATTGAGACAGACGCGCAAGCCCAGCTCAACGCATTGGCCGAAGCTCGCCTGACACGGCCAGACGACATTCGTGCGTTTGAAGAAGCGCTGCGCGACCTCGGTGGCCAACGCGACTTGTTTGACGCGGCGACTGCAGCTGATGAGCTGGAGCAGTTGACCAACCAAATCCAGAGCGCGCGCTCTGATCTTGAGAGAGACGAAGCCGCCCGGATCGCACGCCAAGAACTCGAACGTCGACGCGCCCTCCAAACACAGGGTGGCGGCAGCGCTTTCAATTCGAACATGACAGCGGACCAGTACAGCGCCTACCTGCGCAACTTGGAGATGGGGGCTGAAGACCCCTACTACCAAACAAGCGGGTTTAGTCGTGGGCTGGGTCTGGCGTAAGGAGCAGGCATGGAAGTTTTTGACTATGACCTCAACGATGGCTCAGACAGCATCTGGAACGCGGAAAGAGGGTTTCTGAACAACCTTGGAAACCTCTTTGCAAATTCCATCGGCGGCGTGGTGGGCGGCGTGTCAGGTTTTGCTCTTGGCGGCCCTGTCGGGGCAGCAGCAGGTGCTACGGCGGGGTTCTCCGGGGCAAATCAACTTTATGATTTTGCGGAAAACAGAATTACTGGCAGCCGCGAAAGCGATGCTCTGTTGGACTATGGCGCCACAGCGGCTGGCCTCGCAGGCCTTACTGGTGGCGCATTTCTTGGCGGCGGTAGCGCAGCCGCAGCAGGCGGCGGTAGCGCAGCCGCAGCAGGCGGCGGAACAAGCGGCGCTGCTACAGGGGGCATGAGCATGTACCAAACACTTTCACTTGCGATGAACGCGCCAGCTGCAATCGGAGGCGTCGCTAACATGTTTAACTCTGGTGAGTCTGGCGAAAACATGGAAGGAGCCATGGAGCAGCAAGCTGGCAACCTCCGGTTCATGCAGGACTTGCTCCGGGACGAGGTCGGCTATTTAAACGACGAACGCAAATACCTGCGCTCGCAGCAGGCGTTGAACGAGACGATTGCCCAGAACGAACGCCAGCAGGCCTTTGACCTTTACTTCGAAAACAACGCACAGCTCCAGCAAGAGCGCGACTACTTTCTTCAGCGCCAAGAGTTCGTTGATAAGCAAGCCGCCGCTGAGCGCGCTGAGCAGCTTGGCTTTATGCTTGAGAACAAGATGATCGCCGAGCAGGAGCGCGAGTTTGCACTGCAAGAACTTCGTCGTGCCCAGCAGATCGCACAGGGCGAGCGCGATCAAGAGCTTCGTCAATACTATGACAACCAGTATCGCGCTGAAGCAGAGCGCCAGTACAGCGTCGAGCAGTTCGAACGTGCGCAAGGCATTGCCGCTGACGAACGCTCGCAAGAAGAGCGCATCCGCAACAGCCTCGACAGCCAGCTGACTAGCTTCCAAGACGAGCTGCGCCGCGTGCAAGAAGGTCTGGGCGACATCCGCCGAATGGACCCACTGACCCAAGGCCAGATCGACGCGCAAGTTGGACGCTACCGAGACACGGCCCGAGACAGCTACAACGAGGTCATCGAGCAGATGTCCAGCCTCAACGAAGCCGACCTCCGCCGTCGCGGCATCGCAGCAACTGATCCGGGCGACACGCGCAGCCGCATGGCCCAGCGCTTGGCCGATGATCTGGCCGCCACTCAGATGCAAGCCGAACAGCAAGCGCTGGCCTACATCTCCGGCGAGCGTGGCCTCCTGTTCGACGACATCCAAAACGACATCGCAACGCGCAACGCCATCATGGGTGAGACAGCCAGCGTTGGCTTGGCTGGCTTCGACCAGCGCCGCAACTTGATGGGCGCTCTGCCGTCAGCAAACGTGGCTGCGCCAGTTCCGATTGGCTCCAGCGTGCTACAACAACGCTTCGGGTCAGCCAACGTGGCCCCACCAGTGGCCATCAACTCGGCGCAGTATTCCGGCTCGCTGCCTAGCGGCATCGGCCAAACGATCAACATGCCGTC
>Ga0208305_10001484_pt1 | contig 11112 bp, 8 predicted proteins | sample ColrivemetaGS741_FD_187605 | JGI IMG/M metagenome (GOLD analysis project Ga0208305, IMG submission 187605) | Estuarine microbial communities from the Columbia River estuary - Flood tide ETM metaG S.741 (SPAdes) (version 2) | ecosystem: Environmental > Aquatic > Marine > Intertidal zone > Estuary... | reverse complement strand
GAGTCGAGGCCACGAGATCGTGGCTTCCAGCCCCCTGGTTCCGGGAAATGATCCCACCCTGTTGTTCACCAACGCGGGAATGGTTCAGTTCAAAGACTTGTTCCTGGGCAAGGAAAAGCGCAGCTACGAGCGTGCGGTGAGTTCCCAGCGCTGTGTACGAGCCGGCGGCAAGCACAATGACCTTGAGAACGTGGGGTATACCGCCCGTCACCATACCTTCTTCGAAATGCTGGGAAATTTCAGTTTCGGCGACTATTTCAAGCACGAGGCTATCGCCTTCGCCTGGGAGTTTGTAACCAAGGAACTGGGCCTGCCGGCCGACAGGTTGTGGGTCACGGTTTACGAGGACGATGACGAAGCCGCGGATATCTGGATCAAGGAAATTGGTGTGGACCCCGCCCGGCTGAGCCGCCTGGGTGAGAAGGATAATTTCTGGGCCATGGGTGACACCGGTCCTTGCGGTCCCTGCAGCGAAATCTTCTACGATCACGGCGCCGACGTGCCGGGTGGACCGCCAGGCACGCCTGAAGAAGATGGCGATCGCTACGTGGAAATCTGGAACCTGGTTTTCATGCAGTATGACCGTGCGGAAGACGGCACCTTGACGCCTCTCCCCAAGCCCTCAGTGGATACCGGTATGGGACTGGAGCGGGTCTCTGCGGTGATGCAGGGCGTGCACAGCAATTACCAGATAGACCTGTTCGCCAACCTGATTGGCGCCACCGCCGATATCATCGGCGTGAAACAGCGGGACCTGCCGTCCCTGTATGTTATTGCCGACCACATCCGTGCCTGTAGCTTCCTGATCGTGGACGGCGTTTTACCTTCTAACGAAGGCCGCGGTTATGTGCTGCGGCGGATTATCCGTCGGGCTATTCGCCATGGTTACAAGCTGGGCATGAGCGATCCGTTTTTCCACTTGTTGGTTGCCCCCCTGGTGGCCGAGATGGGCGAAGCCTATCCGGAATTGGCAGCCCAGGCTGACCATGTGCGCAAGATCCTGCTCCAGGAAGAGGAGAGGTTTGCCGAGACCCTGGACCAGGGTATGCGCATCCTGGAAGAGTCCATTGCCGGCATGCACGGCAGCGTGATTCCAGGGCGCACGGTATTTAAACTTTACGACACTTACGGCTTCCCCATTGACCTGACCGAGGATATTGCCCGGGAACGTCAATTGACCCTGGACCACGCCGGCTTCAAACAGGAAATGGAAGCCCAGCGCACCCGGGCGAGGGCCAGCAGCATGTTCGGCTCCGTGGGTACTGCCTCGGACGCCAAGCTAGTTGCCGACCTGCCTGCCACAGAGTTCACCGGATACGAAAATTTGGAAGGTCAGGCCAAGGTCGTGGCCCTGATATGCGAAGGAAAGTCTGTTGAGTCCCTGGAACCGGGGCAGACTGGCCAGGTGGTGCTTGAGGCCACGCCTTTTTACGCCGAAAGCGGCGGCCAGGTAGGTGACACCGGTGAACTGGCCGGAGCCAATAGTCACTTCAAGGTGATGGATAGCCAGAAGCTGGGTCATTCGGTCAGTCACATTGGTGAATTGTCCGGGGGCGCCATCAAGTTGGGCGAGACCCTGACTGCAACGGTTGACGCCCAGCGCCGCCAGGCAATTGTCCTGAACCATTCAGCCACCCACCTCTTGCACGCTGCGTTACGCCAGGTGTTGGGCGAGCACGTGAACCAGAAGGGTTCCAGGGTTGCCCCTGAACGACTGCGGTTTGATTTCTCTCACTACGAGGCGGTGACCAGCGAGCAATTGCGACAGGTTGAAGACCTGGTGAATGAACAGGTGCGCAGAAATGGCGAAGCCAGCACTGCAGTCATGGGTTATGACGAGGCCATTGAGGCCGGGGCCATGGCGCTTTTCGGCGAGAAATACGGAGAGCATGTCCGGGTCTTGAAGATCGGAGATTTTTCCACCGAATTATGTGGCGGCACCCATGTGGACCAGGCCGGTGATATTGGCTTGATGCGCATTGTCTCCGAGTCGGGTGTGGCGGCCGGTGTACGCCGTATAGAGGCGCTCAGTGGCAAGTCTGCCCTGGACTGGATTCGGGCCCAGGATGACCAGCTGGGTGAGTTGGCTGACATGGTGAAGGGTCCGAAAGAGGACCTGGCTGACAAGGTGCGACAGTTACTACAGCGCAATCGCAGCCTCGAGAAAGAACTGGAGAAGCTCAAGAGCCAGTTGGCGGGCGGACGCAGCACCGACCTGGCAGACCAGGCGGTGGATGTGAAGGGCGTGAAAGTTGTCGCGGCTCGCCTGGAAGGCGCGGATCGCAAGACCTTGCGAACCGCAATGGACCAGTTGAAAGACCGATTGGGTTCAGCCGTGGTCGTGCTTGCCGCCGTGACGGGGCCCGAAGAATTGGCGCTAATCGCCGGGGTTACCAAGGACCGGATGGGGCAGGTCAAGGCAGGAGACCTCATTAACGCTGTTGCCCAGCAAGTCGGTGGTCGTGGCGGCGGTCGTCCTGATATGGCCCAGGCAGGGGGTTCTGATGTGGCGAAGCTGGACGAGGCACTGGGTTCTGTCGTTGCCTGGGTTGAGGAACGCCTGGGCTGATTTCCTGCTGAGATTTTGGCTGGTAATCGGGTGCGAGGTCAGCTTTGTGAACCGGTATCCGTGTGCCTAAAGCTGGACTGAGTCCAGAATACAACCTTATTTCAATGACTTGGATTGGATGTCCGAGTCAAATATAGGGGAATCCCTGATTATCGTGGTAGTTCGAATGGGTATACTTACACCCGAGCCAGATAATTGAATGACCAAGGAGTAGAGCTATGCTCATTCTGACAAGGAGGGTCGGTGAGAGTGTTGTCATCGGTGATGACGTGACTGTTACCGTGTTGGGTGTGAAGGGAAATCAAGTTCGTATCGGTGTTGATGCCCCTAGGGAAGTATCTGTACATCGCGAAGAAATATTCGAGCGGATTCAGCAAGAAAACGAAAACACTGCGATTACCCAGGCAGCAACTGCCTAGAAATCCTAGCAAAATACGAAAGAATTGGGCCGGTACTCTTTACGAAGGGTTCCGGCCCAAGTATTATCTGCGTCCTTTTCATGGACCTTGAAAGTTCATGGAAGGATAAGACTTTCGGAGAGGTGGCTGAGTGGTCGAAAGCGCTCCCCTGCTAAGGGAGTAAGGGTGTTATAGCCCTTCGAGGGTTCGAATCCCTCCCTCTCCGCCATTTGATTCCCGTCGGGATTAGATGGAAATAAAGCGAAATGAGTCCCAATTAGTGGGTGTCCATTTCGCAACCGCACTGTACAATACGCAAGCTTTTAGCGCCCGTAGCTCAGCTGGATAGAGTACCTGGCTACGAACCAGGGGGTCGGGAGTTCGAATCTCTCCGGGCGCGCCATATAAATAAAAAGGGGTCCTTCATGGACCCCTTTTTGTTTATGGGGTACTCGTAGATATGATGAGAACTCCATAGTTCGACAAAACGCGAGAGCGTTTTGGGCGTTGGAGCGCAGCGACGACGGGTCGCAGACCCGAGAATCGCCGCCAGGCGATTGGAGTCCATCTCTGTCGAGGAGCGAGGCCGCGCTAGCGGTCGACTAATCTCTCCCGGGTCCCTATTTTTTTGTGCCCGGAGAGATCGAACTCAGTCGTCCGCCAGGACGACCAGTTCGAGCCGAGGAGCGCCAAGCGCGACGACAGACGTTGCCGCGAAGCGGTGACGAGGCAGTGAAACTGCCGGTCAATCTCTCCGGGCGCGCCATATAAATAAAAAGGGGTCCTTCATGGACCCCTTTTTGTTTATGGGGTACTCGTAGATATGATGAGAACTCCACAGTTCGACAAAACGCGAGAGCGTTTTGGACGTCGGAGCAAAGCGACGACGGGTCGCAGACCCGAGAATCGCCGCCAGGCGATTGGAGTCAGCCGAGACCGTCGTTAGGCGGTCGAGACAACGCGGAGACTGCGAAGCAGGCGAGCGGCCCCCTTGAGGGGCGAAGTCGCGTTAGCGGCTGAGTAATCTCTCTTGAGGGGTGAAGTTGCGTTAGCGGCTGAGTAATCTCTTCGGGCGAAGCACAAGTCGAGTAGCGTTCTCATACGCGCTGAGCCGCGTGTTCCACGCCTACAATTCCTTATCCTTGGCATCATTCATATTCAGCTTCCCATTGGAAACAGAGACGTTGAATTAGTTAGGATTGTGGTAGCTTGTCAACTTCATAGTTATGTAGTCCAACCCAGGTACCCCAGCATAGTGCGCCGACACCAAGCAACCAGATTGTCAGCACTGCAATAATTCCCAAATAAGGCACCTGGGCTAAAATGCCAACCACCACAACGGTGAAAAAGATCGCAGCTAATGCCTGCCATGCAGCCGGTTGCGAACGAAACCTGCGCAGCGCCAGATCACTGACCGCAAACAATCCAGTCAGTACACTGAGAAACAGCATAACGAGATAGATGCCGAGCACGGCCAGGCCAAACCAGGCATTGAGTGGAGTAAAGATTAGAATCAACGCTAGTACGGGCATCCCTGTCAACACAGCAAAACCAAGTGCAAAGGACACGACAGGGTGCGTAGCAATCCGGTCGGCACTCGCGCGCAGAGGGCGCGAGAACAGCAAAAACAGCACCATGACCGCAACGATGACGCTCAGTGTAAAGGACAGGCCGCCGCCAGTGCCGATCTCCTCCGCGAAATCAGGCAATGGTTCCTCGATGAACTCGCCGCCTATGATTGCCTCAGGACTGATATCGGCTTCGTTTTCGCTACGCCACCTCAGATCGCCGCGCACGTTTGCTTCGGGTCCGAGGCGCAGTTCGTCGCCTATCAGCTGCGCATGTCCATCGACTTCCGCATCAATCGTAATCTTCCTGGCACGAATCCTGAGGTCACCGCCAACATCGCCAAGAACTTCTACGGTGTCCCCAGCCAGCCATGCCCAGTTGCCGACATTTTCGCTAATCGTTATGGATTGTCCGGCGGCAACGATATGGCCCGCCACCGGTGACGTGACACGAATGTGCTGGCCGGCTGCCCGCAGGTCGTCATTCACCTTCGCCCGAATCTCGATATCCTGCGCTGCCACTATGATGTCGCCGGTCACGTTGCCGTCGACCGTGACACGTTGCCCGGCAGCAACTAAGTCACCGTCGATGGTAGCCCGAACATTCACGTCACGGCGTGCCGCATAGACGTCCTGAACGACCGGTTGTTCGATTAGCAGAGTGTCTTTGGAGTCCTGGGCCCAGGAAACGACCGCCACGGCAGCGACAAAGCCACCGACCGCGAGTGACAATCCGATTTGGATTCGATTCATAATCACCGCCTCTTCCTTGTCTTTTGGGGTCGACCGCAGAAGCAATTACGATTACTGAACTTTGTATTATGCAGTCCAACGTTGCGCTGCAACAATAAGTAGTAGCCCCGACTTGATCGAAACGAACGCGGTTTGCTCGCAGAGGTAATCGCTAGTTGCCGATGACGAAGAGGAAGGAAAAATTGGGGTCGAACCGAGATTAAATTCTAAACCAGAAGAAAACTCGTCCTGACCCCAATAACTCAGGTACCCATCGCGTATGGGTTCGTATTTATCCGCTTTTGCGCAGGCGTTGCCGGTCGGGCGCAACATTGATTTCGGTGTATCCTGACGTCCAATGGATAAGCAAATCGAACGCATAGAATCCCATCTCGTGATCGAGTCACCCGATGAAAACTTCGTCGACATCTTGCAGCGTGGGACCGGTCTGTCCAAACAGCGAATAAAGTCGGCGATGACCAAGGGTGCCGTATGGGTGAGCCGCGGGCGAACTACCCAGCGGCTGAGGCGGGCGACGCGGAAGCTACGCGCGGGCGATGAAATTCATCTTTATTACGACTTACAAGTCTTAGAGGAAATTCCGGCAGAGCCAACTCTTGTGGCAAACGTTGGCGCCTATTCGGTCTGGAATAAGCCTTTCGGATTGCGATCGCAAGGATCCAAATGGGGCGATCACTGCACAGTGACGCGGTGGGCCGAACGACATCTACAACCAGAACGGCCGGCTTTCGTCGTGCATCGTCTAGATCGAGCCGCTAACGGTCTAATCCTGGTGGCTCACTCAAAGACCATGGCAGCAGCGCTATCGAAACTGTTTCGAGATCGTATGATTGAGAAACGCTATCGGGCGACAGTGGCAGGCGACTTCTCCCAGCAGTCAATCCCACTGCGTGTTGATACGTACATCGATGACAAGCATGCAGTTAGCGAGTTTTCTTTTATGCGCGTTGAGGATGATCGCTCTGAAGTGGACGTGCGAATAGAGACAGGCCGCAAGCATCAGATTCGTCGTCACCTGGCAGAGTTGGGCTTTCCGATTGTCGGCGATCGCCTGTATGGCAAAGGTGCGAGCGACGGGGTTGATTTGCAGCTAACAGCTTACTTACTGGCGTTTCATTGCCCGGTCGCAGATGAGGCAGTTGAGTATCGGTTGCCATAACAACCTGAAACTCTGTAAACCGGCCCTTGGGATTTGAATCGTATATAGAGGCCACTGCCATACCCAGGCAGATACTTCGTCAGACAAATCAGTTGATTGAAGTGAGATCCAGGGAGATTTGCGGGAGTTCTGCGTGATTGAGTCCTGCATCGTTATGCGTTGTCGAGCAAATCGTGCAACGGGCGCCTCAACGATACTTCATTGATTACAATAATTTACGCTTCAGTGAGCTAACTACGAACCAGGGGGTCGGGAGTTCGACAAACGCGAGAGCGTTTTGGGTGTAGGAGCGTAGCGACGACGAGTCGCAGAACCGAGAATCGCCGCCAGGCGATTGGAGTCAGCCGGGACCGTCGTTAGGCGGTCGAGCCAACCCGGAGCCTGCGAAGCGGGCGAGCGGCTGAGTAATCTCTCCGGGCGCGCCACGTTTAATTCAGCCGCCTGGTGCCGTTTTCGGTCTTTCTGTTACTCCAGGTCAAAAAGCAGGAACTCGGCATTTTCGCCGGCAGTAATTTCCAGCGAATCTTCTGCCTCCACAGCTGCCGCGTCCCCGGAGGAAATTGGATTTCCATTGACACGGATATCTCCACGCACCACCTGAATCCAGCTTCGACGCCCCGCCGCAAGAGCATGAGAAACAGACATCCCTTGTTCAAGCAAACAAGCGTAAAGGTCTGCGTCCTGTTGAATGCTCAGCGAGCCATCCTTGCCATTGTGTGAAGCCACGAGGCACAAGCGGTTTGTCCTTTTCAGTCCGGAAAAATGCAGCTGCTCATAGCCGGGATCAGTACCGGTTTTCTCCGGCAGTATCCAGATCTGTAAAAAGTGGACCGGCTCGGTGCCCGATGGGTTGAACTCACTGTGCCGAACGCCTGTGCCGGCGCTCATTCTTTGCACGTCCCCGGGCCGGATAATGGAGCCGTTACCCATGCTGTCCTTGTGTTCCAGGGCGCCTGAGATGACATAGGAGATGATCTCCATATCCTTGTGCCCGTGGGTTCCGAAACCCTTGCCGGGCAGCACCGTGTCCTCATTGATCACCCGCAGATTGCCGAAGCCCATCTGTTGCGGGTTGTAATAATGTCCGAAGGAAAAGCTATGCCTGCTTTGTAGCCAGCCAAAGTCGGCGGTGCCGCGGTCCTTCGAGCGCATTATTGTAATCATCTAAGTTACCCCCCCTGAAGGACCGCAGCCTCCGCGTTGGTTCAGCCTTTACCCAGTTTCTTGTCCAGGCTCAGTTCCCCGGGGCCATTGGCGAACAGCACGAGGAATCCACCGGCCATGGCCAGGTTCTTCATGAACATGATCATATCCATCTGGTTGGCGAAGTTATTGTGGAACAGGGCTCCGCTGAGAATACAAAAGCCAGCTAGCAGCACAGCGAACAGGCGGGTGCGATAGCCAACAATCATGGCAACACCACCGGCAAGTTCAAGTGCAATGACCAGCGGAAGCAGCATGCCAGGAACTCCCATGGAATCCATGTAGCCCTGGGTGCCGGAATATCCGACGATCTTGTTGACTCCCGCTGACAAAAAAATCAACGACATCAGTATTCTTCCAATCAAATCTGCGTAGCGGTTCATTGTGGTCTCTCTCTCTCTGTTTGTTTGTTGTGTCTTCCGAGCAAGTCTTGTGCGTGACGCTCCGGTCAGAATAAAGCGTTTTACCCGGGTTTTTTCGTCGCCCGCGGGTCTTGATTAGCCGTCCTAGCCTGCCAGTGCAGTAACCCGCAGCTGGCTTTCGCGGCCCATGAGGTTTGAAATTTGCTCTCTGGCGCCCTCGGTCGCGGCGACGCCCCGGCTGTTTATCTGCTCTGCGGCGATAACCTCTACATCGGTGATGCCAATGAATTTCAGCGCGTGTCTCAGGTACGGTGTGGCGAAATCCACCGGGCTATCTACCGGTACGCCACCGCTGGCCACCACCAGGTAGGCCCGCTTGCCACTGAGCAATCCTTCCGGTCCAGTGCTGGTGTAACGAAACGTCTTGCGCGCCCGCGCAATCATGTCTATCCAGGCTTTCAGTGCGGCGGGAATTCCGAAGTTATATACCGGCACGCCCAGTATCAGGATATCCGCATCCATCAATTCCCGTACCAGCAGATCTGAGCCGGCCAGTTCCCGGTGCTGATTCTCGTCACGGTCCCCTTCGTCAGTGAAATTCGCGGTGATCCAGTCCTGGCTGACAAAAGGTATTCCCTTGGCCAGGTCCCGGTGGGTGATCTCCGCAGCGCCATGCAATGCCTCCAGGTTCGTCGCCAACTCTTGAGTCAATTCGCGACTGACCGAGCCTTCGGTACGGGCGCTGGAGTTGACTATCAGGACTCGCGGCTTTTCGGGGGTGGGTGTATGCATAGCGTTTCTCTCCATGTCTGTGTCTGGGGTTTTTGTGGAGCTACCCCGGTGTGGAGACAGTTTCGTTGTTGTCGCTTTGCAAATAAATACTAATAATCTGATATGATTGTTCTTAAATAAGCAACAATGAAGATAAGCTGATGGATAAGTTTGAAGATTTGCGGGCGCTGGTCGCAGTCGTCGAAACCGGGAGTTTTACCGCCGCTGCGGACAGGCTGGAATCCGCAAAGTCTGCGGTGAGTCGGCGTGTGTCAAATCTGGAGCAGCGCCTGGGCGTGCAATTGCTGCGTCGGACGACCAGGCGCCTGGATCTCACCGACAGTGGCCGCAGTTTTTACGAACGCAGTGCCCGCATCCTTGCGGACCTGGACGAAGCTGAATCTGCGGTGGCCCAGTCTCACGGTGAGTTGCGTGGACGACTTCGGCTTGCCTTGCCGCAGTCATTTGGCCTGCGTCACATGAGTGATCCAATAGCGCGCTTTCAGCGTCAGCATCCCAATGTGAGTTTTGACCTGGACCTGAATGACAGGCGAATAGATCTGTTGGAAGAGGGCAGAGACGTTGCGGTTCGGATCGGGGCGATGGCGGATTCAAGCCTGATTGCCCGGAAATTGTTTCAGGTTAATAGCGTGGTGTGTGCCAGTCCTTCTTATCTGGAAAGAAACGGAACCCCGCAGGACACCTCTGAGCTTGAGGATCACCAGTGCCTGGTCTACGGCAACCTGGTAAATCCCGGTCGCTGGCAGTTCCGGGAACAGGACGGACAGGACCAGGTTGTGCAGGTCAATGTCGCACTGACCGCCAATAGTGGAGAGATTCTCTGCTCCCTGGCCTCGGCCGGACAGGGCCTGGTCATGTTGCCCACGTTCATCGTCCACGAAGCGATAAGACATGGGGATCTTGTGCCAGTGTTAAGCCATCTTCAATGGCCGGTATTGCCGGCCTATGCGGTGTATCCTGCGGTTCGACATTTATCCTACCGGGTAAGGGAGTTTATCGATTTTCTGGTTGGCACTTTTTCGGGGACGCCTTACTGGGATCTCGAGTGCATTGAGGTTAAGCAGAGCAAAACGCCCTGATCCCTGGCAGCGAGCAAAGCGGCCAGGTGAGAGGCTTGTGTTGTGACGCAGCCTGCAATGACCGAGAATAACGGATTACCACTCGACCCAAGTCCATTCGGTATGATCATGCACGCAGCGGTTCGATTTCCCGGTGGAGCCAGACTAATCCTGATCTTGTTTCTGGTTGCTATCTGCGGAGCCTGTGAGGCGCCGGTTCGTACCGGACCAGGCGGATACATCTATTTCGGTTCCGGCAACTACCTGGGCAAGTTCAGTTTGTATGATGGTAGCAGCCAGGTCGTCGCCTACCTTGGTGACTTGAGCGCCGTCGCCGTGGGTCCCTACAGTGATGGTGACCTGTTGCTTACGGTGAGGCGAGTAGTCAACCAGCAAGATACTCGCATGATCGGTCATTTCGAAGTAGCGCAGAATCATTACAAGACACTCTTTATCGGCGACACTGCGGTCTATCTTCCGGACCGTGAGATCACCGTTTACGATGATGGCTTTGCCATCCAGACATCCCGTATTGAAGACAGGGAGCGGAAGATCACCACCGTGTATTCCCATGGCCATCATGAACGGGTCACCCTGGTAACGATTTCGGTCAGTGAGATTCTTTTTCAGATCGCCTCAAGGGATGGTAATCGAGTTTTTCACTACGATGCCGTCACCGAGATTCTCACCGAGTTGGATGGGCTTGCCCGAGAGTGCGACCTGGAGGCTGCGCTGTGGGTAGCCGAGCAGGAGCAGATGCTTTGTCACCGCCCGGGTGATCCCCGCGCTAACCGTGAATACCGGTTTGTTTCTCCTGATGGGGTGGTTGGAGCTATCCTCCAATTGCCGACTGAAAATGTTTTCCGGCCAATCGTGTACCTGCCCGAAAAGCAGCTACTGGTGCTGACTGAACTCTGGCAAGGCCTGTGGTCAAGAAAAGTCCGGTACGGGGTATGGATTTACGAACTTGATTCGGGTGAGAGTTATCGGCTCGCAAAGGATCAGTACCTGGGGGATCACGTGGTGCTCAAGTCGCTTTGACCCAACGTATGCACGCCATATAAAAAAAGGGGTCCCACATGGGACCCCTTTTCGTTCGGCCTTGCCCGAATTCAGCTTGTTGGCCTGGGCACTACAAGCTACCGCATACCTCGCGTGTGAAGTCAGGCAGGCTGCTATGGGTCACGCTGGTTGTGCAGAATGTCAGGGAAATCCCGCCCTTGGCTGTGCCACTGGTAGTGATCGTCACA
>Ga0208305_10001472_pt1 | contig 11152 bp, 9 predicted proteins | sample ColrivemetaGS741_FD_187605 | JGI IMG/M metagenome (GOLD analysis project Ga0208305, IMG submission 187605) | Estuarine microbial communities from the Columbia River estuary - Flood tide ETM metaG S.741 (SPAdes) (version 2) | ecosystem: Environmental > Aquatic > Marine > Intertidal zone > Estuary... | reverse complement strand
GGTTTTTGGTGTCGCTAAGCGCTGTGCTGCAGAATTACTTAAGCAAAGCAAGTACTGACTGCGCCTGCTGGTTAGCTTGCGCCAGCATAGCGGTACCTGCCTGCTGAATAATCTGCGTGCGTGCCAGTTCAGTTGACTCTGAGGCATAGTCTGCATCGAGAATACGGCTGCGTGAGGCGGCAGTGTTCTGAGATACGTTAGCCAGGTTGTCAACGGCGTATTCTAAGCGATTGATTGCGGCACCATAAGTTGCGCGTTCAGTGCTAACGTTTGCCAGTGCTTTATCTAGCATGTAGAGAGCGTCATTTGGGTTTCCTGCGACAATTCCGGGTGGGTTTACCATACTTGCTTCAAGGTTGATATCGCTAATCTTAAGTAGTCCGTTCGCATTCGAATTCAGGGAAACGAATTGGGAGTTGACTATGGTTGCCCCACTATTGCCAGCTGTCTGGAAGTTTTTAAAGGTAACAGATATTTGCTGGCCCGCGTTAGCGCCCACTTGAAAGCCCTTTGCAACATCAGCTGTCTGACCAAACACTTTTTCGCCGTTCCAGGTGGTTCCAGTTGCAATAGAGTCAATTTGGCTGCGCAATGCGGCAAACTCAGTTTGCAATGCAGCCTTGTCAGTGTCGCCATTGGTGCCGGTTGCTGCCTGAACAGCCAGCTCACGCATTCTTTGAAGCATATTGCTCACTTCAATCAACGCGCCATCAGCCGTTTGAATCATGGAAATGGCGTCGTTACCGTTGCGCACAGCCTGATCAAGACCACGGACTTGTGAGGTCATTTTAGACGAAATAGCCAACCCAGCTGCATCGTCAGCGGCAGAGTTAATACGCTGCCCAGTTGAGAGACGCTCCATGGCTTGACCCATAGCACGCTCGTTCTTTGCGAGTGCGTTGCTGGTAATGGTTGCAGCAACATTAGTGTTAATAACTGGCATTAGATATTCCTCTCTATAAAAGTATCCAGATAATAAGTCACCTTTAACGAAGCGAAAAAGGCCTTACCCAGTGAATATCGACACTAGAAAGTATTTCTTTAATACAAGCGGAGAACCCTCACGATAGTATTCCGTGAGGGGTAGTGAGAGCGTCATTTAGCGCGAGAAGTTTTAGCCTTTCAGTAGCGTCAATACTGACTGTGCCTGCTGATTAGCCTGCGCCAACATGGCGGTTCCCGCTTGTTGAATAATCTGAGTGCGAGCCAGTTCAGTAGACTCTGCGGCATAGTCGGCATCGAGAATGCGGCTGCGTGATGCGGACGCATTCTGTGAAACATTGGTCAGATTGTCGACGGCGTATCCCAAGCGATTCATCGCCGCACCGAAAGTGGCGCGCTGCGTGTTTAAACCGCCGATGGCAGCGTCAAGGTTGCCGATAATATTGACATCATCCACTGAGCTCTCAGATAGTTTTGTAACTGCCGCACCGGCCGCGTTGTTACCCGTGAAGATGCCATAGGTGGTTGTGTTATCACTCTTAAAGTTACCGAATGCCACTTGCACGGTTTGGTTGGCATTTGCGCCTACTTGAAAGGTAACCGGTGTATTGGTGCCGTCGAGGATATTTTTACCATTCCACTGCGTGTTGGTGGCGATGGAATTGATTTGCGCTAAAAGGGCATCAAACTCAACGCCTAGTGATGTCACATCGTTGGCGGTGTTTGTGCCATTTTTTGATTGCACGGCGAGCTCGCGCATGCGCTGAAACATATTGGTGATTTCAATGGCAGCGCCGTCAGCGGTTTGAATCATTGATATCGCATCGTTCGCGTTGCGCACTGCTTGATCGAGACCGCGAATTTGCGATGTCATTTTAGACGAGATGGCCAAGCCAGCTGCGTCGTCGGCGGCGGAGTTAATGCGCTGGCCAGTTGAAAGGCGCTCCATTGCCTGGCCCATGGCGCGTTCGTTTTTCGCCAGTGCATTGCTGGTGACAGTGGCGGCGACGTTGGTATTAATTACGCTCATAAAACATCTCTCTTTCAATATGGCTTTAACGGGGCATTCATGCTGCTCTGGATGCTCAGTACCAGTCGCTTTTGCGCGGCGCTGGAGTTGTTGAGTACTGAATAGCAAACTGCGTGCCAAAATTTTTAAAGAAGTTGGGATAGGGCGGTTTTTTTGATGATTGAGTGCGTTTTTGCGGTCTGCAGCGAGTGCTGAGGGCGGAAGAGCTGTGTAAGAGGTGTCGACAAAAGCGGAAGATTGTTGCCGCTCTGGCGGGAAGTGGCAGGGAAGTGGCAGGCTCAGGTCTGGGGGATGACTGCTGAGCCTTTCGCGGTTAACGCCCGTTTAAAGGGTTAAAGCACTTCGTCAAACAAAACACCTTTCATTGATTCGATGTTCTGGGCTACGCGCAGCACAGCATCGCCAGGAAACTTGAGAATAACTTCACCTGTGCTTGAGTCGGTCACCTGCACAACAAAGCGTTTGGATGCGCTATCGACAGAGAATTGCAGCGTTGTTGGAGCGCGCGCCATAGCAGAATTAAGGGAGTCGATGGCTTCCTTGACTTCTTTTGCCGATCTATCCAGTTGATCAACGGACGCATTTTTTGCGGCGGCAACACTCAGCGCAACCTCTTTAATCGAGATTTTAGGCGCAGGTGCAACCTCCGCCGCTGGGCGTGTTGCTTTAGCTTGTGGTGCTGCCTCCAGCCCTTTTGCTTGAGGGGCCGCAGCTGTATTACTTGCGAGTTCAACGTTTGGCATAATTGTCACCAGTATTCTTTATTTGCGCTTGCAGGCGCTTTAGCAGGCACTTTACCTGCTGCAACCCGCCAAAACGCGGCAACTCTTCACTGAGAGAAACCTTTGCACAAGAGAAGATCGACAGTTCCTCTCAAGACTTTAATCTTTGTTATGATTTTTTACCCTCGCGATGCTGTGGCCTGCAGCGCTATCCCAGAGATGGTTGCGCGGTTATACTGACCGACGTTTTATTTTTCGTCTGAGATACCCATTGAAAGTGCTTAATACCGTAGTCGCCGCGATCGATCGCTTCACCGATATCACCGGCAGAGCGATCTCTTGGCTAACGATTGTTATGGTCGCCATTACCGTTTGTGTTGTGGTGCTGCGCTATTGGTTCGATTCGGGCTCAATTGCGCTGCAGGAATCGATCACGTATCTGCACGCGATCGTTTTTATGATGGGCATTGCCTTTACATTGCAGCGCGGTGGCCATGTCAGAGTCGACATATTTTATGCGGGATTTTCGGTGCGCCGGAAGGCGCTGGTCGATGTGATTGGCGGTGTTATTTTTTTGCTGCCGGTGTGCTTGTTAATCTTTATTTTTTCGTGGGATTACGTGGTGGCCAGTTGGGCGACAGGCGAGACCTCGGAAGAGAGTAGCGGAATTGCGGGTATCTATCTGTTAAAGACGTTGATGCTTCTAATGCCGGCGGCGCTGCTGTTGCAGGGTGTGGCGGAAATTATTCGAAACACTCTGGTGCTGACAGCAAACACTGCGCCAGTCTCGCCAGCCAATCATGAGTCGAGGCTGTAATGGCTGAGATTATTCCTCTGTTGATGTTTGTCGTTGTTTGCCTAGTCTTGATGGCGGGCTATCCTGTGGCGCTGTCTCTCTCCGGAACGGCACTGATTTTTGCGCTGGCAGGCTATGTCACGGGTTATTTTGATATGGCGTTTTTACATGCGCTGCCCAATCGACTGTTTGGCACAATCAAAAACACGACCTTGATTGCTGTACCCCTGTTTGTGTTGATGGGGGTGATGCTGGAGAAATCGAGGCTATCTGAAGACTTACTCGACAGCATGGCTGACCTCTTTCGCGGCTTTCGCAGCGGGTTGGGGCTGTCAGTGGTGATTGTTGGCGCGCTCTTGGCCGCGAGCACCGGCATTGTCGGCGCTACCGTGGTCACCATGGGTTTGATGTCGCTGCCAACTATGCTCAAGCGCGGGTACTCAGCGTCTCAGGCCACGGGCATTATCTGCGCGACGGGCACTTTGGGGCAGATTATTCCGCCATCCATTGCCTTGGTCTTACTGGGCGATATTTTGTCGACGGCCTATCAGCAGGCGCAGCTCAGCGCCGGTGTCTACACCCCTAAAATAGTGTCGATAGGTGATTTATTCGTCGGCGCCATTATTCCAGGGCTGATTTTGGTCGTGCTTTACAGTCTTTATGTGCTGCTCTTTGTGAAACCGTCGGGCGCGATAGTGGTCGCAGACGATGATATTGCGCAGCCGTTGGTCGGTGAGCGCCTTTCGCGGGCGATGCGAAATCTGTTGCCACCTATCTTTTTAATTGTTGCAGTGCTGGGCTCCATCCTCTCGGGTGCGGCTACGCCTACCGAAGCTGCTGGTGTTGGTGCTTTTGGGGCAACATTGCTGGCGATGTTTCGAGGGCAGCTGTCGATCGCACGTCTGCGCGAAGTGGCTCAAACCACCACTGAAGTGACCTCCATGGTCTTTTTAATATTGATTGGCGCGGCGGTTTTTTCCCTTGTCTTCCGTGGGTTTGGCGGAGAAGAGCTGGTTGAGCAGTTTTTTACAACCTTGCCCGGTGGGCTGGTGGCAGCCACAGTGTTGGTGATGGTGGTGATTTTCTTGTTGGGCTTTGTGCTCGATTTTATTGAAATCACCTTTGTTGTTGTGCCGATTGTAGGGCCAGTGTTGCTGGCGATGGGGCTGGATCCGGTTTGGCTGGGTGTGATGATCGCGATTAATTTGCAGACGTCGTTTTTAACGCCACCGTTTGGGTTTGCTTTATTTTATTTGCGCGGTGTTGCACCGCCGTCGGTCGCCACTGAAGATATTTACCGCGGTGTCGTACCATTTATTATGATCCAGCTTCTGCTGATGTTAATGCTGTCACTGTGGCCGACATTGGCGACCTGGCTGCCAGCAGAAATCTATAACTAATAGCGACTTTTGATAGGGATGCCTTAATGATGGAAACTCAACTACCTTCGCCCGCAGGAAAGCTTATTTCGCAAACGATCGCCATGCCGCGGGAAACCAACGCTAATGGCGATATTTTTGGCGGCTGGCTGCTTAGTCAGATGGACTTGGCCGGTGCAATTTTAGCTGGCCGAATTGCCAAGGGGCGTGTTGCAACTGTTGCGATTAGTAGTATGTCGTTTCTCAACCCAGTGCCTGTAGGCGCGGTGGTGGGTTGTTACGCTCACACGCTTGCGGTTGGCACCAGTTCAATTCGTATCTTAATTGAAGCTTGGATTGATGGTGACGATCACGTGGATGCCTGCAAGGTCACTGAAGGTGAGTTTGTGTTTGTCGCCATTGATGATCACGGCAAGACTCGCACAGTGCCCGCTGCCTGACGATGCGGCTTTATTACAGACTCAGTTTGGCAAAAATCTCTTGCCGCAGGGTCGCTTCTTCGTTGACCAGCTGATGACCCGCGCCAGGTATTAGGTGCAGCCGCATATGCGGAAATTTACGCTGCAGCAACTCGATATTGTGTTGCCAGTCTAGCGTGCTGTCGTTGTCTCCCTGAATTACATTAATCGCAAACGGGCTGCTGGTGCAGTCGTGGATTTGCGCGACCCACTCGGCCATCGCACTTATCCAGTCTGAGGGCAGTCGATGGGGCTGAAAAGGGTCGGTGTGTCGGATAAAATGCAAAAATGCGGCATCTTGAGAGTTGGCGCGGAAGACGCGTTTTGCTGTTTTCCGAAAGGGCCGTGTCAGCGCAAACAACCAGCGGTTCAAGGCCCAGTGTTTGGGTTGCACCAGTGGTGCGAGCAGGTCAAGGCTGGAAAATGGGTATGTCTCGCGGTTGTCACATTCAATTAATTGTTTCAGCAAGATTGCGCCGCCGGTGCTTTGACCAAGGCCATGCAAGGGCGCGGTGCAGAGTTCAGCGGTGGCATTGAGTACCTGATTGAGTTGGCTGACGTACTGTGAAAAATCTTGGATGGATGCCGGTTGGCCGCTGGAAAGCCCGTGGCCAATCAAGTCATAACAGACAACAGTCAACCCTCTGTCCAGCAGGGTCTCGATCAGGTGGCCATAGAGGCCGGTATGATCAAGATAGCCGTGCACTACAATCGCTGTGCCCACGCTGACAGCAGGCTGCCAAACCATCAACAGTGTTTGCTGGTCATTGCTGTGTAAGTAGCCGCCAAAAAGCGCTCTGTTGTCCGATGGTTTGGGGAGGCTGTAAAAGTCGAGGTAAGCGCGCAACCCAATATTCGCGTGAATATCGATAGCCGTTTTTGGGTCGAAGGGCTGTAAGGTATCTATGAGCTGTTCGACTTGTTGTGCCTCGAGGTTTGTTTGCGCGCGATGCATAAATTTATCCGAAATGTGTGTTAGAGTTCCGCAAATCAGCCCTTTTCCGGTTGTAACCAAGTGCATAGCATCTTGTCAGAATGAGCATGAATTACAAGAATAAAGATTTTGTCGAAACGTTAATCAATCAGCACAGCGCAACGCTGGTGCGGTTCTTGGCGCGTCGAATGAAAAGTGTGGAAGATGCCGAAGACATTGCCCAAGCCACTTTTATGCGTCTTTATACTTTAGATGATGTTGGTGAGTTGTCGAATGCTAAGGCCTTTCTTTTTCAAGTTGCTGCGAATTTGTCGATTGACCAGTTGCGCAGAAAGGTGCTGCACCAAAACTACCTTGAGCGAGAAGGGGCTAAGTTGCCGGTTGACGGTCTGGCGGCGGCCAATATGTTTGCCGACAATATTCCCCTAGAGCGTGAGATGGAAGCCAAGGAGACGCTCAGTTTTATTTACCAAGCGCTCTCCGATCTTCCGCAAAATCAACGCCAAGCTTTTATTCTTAATCGCGCCAAGGGTATGACATACTCAGAAATTGCTGCGCAAATGGGCGTGTCAGTGAGTTCCGTAGAAAAATATATTCTTGAGGCTCTAAAACACTTGCGCGGTGCATTGGCGCAGAGTGAAGAGCCGACAAAAAAATAAGAACCTAAGCAGCGCTCTTTCACTCTGTCGGGCAAGTCTGAAATGTCTTTCCTCAGGTCTTGTCTATAGGCAAACGAATTAGCGTAAATATAAAAACCGAAAAATGCGGTAAAACTCGATTTTCGATTGGGGTATTGCCAACCATGATCGTCTAATAGCAGACGATAATTATGCAAGAGGAAATGGCGCTCGTACTGAGTGTTTAAATCTGTGAATTCAATTCTAGGCGTGAGCCCCATTAATACGATCGCACAGAACCAAGCGCTTGCTTGGGTTGTCGCATTGCGTGCAGATAATCTCTCTAATCAGGCGCTAGACGACTTTGCAGGGTGGCTCGCGGAGTCTGAATCCCATCGTGAAGCTTGGAGTTGGGCGCTCGACACATGGGAAACACTGGGTGTTGTTTCTCATCTCAAAACCGAATCTCTTTTGATGACTGAGGTCGCCACGCCTGCTTTTCAGTGGCTGCGCTCAGCATTTAGCGTTGACGCTTTGCGCAATCGCTTGCTTCCGGCCGCGATGGCTTTTTCCCTCGTTCTCACCCTTGCCGCTGTTGCGCTGTTTAAGCAGGCCCCCGAGCCAGACGTCTATCGCACTGCGGTTGGCGAATATCTGGAAGTTGTTTTGGCTGATGGCAGCGTTGTTGAACTCAACACTGACACTGCACTGACAGTGTCTTTCAGTGACAGTGCGCGCGATATTGCACTGTTAAAGGGAGAGGCTTTTTTCACTGTGGCAAAAGATCCGCAGCGCCCCTTTGTTGTTGATATCGATGGGCCGACGGTGCGCGCAATTGGTACCGCCTTTAATATTTATCGTCTGTCAGATGATCTTGCCAAGGTTTCCGTTGTCGAAGGTATTGTGCGCGTTGCTGAAAAAAGTGATTCAGCGGCGATGGCAGTCAAGAGCAAGTTTTTAACCGTCGATGAAACAATTGAGATTGACTCCGTTACAGGTTTGGCAGAGCCTCAGTTAGAGGCGACAGCTGCGCTTACATCATGGCGGCACGGCCAGTTGTTATTTGACAACACCTCCCTCGCTCAAGCGGTGACTATGCTCAACCGCTATTTAGAGAAAAAAGTCGTTATTGGTGATGCTGTGGCGAACAATATTAAAATATCCGGCACTTTCTCATCGCGTCAAAATAAAGAAACGCTTGTAGCCGTTGCGCAAGCGCTGCAGTTAGAGATCAAGTCAGACACCGACAAATGGGTGTTGTTTCAGTCTATCCCTTAAGGTTTAATGGCGAATTGCAGGTTATTTGGATCGCCGCTGTTTGCCGCATTTTACGTTTGTTTACAAGGCCTTGCCCCTGTGTGCCACGATGCGTTCATGGCCACTGGTATTGCGCTGTCTTTTTCTGGCGTTTTTCTGCACACCTTCCCACGCAATAGTAACGGACAACTACGATCTCAACCTGGCTGCGGGTAGTTTGCACAAAGCGTTTGTAACCTTGGGCCAGCAGACGCAGTCTTCCATTATCTTTCCCTCATCACTGCCGGACGACAACAGCGCGGTTGCAATTGTTGGCAACTTCACGATTGTTGAGGCGCTAGAAAAGCTGATTAAACAACACGATTTAGAGTTTCGAATTGTGGGGCCGCTAACAGTGGTTATTTTGCCGCGCTGTCGATCGGGGCGGGAGTGCACAGAAATTAAGCAGCAACTGGCGTCCAGCAATCAACAATATCCTATGATCGAAGAGTTAATCGTGCGCGGCAAACAAATCACAGGCTCGCGATTTAAGCAGATTGACGGCAATTCGTTTATTCCTGTCGATGTCATTACTCCGACCGAAATCCGTTTAACCGGCGCGCAAACCCTCTCTCAATTGATGCGATATTTGCCCGAGGTGTCTGGCAACTCTGCTAGCACCTCGGTGAGTAATGGCGGCAACGGTAATGCCAGCGTCACTCTGCGCGGGCTTCCGGCTACCAATACGCTGGTGTTAATTAATGGAATGCGAACGACCTCGAATGCCATTGACGGAAAGTCGGTAGATCTCAACAGTATTCCCCTAGCCGCTGTTGAACGCATTGAGATGCTCAAAGACAGCGGGTCTTCGATCTATGGTTCTGACGCCATTGCTGGCGTCGTCAATATTATCTTGCGCAACAGCATGGATGGGGTTTTGCTAAATACTTATTACGGCGCAGCAGATGCCGGTGACAACGAAACACAGCGTTATGACATCATTGCAGGCGGCAAAGTCGGTGCGGTCGAGTTGTTGGCAACCGCATCACACTACAGTCAAGCGGGACTAATGAGTCGCGATCGATCCATCTCCCGCTCAGCCGATGCCAGAGCGTTAGGGGGTGTGGATAAGCGCTCCAGCGCAACCTCAAATGCTCGCCTACAGCTTGAGAGTGGCATTGTGACGCTTGTCTCCGATAACGCTGCTGTCGCTAGCAGTGCTGATTTTCGTCCAGTGACCAATGACGATTTGTTCGATTATGCACCTTACACATCTTCACTTGTTCCGGAGACTCGTGACTCACTCTATCTGTCGGCCAATGTGCCCGAGCTGACCGATGGCGTCGATGCTTCCTTCGAGCTGAGTTATGTTAAAAACAGTACGTTGATCACTTTCGCGCCAGCGCCTCTGTTCACCGCGTTTGAAGAAGTGCCCATCACCGTCTCAGCAAAAAATCAGTTTAACCCCTTCGGTCAAGACATTGTCGATGCTCGGATACGACTGCTTGGGTTGGGTCCGCGGCTGCAGAGCAATAGCTCTAAAACCTTGCGGGCAAGCTCTAAACTTATGGGCAGTCTGAATGGTGGCGAGTGGCAAGCAAGCGTTAATTGGAGCCAAAACCGAGCGACTGAAGCGTGGCGAAATTTGGTCAGCTTAGAAAACATTAGCTTAGGCTTGGGTGACAGCGACCTGTGTGCGGCTGTTGATGGTTGTGTGCCCATCAATATTTTCGCCCCCGCGGCAACCATGGACCGTGGTCAGCTCGAGTATATTGCCGCTGATGCCTTTAATCGCGGGCGCTCGACACTGGCCTCGCTCAATCTGGATATATCGCAAGTGATTGATGCTGGGGCTTTGCAGCAGATTGAGTTAGCCGCTGGCTTGGAGTTTCGCCGAGAAACATTGACCACCAAAGCCGATGAGCGAGTCGCAAATAATCAGTTGATTGGTGGCGACTATGGCAGCAGTTACGGCCAGAGAAATGTGTCTGAATTCTATATAGAGTCTCTATTGCCTGTTCTGCGCGGTGCTGATGGCGAGCCTATTGTGGATGCCAATCTGTCATTGCGCAGTACGCGCTACAGTGATTTTGGTTGGCAGAACAACCCCAAGCTCGCGTTGCGCTATAGGCCATTTGAGGGCTTGATGTTTCGCGGCAGTGTTTCCCAGGGCTTTCGTGCGCCGTCGCTGTTTGAGTTGAATCAGAGTGACAGTATTAGCCAAGCATTTTTGCAGGACCCCTGCGCCAACGCCGATATCAGCCCCACCCTTGTGGGCTGCTCAGGTATCACCGACCCGCTGCGCGTGCAGTATCTCACTGTGACGGGCGGTAATGCCAACCTCCGTCCAGAGACGTCAAAGAATATTTCTTTGGGGTTTGTCTATACCCCTGCGGGCTTGCATAACTTTTCCTTTGGCTTGGATGCCTATCAAATTCGCGTGGACAATATTATTGGCGCCAGTGGGCAGTTTTTTCTCGATCAAAATGCTCAGCACCTGTTGTATGCTCAGCGCATTGTTCGCGATAAAAACGGTGAGGTAGTCAAGGTTATCGCCAACAACGACAATTTGGGGCTCCGCAAAAGCATCGGGTTAGACGCTGGTGTTTCCTGGCGGCAATTTATTCCGCAATGGGGCACTGTGGGGATCAATGTCAGTGGCTCACATATTCACTCCTACCAATTTCAAACGTCGCCCACCTCGATGATGCAAGAATTAGCGGGTACATTTGCCGATGAAGCGGCAGAAGGCAACGGTCTGTTGCCGAAATGGAAGAGCAAAATCAATTTATTTTGGCAGTTTGGGCGCTGGGAAGTCGCCTTAGCCTCTTTTCGTGTCAGTAGCGTGCGCGAAGCCGTCGGCGCTAATCAACAGCGTGATAGCGGCGTGTGGTCGACTGAAGAGCTGCAAATAAATTATCACTTCAATTCAGGCGAATCGCTGGTGACGGTGGGTGTGGAGAATCTCTTTAACGAGGCGCCACCCTTTATGGCGTCTGCTTTTAGCGATAATTTTGACTCGCGAACCTATGACTCTA
>Ga0208305_10001467_pt1 | contig 11179 bp, 17 predicted proteins | sample ColrivemetaGS741_FD_187605 | JGI IMG/M metagenome (GOLD analysis project Ga0208305, IMG submission 187605) | Estuarine microbial communities from the Columbia River estuary - Flood tide ETM metaG S.741 (SPAdes) (version 2) | ecosystem: Environmental > Aquatic > Marine > Intertidal zone >... | reverse complement strand
TAGTAGGGGCAGATTTTTTGCGAGCGGGAGCGGGTTTTGAAATGTATTCAATGCCCGATCGTTTGCATTTTGCAATGATGGATTTAACCGAGCGTTGCATTTGCGCGCCTAGTAGTTGCGCCTTATCATAATCGATTGGGGCGTTTTGCTCAAGTGTTGCAACCATTTCTGGCGTGTAGTTAATGTTAGTCATAATAAAAAGTCCTAAAAAGTTAAGTAGTTAATTGTTTAATACCTGGGTATTATCTCAGATTAAAGCGAATAAGTCAAGCATTTTCGTCGCTTAATAAGTCCCTTTCGTCGCACCATTCCACCCCTGTATATGCCTATATTATACCCTAAAAATGCGACCCGATGCAAAGTTAGGGCGACCCGAACCGCTTATTTGGTCACGCTTTGCCAGGGCGTAAATAAGAATCATTCGCATTAGGGGGCGGTAATGAGACCTATTCTCATTTGGAGCGCTGCCGCTCCCCCACACGTACAACTTGGGGTATTTTTCAAAACCAATATAAGCGCAAAAGACTTGCCCAAAGCACAGCACTTATACCCCAACTCAAAAAAATTTCTTGACAATTTTTGCGAACTGCGATATAATTACCAACATTCAAGGAGATTATTATGCCAATTACAGGATTCTCAGTAAATCTAAACACACTTCACAAACGTGCCGGAGGTACGAGCGAAACTACGTGTTCTTTAAATGATACAGATATAAAAGATTTAAAGTTTTCGGGTGCGGGGACTGCCTTAGGCGATCATAAAACCAGCCTAGCAGAATCTTATGTAGTGGGAAACGTATCCGGAGGTAGTTCAGGAGGTTTTTACGGATATTCAGAAGGTGCTACCGGTTTAGATGATATTACAACTACGTTCATTCTAGACAGAATTTATACCGGATGGGACTGGACTGTCCTAATGTGGGCAAATACTAATCCTGGTTATTTTATCCTCAGAGCAGATGAGGATACAAGTGCTTCAAACCCCGATTCAGCTTCAAATAGTGGGTGGGAAGTTCTAATAGTTGGCACCACAGAATTTTATAGACAAGATGCAACTTATTCAAACCCTGGTGGCAGTGATGCTATGCAATGGCTTTGGACTACTGCGAATAGTATATATGACGGGGTAAATCCTTACCCTACAAATGGAAATGATGAAATAATACGGTTTGGTTAATTATGTTAAAATTCTATATACTTGTTTCGAGAAGTCTCGAAAAAGTACGCAGACATCTAGATTACATTCCCAAAGATAAAATAATCTATGTTATAAATACCTTAGACAAGAAGTTTGAGAAGGAGTGCTCGCAACTTTTGCAACTCAAGGGTATCGAGTACTATATCACAAAGTCCGATGGTACACCTGCACAGGGTAAAAACGAACTTTTGAAAATTTTTGAAAAATCGCCCTATGATTACTGCGTTCAGGTTGACGGAGATGACTATCTAACACCTTACGGAGTTGACTTATATCAACGAGTTGCACAACTCCCCTCACCTCCTGATGCCATATGTCTGCGAGATCAAATTTCTCTGTTAAAAGATCTTAAAACAGGTGAAGTAAAATTACAAAGCTTTTTTAAGAAAACAACTTATGACTACGCTCAAATGAAAATAGACTTATTGGAAGCAAGTTTTAGTTCAAAAGAGTCTGACAAAATCATCGCAACTCATAAAGAATTTTTTAAACTCAACCACGCTTATGTACACCCCAGTGAATCACACTGCAGAGTAGTGTTTTTATCAAAAAAAGCTGCAGCCATCAAGTTTCCTACTGGTTTAAAGGTTGGAGAAGATACACTTCATCTCCTACTTCTAAAGAATGAAGCTCACAAAGGCAATTTAAAACTAGTTTTTAATAGCGAAAAGCCTTGTAGTTATTTATATGATCAATCAGATGGAGAGGGTACAGTATTTCAAGAGATTCTTAATAGAAATTGGGAGTGGATGATAGACTACAATACACAAGTCAAGAAATACGTTGCGAAAGGGCTTGCCAGAAAGGATCAAGATTTAGAAAGACTAGAATTGTCTTATGATACTTGCGAACTAAATGATCTAGGAGCCTCCGAATTAGCAAGTTTTCAAGCAAATCAAAACATTAAAATCTTAGCACCTGCCAATGCTTGCGATGAAACGTTACATCGACTGTATAGAGCAGAGATTACTATAGGTCTGAAAAATACTTCTTGACAATTTTTTTCAACTAAGTTATAATTGCTGACATTCAAGGAGAATTTTTCACTATGGCTAGACTAGCATTAATCGATGTTGTATTTAGAACTATGACAAAAACCGGTAACTTTGAGCGTATCGGTTTTACTACAGACACGTCTTGGTCAAATAGAGGAAGTATGACTTCTACTACTCTTAGCTCTACTGAAGCGACTGCTTGTTTTGGAGATAATAACGGCGATATAACAGCTTTTTATGTTCAAAAAGATAACTATGTAGGAACTCGATATAAGCTGGTTTTAGAGACAAATGGATTTGCAGCTCCCAATAATAGATGGCATACCCTTATTGGGTGGGATTGTGGACAACACGTTCTTCGTAGAGATGCAGAATATGTTGACAACGGTACGGGAAAGAAAACCTGGACATGGTACGGTGGCGGAACCGGTGATCCATATGACGTAGACCACATTTTTAACTTTAGAAATAATAGAAATGATGGGGGATATACTAGTGGTTATACAAATCCTTTTAGTTTTCTTGATGATACTCCTCCAGAGAGCACTAAAAGACTTTTACAGTGGGACGGCGGAGGCAGCTACAACAATTACGGTATTGACTATGAAAAACAGCCGGACCATACCTTCCCAGCTATAAATGTTAAGTCAACTTCTAATACTCCTATTAATATAATCGATGTTCCTTGTAGAATGCAGAATGCAGAGACATATAATGGTACCCAGCCTCTTAATGGTAACCAACACCAAGAGAATGATATAAATATAGGCCCTTATTTCAGTGACATTGAAAACTGTACAGTATTCTGTAATATTGGTCACGCTATAGCGAAAGGCAGCGATCAGGGAGGCAATTATATTACGTTTAGGGACTACTTATACGGTAGCAGTACTCCACAGGGTTCTTTTGGTTTCAATCCTCTAACAGATCACATTAGTGCAACTAATTGGGGAGGAAAAAAGCTAAAAGATAAAAGCCTCTTTCACCTAGATTTAACGATTACACATGGACTATACTACTCTAATAATGGAGATCCTTACTTCAAATTATACTATACAGCACCAAGCGACTCTGTAAGGTATAGATATCCTTTACAGTGGGAGGAGTATTATATAGAGTGGCAAGAGAATTATGAATTACATAATACTAGATTTAACTTAAACACTACTGGAAGTGATATTACATATGAAGAACCTTCTTGGAGAAAATATTCGGTATTAGGTAATACTTTAAATACTTGGGCTACAGATGATACGTTATTCAAAATTGCTCCAAAGGTAGTTACGGTTGGTTCTGATGTGAAGTATAAAGTAACATGTCGCGTTCCTATGAAACAGATAACAGGTACTTCACATAATAACGCTTCCATAAACATTAGAGGAGCAACAGCAACTAACCAAACTAGACCACAAACAGCTCAGCATGGAGATACTCAAGACGAAGCGTTTAGTACTGAATCCGACATGACCTCTGGAGGTTATAATAGATGGAGAATTACAAACAATGAGGATGAAACAGATTCAATAACTTCCATTACAACAACAGCTGATGGTTGCAGAGTAGTAGGACCCGATATATCAGCCGCGGCGGCTAATACAGTAGAGCAACTAGTTATACCCACTGTATCAGGAGAGCGGTATAGAGCAACCCATAAGTTTACGTATAGTACTGGAAAAACAAAGACTTTTTCTCTAAAAGGACGAGTAGCAGATGCTCGCACTGTTACTAACATTTTTGGAACCACTTCTACACCTCCGTCAATTAATGGTTCTAGTAATACCATTTATGATCTTATCGGATTTGATGGAATCAGGCTTAGATTTAAACTAACTAACTTAAATCTAACAGAGGCGCAAGCTAACTCTGCCAGAGGAACAGCCGCGACGATGACAAATATTAGTGTTGCAAACGGAAGTATTACATACAATAAGGGAGAACTAAAAGTCGATACAGTTTCTCCTTTTGATGTATACTGGGAAGGAGCTATATTTCAACCCACTGTTGGAATAACCGGAAGCTGGGCAGTAGAGGGAAGAATAACAGTAACCTTAGGAGGCACTACTAGAATATATGTAGGAAGCTGGGTAGGAGGAGCTCGCCCCGACTATTCTGCTGAGATTTTGACTGCAACTGGTGGAAACAGGCTTGATAAGAATACTCAACCTATGAGATTTATAAAAAGTGGGTCAGGAACAATAACTAATAATGCTACAACTAGCACTCAAACTCAGTTTACTACACCGTCTTACAGTGCCAGCAATCCTGTACATCTGTGGAGACACAGACAACAAAATTCAAGCAATAACCTACTTTCTATATGGTTTAATGGAACCATTGTAGTTCTAAACTATAGTCAAGGATCAAACGGCGAATTCACTGAATATAATCATACAGATGGATGGAGATATATTAGAGGTCAGTTAGTGACATCAGATGCTTCAGGGGAAAAATATAAGGTTTATAGAGATAGAACAGATACATACTATACAGATGTATATACACAGCCAAGTCCTCAAATAGGTTTAGACGATGGAAATATTTCTGCAGATGATGAATCAGATTATGTGGTTCTTCAACATTTTGGAGAATCAAAAGTAGGAATAGAGATAGAATCTTCAGGAAATTATATAAAATTCGTTCCAAGTGGTAATGATACTTGGAGCGGCCCAGGTGAATTAGATTTAAACAATAATTACGCAATGTCAGTAATTAAAATAGCAGGAGACTCATAATGGCTTATGGACTTTCAGTAAGAAATAGGGGAGGAGACGCTGTATTTGGTACAAGTCATCTTTCTTTGAATTTTTATGGATCAGGAGTAGTAATACCTGAAAAAGGTCCTACTGGGGGCACTCTTATTAATTATCCCGCAGGGTTGACTATGGCTAATACTTTTATATTTGCCAGACCTGAGCCTAACTTTGCCAATGCTGATGCAGGAGAAACTCAATTTTCAATATTTCAAGAGTACTCTTGGCCTATGGGAATCAGGATGGAGGCAGGAGGCTTTTACATTACTATACCCCAATCTTTAGCTACCATTTCCTCTAGTGACATTAATTATAAGCTGGCGAATACAGGAGATTCATATACAAATTCCAGCTCGGGTAAAGGTAAAGTATATTACGAAATGTGGGGCCCAGGTAATACAGAAGATGAAACAGGTCCCGGACTAAAAACAAAAACAGCAGCAGGTGATATAATTTATAGTTCTAACAGAAAACAATTCAAGCCAGAATCTATCCAGGTAGGTAGACCTAGAGTAGATATAAATACAAGTAGCGGTGCTGTTACTTACTTAAATTCAATGAAGTTTTATATGCCTAATAGAACAAATGAGGCACAACAAAATTACTTGTGTTTATTAAACGGGTGTGCTCACACTACGGGTTTTATAAAAGCAGGGGTTTTTGGAGCCACTAATAACTTTGAAACTCCAACCACTTCTGCTGCTTTATATCAAACCTTTGCCACTTGGTACTATTTTGATCAAGAGGATCCTTTTGGCAGACAACCTTTTGTAGAGTATAGAACAATGCCTGCTTATACTAAAAACACAAGCAACCAAACAATTTACCAACACGCAATGCTTCGAAAGGCAGAAGAATTGGGTGTTCCAACAGTTGGAATGATAGGAGTTTCCAGATGATTAAATATGCACTAATTAATACTAATAATGGAGAATGTACAGGATTTGTAAATGTACAATCCGCAACAGACTATGAAAACGGTTATGTAAATTCCTCCGGTTTTATGCAACTCGTAGTAGATAAAAACACTGACGAAACTTTATATATGTCTCGAAAATATTATCGAGACGAAGAGTGGCATGATAGAGATGCTTGTCCCGGAGATCATTATGTCTGGAGAGATTATCAGTGGAATTATGATAATAGCGAGATGTGGACTTCTATAAAAAATCAAAGAAACTATTTGCTACTGCTATCTGATTGGACTCAATTACCAGACTCCCCACTTAGTGAAGAAAAGAAAACAGAGTGGACTACTTATCGACAAGGTTTAAGAGATCTACCGGCTTCTAATTCAGAAGCTGAATCAGAAGCCGATATCGAGTGGCCGCCTCAACCAAGTTGAAAATAGTTCTTGACAATTTTGCTTTATCGTGGTATAGTGAGCATATTAAAAATTAACTAAAACTTATAGGCTACAAATGAAATTAAGGTACTTACTACTTCTCTGCTTACCTTTAACGGTACTAGCTGCAGAAGATACAATAATTACAGAGTCGACTTCTACAAGTGACGTAAGCACTACTACTAAATTAGAGTCTCCTCCCCCGTCAGCAATCACGCCGACAATGAATATATCCAACTCTGACCTATGTACGGTAGGAGTTGCGGGTGCAGTGCAAACCCAGATACTTGGTATCAGCATGGGTACAACTGTACGAGACATGAACTGCGAAAAATTAAAGAATGCGAAGACTTTATACGATATGGGTATGAAAGTTGCAGCTGTGTCTATTATGTGTCAAGACCAGAGAGTATTTGATGCAATGATGAATGCAGGAACTCCATGTCCTTATCAAGGTCTTATTGGAGAACAGGCAAAAGCAGCATGGGTAGCAAACGTAGAAGAAACACCTGTAGAAATTGAAGCAGAGGAGATACTTGATGAAAAGACAAAACAAACTCTTTGGGGTCTTGGCAGCATCTTTGCTTTGCTCCTCGTCTTACTCTGATAATATAGTTTACGGACAATCAAATGTAAATGCTCGTAATTGGGTAATGCAGAACGTACTACCACAACAAGCAGGACTTACAATATCTCACATTGTATATGAATACAGTGTAGAGAAAGAAACACAAGATGCGATGTTGGTGCATGTTCAAAATGAAGATGCAATCAACGGAGGATACATCTTTCGATCTACAGATGATTGGACAGGGCAACCTTCCAACACAGTGAAGAAGATTAAGCCGGCATCACAACTTCCTATACAATTTTGGGGAAATGGGTCGATAGAAACAGAAGGGTTTGGCACAGTTTCGAACTCTTCTGTAAAGTATAACTGGAGGTATGAACCTTGTTTCGATCCTCAGTCTGATCCAACATGTCCAGGGTACATGATACCTTACGACCTAGAAGATATACTAGTAGATGCTGTTGATCCTCTTGAAGATCAATATATTCAAGAGCAGCTCGAAAGGCAGGCACTACTCGAAGAAGAAGAAGAGTTTGAGCGAAAAGAGCGTTTAAAGAAGAATAAGCGTGACATGGAAAAGCTCTTAGGCGGAATTAATACTAAACTTATGTCGGATCTTGCATTAGTTCAAGAAGCGGCATACTTTAGTATAAACCTATTTCCTACTTCATATTATAATGTCATTGATGGCGGAGTGTATGAAGATGCCTTGCAACTGATAGATGCAGAGTTGCCAGACAACAAACAGGGAAGACGAGTGAACTACACTCAACAAAAACTGCATGAAGAAATGATACAATCACAATATGATAATTGATTATCAAGAGTGCTTCGGCACTTAAGAGATATACTATGAAGAAATCTTTGTTAGCAGCCGGACTTCTACTTTCTAGCGCAGCTTTTGCAAACGTTCCTATTACAGGTTCAGTAGCATCAAAGTGCGTAATCAATGTAGATACTCCTGGCGTTTATGGTAACCCTTCTGCAAATCTACTAAGCACTGACCCTTCAGATGGTGGAGTTGTACCTGTAGTTCGTTACGATATTATTAGCGCAGAGCTTTACAAAGCCAAAATTAGTTATCCTGATGAGTTTACAAGCAGTCCTGGACTGAACGATGTTGTAAACTGGACAGGCAGTGTAACTGTAAGTCAAACTTCTGACGAAGCCATGGCATCTTTTGAGACAGACAAAGTAGAGTATAATAACACTACTGAGTATGACTTAGATGTTCAAGGTAGCGTTTGGTTTGATATTACTTCATCTGCAGACTATGGTTATGATAAGTCCTTCCCTGGCGGAGACTATCAAGCAACTGTAACTGCGGAGTGTATTGCACTGTAATGCGATTCTGGGTTGTATTACTTGGTGTGTTAACTCATGGCCTCGCTTGGGGTCATGAGTTAACCCCCACTTATCCTACATTAGAAACTTCTTATATGTCCGGAGTTCTTAAAGCAGAAATGCATCTATTTAATAGTCGAAAGGACATCAACTATTATTCAGTCTCAGTCTACGATAAAGACTGGAAGCCTGTAAAATTTGCTACGGAAAGCAAAATTATTCAAATGGACTATCTAGATCATAAAGATATAGAGGTCTATGTTCGCACAAAAGATCAAGAAAAGGCACACTATATTTGCACTAAATCGAAAATCCTGAAAGGTAAGAGTGCACCGACACTACTCGCATCAAGGATTTGTTCAAAAATAAAATAAGAGGCAAGCGTGAAAAAACTAATATTATCGACACTCTTAATGAGTCATGTGGCGTGGGGACAAGGATCATTGAATCTGAATATCCCTCAGGCGTCTCAATCTCATGGAACCGATAAAATTAGAGCAGGCAACGTTGACTGTCAGAACTCTATAGGTTCTGGCACGAATTTTGAGTTTGGTGTAGTAGGCATTATTGAGCAAGGTGATAGTCCTTATACTACTCAAATACAAACACTCGAAGATCAAGAAATGAAAGACGTAGGAGTATACGCTCGCATAAATATTCCTATCGGTGGACCAAAAGAACGCATCAACTGTAACACGCTGTATCAGTTGGAGCTAACGAAGAAACGTCTAGAAGTAGAAAAGCTACAGCGTGAGGTTCAACAACTACGTGCGCTTCAATTTACAGATGATGTTGAGGAAAATGAGGAAGAATAAAAAATGGCAGAATTTGAAATTGCAGGAATGACATTTAAAGGTGGAAAGATGGCGGTAATATTAACTGCTCTTTCTACACTAGGCGGTGCCAGCTGGGCCGGTTTCGAGTTTTACAAAGATTATATGGACATGAAAGAAATTGTACAAAATATCGATGTAGACGCTATAGATGCTAAGAATGTTCAGATAATACAAAAGCTAGATGATGCGATAGAATATACACGAGACATCAAATCTGGACTACGAGACGACATTCTTAGTATCGAAAAACAAGCAGATAGAGTAGAGGATAAAACTCGAAACATGGAAGAAAAAGTACGAGACATGATTGATAAAGCAAGTGAACGTTTTGAAACAAGACGAGACTCCTTAATGTCGGACAACGCTAGAGATTTAAAAGAACTAGAAAAACGATTTAGTGATAAGTTGCAAAAAGCACTTGATAACCCGCTTGCAGACTAGACCTAAGAAAAATATCTCTTGACAATATAACCCTAACTTAGTATAATACGAAACATGGCAAAAGAACTCACTACAATTTCACCTGAAGGGCTGGAGATAGCAAACAGTTATTTACAGTTCGGTAACATACGCGGAGTGTGTGAGTATCTTCAAGTACCAGAAACACAAGTAGTAGAAGTACTAAATAAGCGCGAAGTAAAAAAGTATATTGATACTGTTTACTTAGACTTAGGATACCGCAATAAGAATAACATTGGATCTTTACTAGATAATATGATCGCTGCCAAATTAGAAGAGGCAGAGGAATCAGGCGTATACTCTAGCAAGGATCTAGCTGACTTATTGCAAATGGCTCATAAAATGCGTATGGATGAAATCAAGGCGCAAGCAGACTTAGCAAAGGCCGAAAGCGGCAATATCAAAAACCAAACTAATGTACAGATTAATGAAGCTGTTCCGTTTGGTCAAGGTAACTACGGTAAGCTGATGGAGAAACTTCTTAAAGATGGAAACGAATGAAAAAGTAGTAGACCTCGAGAAGGGGCTCTATGCTCACGAAGTACAATGTGAAGAGCGTTGGAAAACTTGTTTTTCACGTTTGGAAGATGTAGAAACGTCTCTTAATCGTATAGAGACTCGTATGGTAAGTATAGGCGGAACAGTAATCATGTTCCTAGCGGGGGTCATTATTACACTGATCACCCAATTGGGGTAAAATTATGCACTGTGCAGGTAAATCAAAAAAACGAAAAAAGAAAAAGGGCGGTAAAAAACGTAGGGGATACTAATGAAGTATAAGACTAAAAGAGCTGCGAAAAAAGCGGCAAAACGTATTGGTCTCAAAGGTATTCACTCACATGGTAGAGGAAAGAATAAAGTCTATATGGCAGGTAGCACTCATAAAGCATATGAGAATGCTAAACGTAGGAGAAAATAATGGCAGTTCGTAAAAAGAAACGAAAGGTTGCAAAGAAAAAGCCTATTCCTACAAATAAAAGACTATATGCTACTGTTAAAGCAGCAACAAAAAGAAAGTTTAAAGTATACCCTTCTGCTTACGCAAATGCTTATCTTGTCAAAGAATACAAGAAAAGAGGTGGTAAGTACCGTATGGGGGTTAAGAAATGAAACCTCGTAAAAGCGGACTTAGCAAATGGTTTAAAGAAAAATGGGTAGATATATCCCGCCCAAAGAAAGGCGGAGGCTACAAGAAGTGTGGTCGAAAGAAGGCAAAGGGAAAAGGATATCCAAAGTGTGTACCGGCAGCAAAAGCTGCTCGTATGACAGCAGCCCAGAAAAGATCTGCTATTCGTAGAAAACGAAAAGCAGGCAATCCAGGGGGCAAGCCACGCAATGTTAGTACATTCGTGAAACGGAGAAAAAGCAGTGGCCGTAAGAAAAAAAGGTAGAAAGAAGCCTGATTCTCGTTTAAAACGAGCAAGAGTAAAAGGTTACAACAAACCTCGACGCACCCCAGGACATCCGAAGAAGTCACATATAGTTGTGGCAAAAGTAGGTAGTAAGATTAAAACGATTCGCTTCGGCCAGCAGGGAGCTAAAACGGCAGGGAAGCCGAAGGCTGGAGAGTCTGAACGAATGAAGAAAAAGCGTGCATCTTTTAAAGCAAGACACGCAAAGAATATAGCTAAAGGCAAAATGTCGGCAGCATATTGGGCGGATAAAGTAAAATGGTAGAA
>Ga0208305_10001465_pt1 | contig 11190 bp, 8 predicted proteins | sample ColrivemetaGS741_FD_187605 | JGI IMG/M metagenome (GOLD analysis project Ga0208305, IMG submission 187605) | Estuarine microbial communities from the Columbia River estuary - Flood tide ETM metaG S.741 (SPAdes) (version 2) | ecosystem: Environmental > Aquatic > Marine > Intertidal zone > Estuary... | reverse complement strand
ACTGGCATTCCAAAATGATGAAAAAGAAAAACGGGCTACAGAGTTAGGCATTGCTAATATAGAACTCGCCTTTCAAAATGATGAAAAAGAAAAACGAGCTGAAGAATTAGTTGTTGCCAACAAAGAACTCGCCTTCCAAAATGATGAAAAGGAAAAACGGGCTGAAGAATTAATTATTGCGAACAAGGAGCTCCTGGCATTTACCTATATATCAAGTCATGACTTACAGGAACCTTTGAGAAAAATACAGCTTTTCGTTTCTATCATTCTCAAAAACGAGAATAAAAACCTATCTGACAGCGGAAAATATAATTTTGAGCGAATGAGATTAACGGCAGAAAGAATGCAACAGCTTATTGACGATTTACTTGCCTTCTCTCGGATCGCTACTACTGAACTCAAATTTGAAAAAACGGCACTTAATCAAATTATTGAAGACGTTAAATCTGAATTAAAAGATACCATTCTTGAAAAACACGCAACCTTTGAAATTGGTGAACTTGGAACACCAAACCTTATCGCTTTTCAGTTTAGACAACTCATGTATAATCTTATAAGTAATGCACTAAAGTTTTCAAATCCAGAAATACCATCACATATAACAATAACGAACAGAATTATTAATGGTAGTAAACTCAATAATGAAAAACTTTCACAAGGAAAAGATTATTTACATATCATAGTTAAAGACAATGGTATTGGTTTCGAACCGCAGTTCGGTGAACGCATTTTTAAAGTATTTCAAAAACTTCACGATAAAGAAGAATATTCAGGGACTGGAATTGGACTTGCTATCGTTAAAAAAATAGTTGAAAATCACAAAGGCCACATAACTGCAACTGGAAATTTGAATAATGGAGCATCATTTGATATTTATATTCCATCATGTGAAATACCTAATATCGAATCGATCCCCATTAATAAATAATCTTAAATATTATGAAAGGGTATGTTTAAGTAGAATTTATTGGTACAAATACTACTTATTTAAATTCCCTTTACAGTAGTCCCCACTGCCAAAACAATAAAACCAATAAGTAATAGCGCGTAATTATGTTCAGTTAAAATCTCAACCTGTTGGAAATGTCCAACTATTCCAAGGATACCGGAAATCAATCCTATAATCCAGGTAATTCTCATTGGTGCTGATGGGTTTTTCATATATATGTTTTTAGATGATGCTCCTAGATTAATTTGTTATGGAGAATCAAAGTTGAAACAAAAATAACTCTAGACGTCTTCAGAAATGATATACATTTTCCAATATTAATTACATAATTAACATGTTCTCATATTGACAAATCAACGTTGATTAATTTATTTGTATTCAATTTTCCTTAAGAAAACACTTGCTCTCAAACATGCAAATTTACTTATACATAAACATTAAACGTAAAACCTACTTAGGATACTGCCTTTTAATATTCCGTATCAAATCTTCCAAACCATTTAATTTTAGCTCGTAAACCTGTCTAAGCATATCGCCTAACTTCCCTTTCGGAAAGCCTTTTTGGTTGTACCAAACCACGTAATATTCGGGTAAATCTATTAAATAGCGGTCTTTGTATTTACCAAATGGCATTTTGGTATGCGCTAAATCAATCAAGAATTTTTTATCTGGAAGCATGCAGCTAATCTACCAATTTTTATCTGGAAAGTATAGCCAGCTCAGTGGCTATTTGCTCTTTCCATTTTGCTTGTTGTTCCACATTTCTGGAAAAATCAGTTTCAGTATCATAAGCATCTTGCATGGTAGAAAGCTCCCTCTTTATAATTTCATGCAGTCTATTTAATTGACTATTAATAGCGTTAGACACTTTTAGCTGACTTATACGTTGTCTAAATTTACGGGCATATAATTCGGTAATATCAAAATGCAATTGTTCGTGTCCCAATACATGCGTATCGGTTTCTTTTACTTTATACCAGGATTGTTCGGGATAAAAATGAGTAAGTACATTGGTTGTAAAACTTATAACTTGTGTATCCGTTTGCTTAACTGAAAACCCAAACGTGATACCAGATGCCGTAACGGCTACTGCTCTGTCGTTATTATCTGGCTTGTCTTTAAAATCGGACCATGATAATCTATAAGATTCGTTCCAGGCAATTACAGGTTGATCTTGTGCAACACCGTAAAAACCACATAAAATTAGGACAAATTTAAGCACAGATAAGTATCAAAAGTTTTATAAAACGAAAACGAAACTAATTAAATGTTATTGTTTCACCTCAACAATAGACAAATCGTAGTCGTACTTAACCAAATAAACCGCATCGTTAATATAACCTCCAAAGAGTTTCTTTTTATAAGAGAATTTATTTTCAATATATTCTGTTAGAGGCGCATTGTTTACAGACATGTATAAATCATCGGCAGTAACTAATCGTAATACGACATCCATAGTCAAATCGAAACCTTTTACAGCGCGCTTATTAGGTGTTATGTTGTATGTTTTTGTATAATTAACTACAAACGAATTACGGTCTTCTTCTTTATAACTTTTTGATGTTGTAGCATAATGCAATTGAAGCTTAGCCAGGTGCTCGTTAGATACCTGATCGCCTTCAAAAGCGGGGTTAAAATTAGTTGTAACTAAAATAATTTCTATAGCAGAAGGATTATTTTCTGCTTTCTGACTCAATGAAGCCAAAATACTGGTTACATTCGAAGCAAAACCTTCATTCAACGTTTCTAAAAAAACATAATTTTTACCAGGCTTTAGAGTCCCTCGTATATCTTCAACATAAACAAAGTTTACATCACTTCCTTCTTTATTTTTTCTTGAAAACACCATTCTAGCAGCATTAAACTCGTGTTTTATCTCATTGGCGATTGCACTGTTTTTTGTGTCTGAAATAATAACAATGTTTTTGTTTAATGAATCGGCTTTAACATAATTCATTATTTTTGATTTTAATAAATCGTCGGATGGTCTTGACTGAAAAACATTATCATATAATGTTAAGTTTGTGCCTATAGGTGAAACAACGGGAACGTTTAATCCTTTTAATTCTGATGCAACTTTTTCAAATGTTTCCGGTGTAAGCGGTCCTATAACGGCATCAACATCTTTAAAATTATTTTCATTAAGTATTTTAAGAACTTCACTAACTTGATACTTCGTATCATAAACATCTACCTTTAGGGAAACTCCAAGCTTTTTTAAAGAATCTAACGCAACTAAAACCCCAGAATAAAAATCTAGAGAAGCATTTAAATATGGGTCCGCTTTAATACTACTTTTAGTATTTGGTAAAGAATCGAAATTTACACGATTTAATCTAAATGGAAGCATGACTGCAATGTGCTTCGTTTTATTATTTATAATCCTATTTCCTAAATTAACTTTAACAACTGAATCTTCTTCAGTACCAAGTACCTTATTAGTATAAGGTATTTTTAATACCATCCCATCTTTCAAACCAGATTCTTTTAAATCAGGGTTTAAGGCTTCTAATTGATCTTGTTCCAAGCCTAATTTAAGTTTTAAGCGATAAAATCCCTCTTTAGGAAGTACTTTATAATAGCTATATTTTTCGTCAATTACTTTTTCTTCAGAACCACCAATATTAGGCACATAAACTTGCTGTCCATCTTGTAAACTATCCCCCATACCTGGGTTAAGAGCTTCCAATTCTGAAACGGTAATTCCAAATTTATAAGCCACTCGCCATTTACCTTCCTTTGGTTGTACAATGTATGTTTTTGTAGAAGACTTCGCTTCGACTTTGGTTATTTTAAAAACAGGGATTTTAAGTTCATCATTTTTTTGAAGCTCATTTGCATACAAAAAAGTATTGTTCTTTTTTAAATCTTCTTCTGTAATATCATAGCGCTTTGTAATACTATAAATAGTTTCTTTTCTTCTGGTTTTATGTTCTTTAAACCCTACTAATTCTTTATTAGTAGTAACTTCTGGCTTTGTTGCTTTTGAAATTGGAATTATTAAAATAGTATTGGGTTTTAACTCCTTTTTTGCATCCGGATTTAATGCATAAATATCTGAAGTCGTTACGCCGTATTGATTAGCAATTCCTGTAACAGTTTCACCTTTTTTAACTTGATGTGTACTAAAATTTTGTGCATTTATAGTATTAAAGCCAAGTATAAATACTAAACATAAAACGGAAAAAAACTTAATCATACTAATCTATTTTTATTTGCGTTAGGGAGGCAGCCCTTCGACTACCCTCAGGATAAATCTATCCTTTTATTTTTTTACTAATCCTATTAGTAATTGCATATAGTGTGCCAAAAAAAAACAAAAGATATAACGAACAACCCGACACTATTTTTGTGCTAACTTAATTATATACGTTCAATTTATAAAAACAAGACCACTTTATACAATAAATATACTTGATAAATATTGTAAAGCCCAAATACTATAAACAGATTTGTTTGTATTTACAATATTATTTATGACACAAAATAGTCTTAAAAGTCACGAACTATTCTACTCCCACTCAATGGTTGCGGGTGGTTTTGAACTAATATCGTAAACTACTCTATTAACGCCTTTTACTTTATTTATTATGTCGTTTGATGTTTTTTGAAGGAACTCATATGGTAAATTTACCCAATCGGCAGTCATCCCATCTGTACTTTCTACGGCTCGAAGTGCAACACATTTTTCATAGGTTCGCTCATCGCCCATCACACCAACGCTATTTACAGGTAGTAACATAGCACCCGCTTGCCATACTTTATCGTACAATCCCCATTCTTTTAATCCGTTAATAAAAATGGCATCAACTTCTTGTAACATACGTACTTTTTCTGCAGTGATATCGCCCAAAATACGAATACCCAATCCAGGACCTGGAAATGGATGACGTCCTAAAAGCTCAGGATCGATACCCAAAGTAGCACCAACTCTTCTAACCTCATCTTTAAAGATGGCACGAAGTGGTTCTACAATTTTAAGTTTCATGTAATCAGGTAAACCACCTACGTTGTGGTGACTTTTAATGGTTGCCGACGGTCCTCCGGTTGCTGATACACTCTCTATAACGTCAGGATAAATAGTTCCTTGTGCTAACCATTTTACGTCTTCAATCTTATGTGCTTCATCATCGAACACCTCAATAAAAGAATTACCAATAGCTTTACGTTTTAGCTCTGGATCTTCAATGCCTGCCAATGCATCCAGAAATCGTTTGGAAGCATCAACGCCTTTAACATTGAGCCCCATGCCTTCATATTGATTTAATACATTTTGAAATTCGTTTTTACGAAGCAATCCGTTATTTACAAAGATGCAATACAAGTTTTTACCAATAGCTTTATTTAAAAGCACTGCAGCAACGGTAGAATCTACCCCACCTGATAAGCCTAAAACGACTTTATCGTTTCCTACTTTCTCCTTAATAGCTTCCACGGTTTCTTCAACAAAAGAATCTGGAGTCCAGTCTTGATGAAGTCCTGAAATACTTACCAAAAAGTTTTCTAATAATTGTTTTCCATCGTTTGTATGATATACCTCTGGATGAAATTGAATAGCATAAGTTTCTTCGCCATCAATGCGATAAGCCGCATTTTTAACATCGTGCGTGCTTCCTATTAAAACACCGTTAGTAGGTAATTCTTGAATAGTATCACTATGACTCATCCAAACCTGACTTCCAGTATGAATATGAGCAAAAAATGGTTCGTTAGTTTTAATGAACGATAAATTTGCACGTCCATACTCTCTTGTGTTTGAAGGTGCCACGTTTCCACCAGAAAAATGGGCTAAATATTGAGCTCCATAACAAACTGCTAAGAGCGGTTTTTTACCTCGTATATTTGATAAATCTGGGTGTAATGCTTCTTCTCCTCTAACAGAAAAGGGGCTTCCAGAAAGTATAACTGCTTTATACTCTTCAATATTTGTTGGAATTTTATTGAATGGATGAATTTCGGAGTAAATGTTGAGTTCTCGAACTCTACGGGCAATAAGCTGTGTGTATTGCGATCCGAAGTCTAAAATTAATACCTTATCATGTTGCATGCGCAAAAGTAATAATTGATTTTAGAATGACGAATTATGATTTGTGATTTTTTTTATTTTTTTATAACATCCTTTCTAACCACAAATACACTAAAATTTAACTAATAATTTGGGCGTTACCCAAGGGTCGGGCTTTTCGTTACAATCTTTTTCTCGTTCCTCAAAAAAGGATTTCCACTTCAATCCCTAACGCAGCTCATTTACTTCATCGAATTCAAAATCATTTGAATGTCTTTTTTGGTAGTATCTGGATTTATAAAACAGAACCGAGAAACCGTTTCAAAAGAATTTCCTTGTTTCCATTTTGTTGGGGTTACTAACGCAAATCCTTTTTTATGATTTTCATAAGTCCAATGCGTATAATCTTCAGGCTTCCACCCTATTCTTCGATATAACACACAAGACAAACTTGGTGCTCTCACTAACTCCACATGCGGGTTTTCATTAATAAGTTTACCCGCTATTTGCGCTAATTCTAGTCCGCGTTCTACTGCTTGTTTATACCTGTTAGTCCCATGCATCGCCAACGAAAACCATAAAGGCAATCCACGAACACGTCTTGTCAATTGAATCTGATATTCACTTGGATTAAAACCATGAGCTCCTTCATCTTTAAATATATCTAAATAAGAGCCTTCCTGAGAATGTGCTTTTTTAGCTAATTCAGGTTTTTTATAAATAACTGCACCACAATCGTAAGGCGAAAACATCCATTTATGTGGGTCTATAGTAATACTATCGGCCTTTTCAATGCCGTTAAATAAATGCCTTACCGAATTGGCAACTAAAGCACCTCCTCCATACGCAGCATCTACATGAAACCAAAGATTTTCTGTTTCACATATATTGGCAATACCTTCTAAATCATCAATAATACCAGCATTAGTTGTTCCTCCAGTTGCAACAACAGCAAACAATCGTGTCCGTTGATGTTCTGTTAAACCCTCAATTGTTTTCTTTAGCTCAGAACCCAATAATTTATCTTCAGTATCAACTAAAAGCACATCAACATCAATCACTTTTGCCATGGCTTTTATGGATGAATGCGCACCAATAGAAGTTATAATAAGTCCCTTTTCACCTTTATATATGTCATTTTCTCTCCAATACTCCCGGGCTGTAACCATTGCCGATAAATTTGCCGCCGTTCCTCCACTGGTAAAAACTCCAAAAGCGCCCTTTGGCAAACCTGTTAATGAAACAATCCACTTCATAGCCTCATTTTCGCAAAAAATACCTCCAGCACCTTCCATCCAATAGGCTCCGTGAATACTGGAAGCCGAAGTAACCAAATCGAACATAATAGCGGCTCTGGTTGGCGATGCGGGTACAAATGCTAAATGCCTTGGATGATCAATAGATACATTGGCTTTATTTAAATGTTTTTTCCAAAGATTAAATGCCACCTCACCTCCAATTCCTTTTTCCGTAATGGTTTCACCTACAAGTGCTTTTAGTTCTTGTTCACTTTTAGGCTTACCTATTTTATGTTTTTTTGAAGATAGTCTATCAATAGCATACTTCATGATGTCCATTGACATTTCAACTAATTCAATATCTGCCTTATGCATTATTTAAATATTTAATATTAAAAAATCACCTTTTAAGGGATCTAAATTTTCTACAAGTTTTGGTATTAAGGCGTCGCCATATTCCATATAAAATTCTGAAAAGTTCGTGTTACGTTCTTGTAAATTTTGGTTTGGAAATAACTCGTTTTGTAAATCGGTCATTCTTGTTACTTCGTCAGACAACTTACGCTTTTGAGCTTTAATTAATCTTTTTTCTAAATTATCTAAACCTTTTAACTGTTTAATTTCTTGCGCTTTTACTGCTCCTAAAAACGATTTATCTGTTTGTTCTGCTAATTTGTATAATGATTCAAATTGCTTTTGCAACACCTCTTTTTGTTCTGAAAAATCGAGCGTAATATTCGAAATGTCCCTTACTTTTTTATTGATGAATGCATTTCTTTTTAGAAAAACATCTTCATTGGAAATGTTTAACTTTTGAAGCTTTTTATGTTGGGCTTCAGACTGAATTAAAACTGAATTTCGCAATAATAAAATCGGGAACGGTACTTCAACTTTATTAAAATAGTGTTTTAATTGAAACCAATAAGCTATCTCGCCACCACCACCTATGTAGCACAAATTTGGTAAAACAACCTCTTGATATAAAGGTCGCATAATTACATTCGGTGAAAATCGTTCAGGGTGCTCCAAAAGCACTTTTTGCATCTCAGTCTTGCTCCACGAAAGGTTCGTATTATTTACTTTATAAACACCATCTTCAAAAACAATACGCTCTCTTAAATTTTCGGTTAAATAAAACAAATTGATTTCTCGCGGATTGACTTGAATTCCGTAATTGCTTGAAAGTGTTTCATTTGTTTCAGATACACTTTTGAAAGATGTCTGATTAAATAATTCATCTTCAACAAATGGTGTAAATTGTTTTTTTAACTCTTTATCGTTGCCATCAATAATGACTAATCCGTAGCTTTTAAACAATTCATTCGCTAAAAACCGAGTTGCGTCTGTTAAATTTTGATGCTTTATATAAGCATTCTTAAACAACAATTTTAAGTGTTCGGCATTATTGCTAGTCCCTAATTCTAAAGAAAACAATTTAAAAACGGTTTCTAATCCTTCTGTAGATAATTCTCCAACAGCTCCTGCTGCTGTTTTATTCCAATGAATTTTTTTTCCTTTAAAGTTGAAATAATTAATTTCTTCAAAATCATGATCCTCGGTTGCCATCCAATAAACAGGAACAAAATTATACGATGGATACTTTTGTTTTAATTCTTTTGAAAGATTGATAGTAGATACGATTTTATAAAGAAAATATAACGGGCCGGTAAAAAGGTTTAACTGGTGACCAGTTGTTACAGTAAACGTGTTTTCTAGTAGTAAAGATTCAATATTTGATTTAGTAAATTCTGAAAATGAAATATTTTGATATTGCTTTTTTAAACTTTCTACTAAAACAGTTCTAGACTTTACTTTAAAAGATGACGTTTTTTCATCCATCTGATTTTTAAAATTCTCCAGTTTTGGAAAACGATTGTAATAGGGTTGTAATTCTGGTTTTTCATCTAAATAATCGCAAATTAGTGATGAGAAATATCCTGTCTTTTTAAACGAAATACATTCAGTAGGCATATAAATAGTAAAAATTAATATGTAAATATACAGCTATTACATTTTTAAAGTCTAAAAAAATCGTTAAGAATTTTGTTTAAATTCATTTCAAATTCCGCTTTAAAATTAACAAAACTTGTTTTAAAATTCAGAGTATTTTTCGTATCTTAAAAGTTATTAAATAGTTAACTATCAGGAAATCATGAAAAGTAAATTTATAATATATTTTATTACGAGTTGCTTGTTTTTTATAAACAGCAACCAAATGTTAGATGCTCAGACTTTAACATCCTTTAAAGAAGTAAAAGGTAAAATTATAGATGAAAATTCGAAGAACATATTAGTATTTGCTGATATCGTTCTTAATGATACTAATATTAGCACCATAACAAATTCTGATGGTATGTTTGTTTTAAAAGTGCCAGATTCACTTATAAATAAAACATTAGTAATTTCACATTTAGGTTATCAGAAAAAAGAAATAAATATTTCTACATTTGAAAATAACTCAAAAATTGCGCTAACACCAGCCATTACAGAACTTAAGGAAATTGAAGTTAAATCGTTTAAAAATCCTGAAGAATTATTAAAATTAACCTTAAAAAAACGAGGCAGTATTTATAATAATGATAACACATTAATGACTGCTTTTTATCGGGAAACCATAAAAAAAAGAAATAAAAACGCGTCTTTATCTGAAGCTATTTTACAAATTCACAAACAACCATATGGCAACTCAAAACAGGATGCTATAGACCTGATTAAATCAAGAAAAAAAACCGATTATTCAAGACTAGATACGCTGGCAGTAAAACTTCAAGGTGGGCCTTTTAGTAATTTATATACCGATATTATAAAATATCCGGAATACATCTTCACCAATGAAGATTTGCCGCTTTACGATTTTCGTTTCGATAAGTCTACTCAGATAAACGACAACATGGTATATGTAATTAACTTTAAGCAGAAACAAGAAATTATTGAACCTTTATATTACGGAAAACTTTATATAGATGCTGAAACTTTGGCCTTAACAAATGCAGTTTATAGTTTAAACGTTTCAAATAAAGAACTATCCAGCAGAATGTTTATTAGAAAAAAACCAAATCGTGTTGATGTATATCCAATCGAAGCAACATACCGCGTAAATTATAGAAATAAAAACGGAACATGGCAATATGCTTATAGCAATGTTTTACTCACTTTTAAGGTGAATTGGAAAGGTAAATTATTTAACAGCGTTTATACCTTAAACAGTGAAATGGCTATTACAGATTGGGAAATTACAGATGCTATGTTAACACGACCTAAGGAACAAATACTAAAGCCTACTACCATTTTAACGGATAAGACATCAGGTTTCTCAGATCCAGAATTTTGGGGGGAATATAATATTATTGAACCCGAAAAATCTATAGAATCGGCTATTGAAAAAATCAGAAAACAATTGAAACGAGATGAGCCAAATTTATAAATACCAACTTAATTGTTTTCTTTCTTTTGTTGTGCTCTATATTTAAGAACATAATTAACCATTTCTTCTACATTGGCTAATTTTGCTTCTAATATATCTGGGCGAACAATCTCTGGTTTCCCATCTTTTATGATACTAATTTCCGGATCCATAAAACTGTAGGTGTAAAATGTATTTACAAGCACTTCATCCATTTTGAAAATTTTATCATAAGCTAAAACAGATTGAATTACTATTTTTTTTGTGTCTTCATCTTTCGGATATAAATTAATAAAATACCAAAAGGCTTGTTTCAATAATTTATAATCTATTAAATTAGCAGCAACCTCCATTTTATATTCTTTCGGAAAAAGAAAATCTCTATATTTTTCGTTATTTAATACTTTAACAAATTCCTTGCTATAAATAACTGAATCTCCAATTTTCTCAATGCCCTTTTCAGAGATTTCTAAGTACCATTTTAAAACTTCGACAGATTCTTCTTTGCTTAAGTTAGCTTCTGGGTTATCAATATCTTGAGCACCAATAAAAATGGGTAAAAACACTATTAAAATGGTTAAAATATTTTTCATAA
>Ga0208305_10001462_pt1 | contig 11202 bp, 4 predicted proteins | sample ColrivemetaGS741_FD_187605 | JGI IMG/M metagenome (GOLD analysis project Ga0208305, IMG submission 187605) | Estuarine microbial communities from the Columbia River estuary - Flood tide ETM metaG S.741 (SPAdes) (version 2) | ecosystem: Environmental > Aquatic > Marine > Intertidal zone > Estuary... | reverse complement strand
TCACTCCAAGACGCTCCACATGTTTCGTTAACTTCTGCTTTTAATTCTTCTAGGTCTACTTCAATAAACCGTGAAGTTTGTTTTTCTGAAATTAGTAAAGACTCAAATCTATGATTACTAGAAATTGTTTTTAAAGGTTTCCAGCTTGAATAGTAATGTTTCCAATTGATTAAATCGCAATGCGAGTTATTATCTGAAATAGCTATACTATTTTCATGCTTTTGAAAAACTTGAATAGTTCTAAATTCTTGATGATGCTTAACTCTTACAATCTTATTATCTAAATTTTCATTTTCTTTTAGCATGTAAATAAGTACCGCATCAAAATCTGGATTAACCTCATCTATTACAGCTTTCTTTTCAGAAATTCCTTCAATGTTTACTGTAAACGCATCGTAATTTGTTTTGAATCGTTTTTGAAGTTTTTCTTCCGTTAAAAAGCCATTAAAAACATAGCCTTCATCGAAAGTTTCAAATGCATCGATGCTTCTTATTTTAACCCATTCTCCTGTTAGTTTCTTTCCATTATCAACTACATCTAAGATAAGATTTGTGTGTTCTGTAATTTCTATTGCAGTTCCATAATCTAGCATGCCTAAGCGTGTCGCTCCTTGATTTGGTTTTTCTCTTATTACTAATCCATTTTCTGCCTTAACGAATTGAATATCTTGTGCTTCTGCGTAACCAAACGTTACAATAACCAATAATATGCTTATATATTTTTTCATTGTTTTTAAAGTGTTAATGGTCTGTTCGAAAAAGATTCGAACTTGATAAAGATTTTTAGCGCATCGATTGCGAACAGACGGTTTTGTTATTTATTTACTTCTATCCACTGACCTTTTGTTCTCACAAAATAATCATTATCATACATCGCTTCAACTTGTGTTCCTGGTAAATAATATTTACCAAGATAGGAAGCGTTTAACAGCACATTAAAAGTTTTTGTGCTTCCAGCTTTCGAGCTTTTACTCAGATTGAAATAGAAATTTACGCGATCGTCTCTAATATCTGTATAATCAGCTTGACTTGTTGTTGCATTGCCAAATTCAGTAAAACGCGTGTTTACTATTTCCCATCCGGAAGGGAAAATTTGGGTTAATGCCACATCATTTATAGGTTCATTTTTTTGATTGGTAACTTTAATACTCGCCACAAAATCCTGACCTTGTTGCAATTTTCTAATGTCTATTTTCTGCCCTTGAGAATCTTTGTAATTAATATAAACTCGTAATCCACGTTGTTCGGCAATTTCTTTACCTAAAGGTAATTTACCAGAAGTAATTACTCGTGCGTACATCGTATTGTTTTTTGTGTTATTTACAACAATTGAATTGCTACCATTTTGAATACTTAAGTCACGTTGTGAAATCGCATTTTTGGTGTCTATTTCAACCTGATTTCCAGAATTGAGTTTAAAATTTAGATTCAATTCTTTACCACCATTTTCATTCACCATTTTTGCCATTGCCAATAAACTATAAGCAGTAGATTGTGTGCTCATCCATTGATTTGACGATAAACGTTTTGCTACATATTCTGCAAGTTCACGAGTTTTAGAATCTTCTAGGATAACCATAGTTTCTAATGCCATAGCACGATTTCTGTCTACAGAACCATAGGTGTAATAATCGTAGTGTTCATTTTCAAATTCAACATTTGCAAGAGCAGCAATAGCTTTTGCAGCTTCAGGTTGTCCAGCTAAGCCATAAGCAGCAGCTAAACGCCATTTTGCATCATTACTAAGCTCTTCAAATTCTTTTAATCTGTTCATAGAAGCTAAATCAGGTTTCCCAGCTAAAGCCAATGTGTATAGTCTGTATGCTTGAGCAACATCACTTCTATAATACTTATAACTTGGTCGCCAATCTTTAGCAGCTTGCTTCTGATATTGTAACCAGTTACTCTTAAAAGTCAATGGTAAAACATATCCTTTTTGCTCTGCTTCAAGCATATAATGTCCAGCATAAGAAGTTCCCCAATCATTAACATTGTTTTGTCCACTCCAATAAGATAGTCCTCCGTTTGGTCTTTGAAAATGGGCTAGTTTTTTAATGCCACTTTTTATATTATCTTCAATAGCTTTCTTTTTATCAAAGGTTAAATCGAAAATATCTGATAGATATAATTGAGGAAACACGCCAGATGTTGTTTGCTCCACACAACCATGAGGATATCGGATAAGATATTGCATACGTCCAGTGAAATCCATTGGAGGTAAAGTTGAAAATTCTACTTGCGCACTATTTGTCCCATCTACTCCAAAAGTTTCAAAGTTTATAGTTTGAGATGTTGCACCTTCCAAAACAAAAGCTGTAGCTTTAGAACTATATGGATTAGGATTAATAACATCCAGCTCTACTTGATACGACGATTTTTCACCATGACCAGAAGCTATAACTTCTACAGTATTAATACCCTTTGCTTGACTAATATCGAGCTCAAAATACACCATTTGCTCATCAGGTTTTGCAAAAGTCAATATTTGTGTTTTTTTGCCAACAACAGATATGCCATCACTTAGTTTTAAGCTAATGGTTACATTTTTTATGTTGTTTTCCATTGTGAATACAGTAACAGGAAGCGTCACTTTTTCTCCTGGGCTCAATTTACGAGGTAAAGTTGCTAAAACCATTAAAGGTTTTTTAACTGGAGTTGTTTTATCAACGCTACCATAAGCAGCATTTTTGTAATCTCCAGCAACAACCATTGTTCTAACTGATCCAATGTATTTTGGTATTTCGATTTCATGAGCTTTGGTTTCTCCAGCTTTAAGCTCAAAAGGTCCTAAGAATTTAACTACTGGTTTAAAACGGTTTGCTTTTTTATTTTTGCCTTCAGAAGCAGAACCATCTCCACCAATTTCAAAAACCTGATCTACACTTCCTGTATAAGCTCCAATAACATCATCAAAAACATCCCAAGTTTTAACGCCTAGAGCTTCACGCGCATAAAACTCACTCCATCCATTTGGTGTTTTAAAACGTGTTAAGTCTAATAAGCCTTCATCAACTAAAGCTACTGTATAAGTCATTGCTTTTTTATTCTTTTCATTAACTTTTACAGTTATGTTTTGTTCTGGACGTAATACATCAGGCATTGTAATTTGTGGTTCAAGAATTGTGTTTTTATCTTCTACCATTATTGGGATAACACCATACAGTCGAATTGGTAAATCATTTTCTGTTACAGCATGAGGTTGCAATAATGAAATATTGACAAACACATTTGGCGTCATTTCTTTTGTAATAGGAATGCTTGCCGTAGTTTCACCTTTATTGGTTTTAACCCATTTTGTAGACAACACTTCTGTACCATTTTCTATACTTATTAAAGCACGTCCTTCTGTTCCTGATGGAAACGTAACTTTAGCTTTTTCCCCAACATTATAGGTTTCTTTATCTGAAGCAAACACTAACATTTTTGCAGCTTCTTTATCGTCTCCTGCATTACGTTTCCACCAATTTCTGTAGAAATATGCGGTACGTCCTGTAGCGTGACCACTTTCTGGATCGTAAACACGAATTAGGTAGCGTCCACTTTCGTCTTCAGGAACATTTATTTTAAAGTCAGCTTCTCCTTTTGTATTTGTATTCACTTTACTGTTTGAAAAAGGTGTGCGATAACTAGACGATTGATACGACGATAAATTATCGTAAGAAGAACTCCACCACCAGCGCCAATTTATTTTATAAACTTTTACTTCTAGATTATCGCGATGAATAGGTTTGCCTTCTTCATCTACTACAACTAAATTGAAAGTTTGATCTTCATCAGTATAAAACGAACCATAAGCTCTTCCTTTAGGAGATTTTAAACCAACGAACGATTTATAAGGTGCATACTTTTTGCTAACGGCATCAATTGAAAAATCGCCTCCATTTTCGAATGCTCTGGTTAAGAACGACACGTTTAACATACCTGGAGCATTGTTGCCGATGGTTATTTTTTTAGTGACGTCTGCTATTCCTTCAGCATTGACCTTGCCTTCAAAAATGGTGATTTCTTCTGTATTGAATGTGCGTGTTGGATCATTAAATACATGCTTCGGATAGCTTTTAAAACCAATTGAGGTTGAATAAAACTTAGCTTTTATTTCAGCTTTTACATTTTTTGCTGGCGCACCATGAAGCCAGTTTACATTTAACTTGCTTTGTAAGGGTTTTGTGCTAGACAATACTTCGTCTTCGAAATCTATTTTTATTTTTAAACGGTTTGGTTTAACCGTTTCAACTTTTAAGGTTTTGTAAAATTTTGCACCTCCAACAGATACTTTTGCATTCCAGTTTCCTGTTTTGTCTTCAGGAGAAGTAGGAACAGAAAATCTATACATATTATTAACTCCGTTCTGAGTGATATTTCTATAAGCAAGTTTACCATTGGCATCTGTAACTTCCATTTTTACTGGATGTCCTTTTGGTAATGGATTGGAATTATCATTAAGCATAAAGGTTAAATGCAATGAGTCTCCAGGTCTCCAAACACCTCGTTCGCCATAGATATAGCCTTTAAGTCCACGTTGTAATGTTTTACCGGAAACATCGAATTTACTTAGAGATAAAGAATTACCATCGTTAAGCTTTATGTAAGTTGTTTGTTTATCTTTTGTTACAACTGCGAAATAGGCATTGTTATTAGCATCTACTATTGCAAGACCTTCCTTGTCTGTATTAGATCTTCTAATAGATTGTTGTTGGTAATTAAATAACTCAATAGTCGCTCCAGCTATAGGATTTGTTGTAATAATATCTGTAACTGCAAAATAGTAAGATTTGTTATTGCCTCTTTTTGCAATGACTCCAATATTTGAAGCAATAAGATTACTAGATACTATACGTTCTTGATTGTAATAAGCTTCATGACAAGGATTGTCACGTTGTCTCCAATTGTATGTGTAGCGTTTGTAACTGTAGGTTACATTATCCCAATATTCTTCTTCGCGAAGGTCTTCATCATCAAAAGCACTTTCTCTGTAATCGTTGTTTCCATAGCCATCATAATAGTAATCGTCTTCATAATAATATTCGTCATCGCTATTTGTTTCTAAAGTAGAGTTTGCTTCACAATTATAAAGCGAGTAGTCTTTGTTGTAGCTTAATTCAACACGATAAATTGCGCCTTGATCTGCATTAAACAATTTCGATAAATCTATGCTATAGGCTTTCCATTTTCCGTTGTTTTCGACATCATCATTTACTAGAGTAATTGTTTTTTTGGCTATTCGTCTTCCAACACGTCTTATACTGTTTTCGTTATTGCTACCAAGGTTATTATCTTGCAAGAACTGTAAAACATTGTTTTCGAAAATTTTAATGATTTTTACATCAACTGCTTTTAAATTAACCGCTTCAAAATTGAATTTTAAATCCTGTGAGTTAGGTAAAATTCCTGCTCCTGTAATAAGTCTTACTTGAGGTTTGATTTCCTCAAATGACACTAATTCTGAAAAGGGATTTTTAAGTTTAAATCCTTCTTCATTCTTTATGCCTTGGAATACATCAACTTGTACATTCCCTATAACTCTAGAGTCAGGATAAATTTTGAGTACATTTCCAGAAACAATAAACTTTGGACTTTTTACACCTTGAATGGTTACTAATCCATCAAAGTTTTGTTGCTTTTTTAGTCTATCAGAAAAGTTAAGAGACAAGTGTTGTTCTGGAGATTGTTCAACATGAGCATTTACTATTGAAAAATTATTTAAACCAGGAATTTGAATTGTGTTTTCACCTTTGTTTTCTGCGTTTATAGATTTTCCGTTCCAAGACACAGTAATTTTAGAATCGTCTATTTCGCGATGAATACTGTCTATTTTGAATTCAAAATTTTGAGCAACAATATTAGATTCATCCCATTTTATAGAAAGTACTTTACTGTTTTGTGTAGCTTCAATTAGTGTTTTTACATCTTCTAGTTTTGTAGCATCTGCAAGTTTTATTTCACCTTCTAGGTATTGCCATTCTTTGGTGTACGATTGTAACGCATTGGTGATTACATTAAAGTTTGGTTTTATAGTTTTAAACTGAAAAGTATAATCTTTATATTCTTGTGGAATATTTTGATAGAGTTTGTCAAGTTTTAAAGTTACAGTATAGTCTGTATCTGGTTTAAGAGGTTCCTTAGGAAAAAAAACCAAAGACCTTCTATTTTTTGCGATAAGTTTTCCGTCTACATTTGGAACAATAGATAGAATAGCATTATGAATTTCTTCGTCTGCAATCCATCCATCAACTTCTTTTACTAAACCTATATCTATGGTATTTAAAATAGAAATACGTCCAGAAGTATTGTAATTCACATGGCTTTTAAACTGGAATAAATTATCTGATTCAACAGTCTTTTTTTTACAAGACATAACTAAAATTGCAATCAATAGAAAAGAAAATAGGGTTTTTAACGACATAAGTTGATGGTTTTATGTGAATGAATAACTCAGAAAACTGTAAGAGGTTTCTTGTTAATAGTTACGTGATTTTTTTTTAGTTTAGACTTTTAAGAGCTGTTAAATTGTTCTTAAAGTTAATTTTGATTGTAGATTTCAACGACTAACTCACCTTTATCATTCATGGAAGCACGATACATACCTTCTGTATTAAATTCAAAAACCATGTTTCCATTTTTGTCTATTGCTACGATACCTCCATTTCCTCCAAGTTTCCCAACTTTATTGTGAATGACTTCATAAGCAGCATCCTTTAAACTCATTCCTTTATATTCCATTAATGCAGAAATATCATGAGCAACAGTTGCTCTTATAAAGTATTCTCCCCAACCAGTACTTGATACAGCACAAGTAGCATTGTTTGCGTAAGTTCCTGCTCCAATTATAGGCACGTCACCAACTCTTCCCCATCGCTTATTAGTCATTCCTCCGGTTGAAGTTCCTGCAGCAAGATTTCCATTTTTATCTAATGCAACACAGCCTACAGTTCCAAATTTTGAATCTTTTATTTCAGGATCGTAATAGACAGATTTGTCATTATGATCTAGTTCAATTTTTTCAGATGCTCTTGTGCGTTCTAAAGCTTTAAATCGTCCTTCTGTATAGAAATAACTAGGATCAACTATTTCTAAACCTTGTTCTTGAGCAAAAATATCTGCACCTTTACCAGAAAGCATTACATGAGGTGAATTGTCCATTATAGCTCGAGCTAAATCAATAGGATTCTTAACAGTAGTTGTGCCAGCAGAAGCTCCAGCATTAAGAGTTTCTCCGTCCATAATTGAAGCGTCAAGCTCGTTGGTACCTTCGTTAGTAAAAACAGCTCCTTTACCAGCATTAAATAAAGGAGAATCTTCCATTACATTTATAGTTTTAGTAATAGCATCTAAGCTTGTTCCTCCGTTTTTAAGAATTGTATGTCCGCTTTTAATCGCTTCTTTTAATACAGCTTTGTAAGCAGTTTCTTTTTCAGGGGTCATATTCTTTTTTAAAATAGTTCCTGCTCCACCATGAATTACAATAGCAAAATCTTGTTTTTCTATAATTGAATGATTTTCAGAAGAAGTTTCTTTTTCTTTCTGCTTACACGAAATAAAAACAAGAGATATAATGAATAATAGAATGATTTTCTTCATGATGTAAATTAATATGAATATGAGTTTTAAAGATAGTCTTTTAACAGAAACAACTCAAGTAGGAGAAACAATAAATTAGTATCTTCGTAGCACAATTACACACACTAAAAAAACAAAAATATGAAAGCGGTAGCAACTGATTTCGGAATACAAAAAGCACTTAATATACTTGGTGTTAAAGCAATAAATGAAGGCACTTCTACAGGTTCTAATTGGTTTTCAAACGGAGAATTAATTGAATCACATTCTCCTGTTAATGGAGAATTAATAGGTAATGTAAAATCTACGACAAAAGAAGATTATGAAAGAGTAATGGATGCAGCTACATCTGCATTTATGACTTGGAGAACAATGCCAGCTCCACAGCGTGGAGAGGTTGTTCGTCAGTTTGGAAATAAGCTAAGAGACTTAAAAGAGCCATTAGGAAAACTTGTTTCTTATGAAATGGGTAAATCTTTACAAGAAGGTTATGGAGAAGTTCAAGAAATGATTGACATCTGTGACTTTGCAGTTGGATTATCAAGACAATTAAATGGTCAAACAATTCCATCTGAACGCCCTGGTCATGTGATGAGAGAACAATGGCATCCTATAGGTGTTGTTGGAATTATTTCTGCATTTAATTTTCCAGTTGCTGTTTGGGCTTGGAACACTGCATTAGCATGGATTTGTGGAGATGTTAGTGTTTGGAAAGCTTCCGAAAAAGCACCTTTATGCTCTGTAGCATGTCAAAATATTATTGCAGAAATCTTAAAAGACAATAACTTACCAGAAGGGATTTCTTGTATTATAAACGGAGATTACAAAGTAGGTGAAATGATGACTACAGATACTAGGATTCCTTTGGTATCAGCAACAGGTTCTACACGAATGGGAAGAATCGTTGGAGCAACCGTTGCTAAACGTTTTGGAAAATCTTTATTAGAGTTAGGTGGTAACAATGCAATTATTATCACACCAACAGCAGACCTTAAAGTAGTAGTTCCTGGAGCTGTTTTTGGAGCAGTTGGTACTTGTGGACAGCGTTGTACATCAACTAGACGATTAATTATTCACGAATCTGTATACAATAAGGTAAGAGATGCTATTGTTGGGGCTTATGGTCAATTAACAATTGGTAATCCATTAGATGAAAAGAATCACATTGGCCCTTTAATAGACAAAGATGCTGTAAATACGTATTTGGCTGCAATAGAAAAAGCAAAAGCTGAAGGCGGAAACGTATTGGTTGATGGTGGTGTTTTAGAAGGTGAAGGTTACGAAAGTGGATGTTACGTGAAACCAGCTATTATCGAAGCAGAAAATCATTTTGAAATTGTTCAGCATGAAACATTTGCTCCAATTTTATATTTAATGAAGTATTCAGGTGAAGTTGAATCTGCGATAAATAAACAAAATGGTGTTGCTCAAGGGTTATCTTCTGCAATTATGACTAATGAAATGAAAGAAGCTGAAAAATTCTTGTCTTATGCTGGATCTGATTGTGGTATTGCTAATGTAAACATTGGAACTTCAGGAGCTGAAATTGGAGGCGCTTTTGGTGGTGAAAAAGAAACAGGTGGAGGACGTGAGTCTGGATCTGATGCATGGAAAGTTTATATGAGACGTCAAACAAATACTATTAATTATTCTGATGAATTGCCTTTAGCACAAGGTATTAAGTTTGATTTATAGGTAAATATAAAAAATAAAAGAGTCCTTAAAACCGTTTCAAACTGAAACGGTTTTTTTTATGTACCCAATTAGACGATTATCTAGCCTTGTTTTTGAATCATTAATTTAAGGCTTTAGATTTTATATAGCTTAACTAATTATATTTTACTTTTCTTAGAACTCTAGCTGCTTCTTTGTAGAGATTAAAAACAGTTTCATTATATGCTTTAAGCAAAGGTTTTGCTTCCTGAAATTTATCTATTGCTTCTTGAAAATCGTTGAAATAGCATATTATATATGTTACAGGAAGATTCATTACATCTTGTTCTTCATTTTTATTTAGTACAAAACCTTTACTTAATTTTTCAAGGATAGCATTATTAGAGTTGAAAATATGATATAACATTTTCTTGTCATATTCTGGAGGTTGAAACAAAAGCTTTGAAGTCATAGAATAATGTGCATTATCATTAAACTCAATAAATGTTTCTTCAAGCTTTAAATATTTGTCAAATCCTTGTACACCAAGGTTTACATACTCTACTATTTTAAAAGAATTATCGTTGTATTCTATTGAGACTTCATCTAAAGTTGAATAAAACAAACGCACTTGTTCATTAATCATTTCAATATCAACTCTAGAGTAAAAAATTTCATCGTTTAATTCCTTTTTTTGTCCAGCCCAACACATAACAAAGTATTCTTTAAAGACTTTGTATTTAGGATTAAAATCCTGCCTTTTGTTTAAAAAGGTAAATACACCATCAAGAGTGTGCTCTATATTATTTTGAGCATGAGCTTCAATTTCAGATACAATTTTTGAATTAACATCTTTTAATTCAATATCAAAAACCTTTGGCATGCTCATACTTCCATCTCGTAAAAAGATAGCTCCACCATAATATTTCCAAATGTTTTTTCTGAGAGAGGTTATACCGTCAATTGCTCTAATAGTCACTAAACCAACAACTTTATCGTCAGGTAAATGCGGAAAAGGGACGTTCTCATATTGAATTATTGGAGGATTTGTTAAATAGGCATTGATGAGATTTTGAATTTTACTATCATCAAAAAAATCTACTCCAATTATATTATTGTCTTCATCTTCAACACCAATAACGATATAAGAATTATTTTTTGGGTTACTATTGCTAAGCGCGCAAATGTGTTTTAGGAATTTTGCTTTTCCTTCTTTATGGCTAATATCAATTTTACGCTTTTTATCATAAAAACTGTTCTCATCGTTATGAGCTAAGAGGTTTTTAATAAGTAAGCGTTTATTAATCATTTAGATTTCCTTTTTTACAGTAGTACTATTAGCTTGAGCAGTAGGAAAAACTAATAAATCTGCGATATTTACATGCGAAGGTCTAGATATTGCAAAATAGATAATATCTGCAATGTCTTCGGCTTGTAAAGCTTTAAATCCTTTGTAAACTGAATCAGCAATCTTATCGCCTTTAAAGCGAACTTTAGAGAATTCCGTTTCTACTAATCCTGGATTAATAGCTGTTACTTTAATTCCAAAAGGGTTGAGGTCAATTCGCATACCTTCTGTTATAGCAACTACAGCATGTTTACTTCCACAATACACATTTCCTTTAGGATATACTTCCTTACCAGCAGAAGAACCAATATTAATAATATGTCCAGAATGGCGTTCCGTCATTTGGGGAATTACAGCTTTGCTCATGTAAAGTAATCCTTTTACATTAATATCCATCATGGCATCCCAATCATCTAAGTTTCCGTCCTGTATAGGATCTAAACCATGAGCATTTCCAGCATTATTAATTAGGATGTCTATGCTTTTAAATTCTTCAGGTAAAGAAGCTATAGCGTCAAAAACTTCTTTTTTATTACGCACATCAAAATTTAGCGTATGTACTTCTGTTTCTCTATCTAGGGCTTTTTTTATGATGTCTAGGCGACTTTGCCTTCTTCCACAGAGGATTAGATTAATGCCTTGTT
>Ga0208305_10001457_pt1 | contig 11234 bp, 8 predicted proteins | sample ColrivemetaGS741_FD_187605 | JGI IMG/M metagenome (GOLD analysis project Ga0208305, IMG submission 187605) | Estuarine microbial communities from the Columbia River estuary - Flood tide ETM metaG S.741 (SPAdes) (version 2) | ecosystem: Environmental > Aquatic > Marine > Intertidal zone > Estuary... | reverse complement strand
TTAGCTAAAGCAGGAAATTTTATGGTGTCATTTTGTTTCCATTTCTTATTAAAAACTATAGAATCTGTATTTGTTTTTAAGAAGATATCCTGTTTGTCTTTAAAACGTTCTGATTGTTTTTTTGTAATTACAATTCCATTTTCTGCTAACTCAATAACAGGTTTTATAATTTCTGATATTGGTAAGGTTCCAAATCTTTTATGCACTTGAAACATTCCAGCAACTGTTCCAGGAATTCCAACAGCTAAAGCACCTAAAGTACTTTTATTGGGAATTACGTCACCTAAGGAATCCAAATACATATCTCTAGTTGCTGCTAAAGGTGCTTTTTCACGATAATCTAATGTACCTATAGCTCCATTTTCTAATCTATACACCATAAATCCACCACCTCCAAGATTTCCAGCAAAAGGATATGAGACAGCTAGTGCAAACTCAGTTGCTATCATTGCATCAAAAGCATTTCCACCTTTTTTAAGTATTAATATTCCAATTTTAGATGCGTCTTCTCGTGCAGAAACTACCATTGCATTTTCAGAAATTAAACCTTTTTTTGAGAAGTCTAAACTTGTATTGTTTGCTGCTTGTTTGCAACCAAAACAGAATAGTATTATAGCGAAAATTATAATGTAACGCTTCATTGAAATAAATTTAAAATTATGAAGATAATTCTTTGAGTTTATCATTTGAAAACGTAATGATATCATTAAAAAACAATTCAAATTCACTTTCAAATTCAGTATAATACTCTTCTAGCTCTAAGACAGCATTATTTATCTTGCCTTTGTTGTTAGTTCGTCTATTCATTCCTTCTAGAACTTTAGTAATACCTTCAATAGACGCATAACTTAGCAACCAGTTGTCGTTTATTAAATACGGCATCATTCTTAAAACTCTTGGAGGAAGTATATTTATATGTTCCTGTAAGTTCAAATAGAAATCTTCAACATAATCTTCGAGTGGAATAGATGAATATTGAAGCCAATTTTTAGCTAAAAAATGATCGTATAAGATGTCAACGATTACACCTGAAAAATGACTGTATCTTTTATGTAAACGTTTTGTGCTTTTTCGAAAAACAGGATGTGCATCTGTATACGAATCAATAGCACGATGAAGTAAAATGCCTATTTGAATATTTTTAGAATAATTTTGGTGCTTTTTACCTTTTATGCCATCAGCAATGAAATTACCAATAGTTATTTTTTTATTATTTCCAGAGAGGTAAATGTGTGCTAAAAAATTCATTTTGTAATTTACAAATTCATTATTTACAATACCATATTCTTATCTTATATTTGTTGAAAATTTAAAAGATGACATTAATAAAATCTATTTCTGGAATTAGAGGAACAATTGGAGGAACAGTAGGAGATAATTTAACTCCAATTGATGCAGTAAAATTTGCTTCTGCATATGGAACTTGGATAAAACAACAGCGCAATAAAGAAAATTATAGAGTTGTAGTTGGAAGAGATGCAAGAATTTCAGGAGATATGATTCAGAATTTAGTAATGAATACATTAATTGGATTAGGTATTCATGTTATAGATTTAAGCTTGTCAACAACACCTACTGTAGAAGTTGCAGTGCCTATGGAACACGCAGATGGTGGAATTATACTAACTGCAAGCCATAATCCAAAACAATGGAACGCATTAAAGTTATTGAATGCTAAAGGTGAATTTTTAAATGCTGCTGAAGGACAAAAAATTCTGGATATTGCAGAATCAGACAAAATGATATTTGCAGATGTTGATAGCTTAGGTAAAATCACTAGAAATGATGCTTATATCGATATGCATATAGATGAGGTTTTAGATTTACAATATGTAAATGTTGATGCTATTAAGAAATGTAAATTTAAAGTTGTTGTAGATGGTGTGAATTCTACAGGAGGCATAGCAATTCCGTTATTATTAGAGCGATTAGGAGTAGAGCCAATTAAGCTTTATTGCGAACCTAATGGTCATTTTCCTCATAATCCGGAACCATTAAAAGAACATTTAACAGAATTGTCTAAATGGGTAGTTAAGGAACGAGCAGATTTTGGTCTTGTAGTAGATCCAGATGTAGATCGTTTAGCCTTTATGGATGAAAAGGGAGAAATGTTTGGGGAAGAGTATACTCTTGTAGCTTGTGCAGATTATGTCTTAAGTCAACATGTTGGTAATACAGTAAGTAATATGAGTTCTTCCAGAGCATTAAGAGATGTCACATTAAAACATGGTGGGAATTATCAAGCAAGTGCTGTAGGAGAAGTAAATGTTGTAGAGTTAATGAAGAAGACCAATGCTATAATTGGAGGAGAAGGAAATGGTGGAATTATATATCCAGAATTACATTATGGTCGCGATTCTTTGGTTGGTGTAGCTTTATTTTTGAGTTTATTAGCTGAAAAACAAATTGCAGTAAGTGCATTAAAAGCTAGTTATCCAAGTTATTTTATGAGTAAAGAAAAAATAACACTTACTCCAGCAATTGATGTAGATAATATTTTAAAAGTAATGGCAGAACGTTATTCAAATGAAGATATTACGACGATTGATGGTGTTAAGATAGATTTTGCCGAAAATTGGGTACACTTAAGAAAAAGTAATACAGAACCTATTATTAGAATCTATACTGAAGCAAAATCTCAAGAGGAAGCAGATGATTTGGCTAACAAAATAATTTTAGAGATTAAGCAAATTGCAAATATTTAGTAAATTCAGCAAATAATATATAAAACAATGTCTAAGGTAGAAACCAAGCAAAAATCACAATTAGAACAATACTTTAAGCAATTTAGAGATAATATTGTTGGGATAGATTTAGAGTTTGAATCACCTTATGGTATACAAAAAATAATATATACAGATTGGACAGCTTCAGGTAGATTGTATAGACCAATTGAAGAAAAGATTTTAAATGATTTTGGTCCTTATGTAGCAAATACACATACAGAAACAACAGAGACTGGAACAGCTATGACATTAGCGTATCATAAAGCTAAAGACATAATTAAGAAGCATATCAATTGCAATGAGGACGATGTGCTAATTATGTCTGGAACAGGAATGACTGGTGTGGTTAATAAGTTTCAACGTATTTTAGGATTAAAGATTCCAGAAAATTTAGAAAAATACACAAACATTCCAGATGAAATAAGACCAGTGGTTTTTATTACACATATGGAGCATCATTCTAATCAGACCTCTTGGTTGGAAACTATAGCTAAGGTTGAAGTTATTCCACCTTGTCCTAAAGGATTATTTTGTATGGATAATCTTAAAAAATTATTAGAAAAATATAAAGATTCAACATTAAAAATAGCATCAGTAACAGGAGGTTCAAATGTTACAGGAATTCAAACACCTTGTCATGAGATCGCAAAAGTAATGCATCAACATGGAGGTGTCTGTTTTGTGGATTATGCATGTGCAGCACCTTATGTAGATATTAATATGCATCCTAAAGATAAAGAAGCATATTTTGATGCAATCTTCTTTTCTCCTCATAAATTTTTAGGAGGTCCTGGTACAAGTGGTGTGCTTGCGTTTAATAAAAAACTTTATCATAATATGATTCCAGATTGTCCAGGTGGAGGAACTGTGAGTTGGACTAACCCTTGGGGAGAACATAAATATTTTGAAAACATTGAAGATAGAGAAGATGGTGGAACACCTGGTTTTTTGCAGACTATTAAAACTGCACTTGCAATAAAACTAAAAGAGCAAATGGGAGTTGATAGAATGCTTGAAAGAGAACATGAAATTTTACACCAGGTATTTAGTATTTTAGAAGATGTTCCAAATATAAACATATTAGCAACACAGCATAAAAATAGGCTAGGAGTTGTATCTTTTTATATAGATGATTTGCATTACAATCTTGCAGTGAAATTATTAAATGATAAATTTGGTATACAAACTCGAGGAGGATGTAGTTGTGCAGGAACATATGGCCACTATTTGTTACATGTAGATCAAGAAACCTCTCACGAATTAACAGACCAAATTAGTTTGGGTGATTTAGTACGAAAACCTGGTTGGATACGAATGTCAATACATCCAACTACTACTTGTGATGAAATTGAATATGTTTGTAATAGCATTAAAGAATTAACCGAAAACTTTAAAGATTGGTCTTTAGATTACAACTATAATAAACACACAAATGAGTTTGTCCATAAAACCTTTTCAGGACAATCACGACAAGAGAAAATAAATAACTGGTTTGAATTATAGTTTTTATTGAAGTTCTACTGGAACTTTATCTTTATGCTTCCAGCGCTTGTGAGTCCATAGATAGTATTCTGGTGCTTCATGAATCTGTTTTTCTACTAACTTTATAAACATATCTGTAATTTCATAATCCTTGTATTTTTTAGGATTAATAGCAAGTGTTTTAAAAGTTGTTTCGTAATAACCGCGTTTAATTTTATTAACACTAAAGAACACTACAGCCATATCTAATTTTTTAGCTATCATTTCTGCTCCTGTATGTATTGGAACTTTTATTCCCATAAAATCATTCCAATGGTATGCTTTTCTAGCTTTAGGAGATTGATCTGAAACAAAGCCATTAATAGTTAACTCCTCATTCTTTTTTGCTTCAATTAAAACAGGAATGGTTTCTTTTGTAGTTATTAAATAACTATTATACTTAGCTCTAATTCGTTTAACTAACCTATCGAAATATTTATTTGCTAGTCTTTTATAAATAGCATAACCTTTGTGGTTAACATACTTTTGAAGAATAAAAATCCATTCCCAACTTCCGTAATGGCCACACATAAGAACAATACTTTTATTAATTTTTTCAAGTTTATGAATTTCTTCAACATTTGTAAAAACAAAGCGTTTTCTCATTTCAGATTCAGAGATAGTCATAGATTTTATAGATTCTACTATCATATCACATAAATGATGGTAAAAAGCTTTAGTTATTCTATTTAGCTCTTCTTTTGATTTTTCAGGAAATATAAGGTTTAAGTTACTTTTAACAACTCTTTTGCGGTAACCAAAAATTTTAAAAACTAGTAAATACAAAAAGTCTGAAAACGCATAGAGTAGTCTAAATGGCAATATTGATATTAGCCATAAGAAAGGATAAACTATAATGTAGACAATAAAATGCATTTAATATTTTTAAATTATATGAACAAATATATACTATATTTGGATTTTACGTTAGCACTTTATGAGAATAGATTTTATTACCATAGTTATTATTATTGCAAATGTTGTGATGTCCTTAAAAGGATTTAATGATTTTGCATTTTTCGAAAAATATAAATTTAATATTGGAGGATTACGACGTGGTGAGAATACTCGATTTATAACATCTGGGTTTTTACATGTAGATCAAATGCATTTATTCTTTAATATGTTTACTCTTTATTTTTTTGCTGATGAGGTGATTAACTATTTAGGTCAATTTAATTTTGTTTTAATCTATTTTGGAAGTCTAGTTGTCGGTAATTTACTGTCTTATTATTTTCATAAAGAAGAATACCATTATAGCGCTGTTGGTGCAAGTGGAGCAGTAACAGGAGTGTTGTATTCTGCAATACTATTAAATCCTAATATGGAATTAATGATGATGTTTATTCCAATTGCAATTCCAGGATATATTTTTGGAATAGGATATTTATTATACTCAATTTATGGAATGAAAAAAAGTATAGGAAATATTGGTCATGACGCACATATTGGAGGCGCTATTGGAGGTTATGTCTTAACTTTAATTATGGCAACTTGGTTGTTTGAAAAACACTTACTAATGGTAATACTCTTAGCAATACCAGTAGTAATTTTGTTTGTTATGCATAAAACCGGAAAAATATAAAAAAACAACCTTTTAATAGATTTATTTATCCAATAGCTCTGCAATTTTATTCTCTAGTGCCGCACCTCTAAGTTTCTTAGCAATTATTTTACCCTCTGCATCTAATAAAAACGTAGCAGGAATAGATCTTACCTGATACATTTGTGCAACAGGATCGTTCCAATACTTTAAATTAGAGACATGATGCCATTGCAAATTATCATCTTCAATAGCTTTTATCCAAGCATCTTTTTTATCTGGTTTATCTAGTGAAACACTAATAATCTCTAAACCTTTATCATGATATTTTTCATAAACTTTAACCACATTTGGGTTTTCAATTCTACAGGGTTTACACCAAGAAGCCCAAAAGTCAATTAGTGTAATTTCTCCTTTAATATCACTAAGTTTAATAATGTCTCCATCTGGAGTAGGTGCAGAGAAATCAGGAGCAATTTGGCCAATATCAAATGCCTTACTAGCTTCATTTTTTTTAATAAACGTTTCAATTAAACCTGCAATATATTTATTATCGTTGCTTTTTTCGATTATTGGTTTTAGACTTTCAAAATTTTCTTTAACCTTATTCAAGTCAAATTTATTATCTCTCATTTTAGATTCTAATAAAACCAAGGAAAAGTCAGAATCTTTATGCTTATTAATAAATTCATGATGGAAAAAATAGATGTCCTTTGTAACTTCTTTATAAACTAATTTAAGCGAGTCTATTTTTGTAGTTAAATTCTCTCTGCTAGCAGTATTTAATTCATTTCTCAAAGATTGAATACCTGATGATTTTGTTTTAAGCTCATTTAGATAATCTTGAAATAATTCATTGTTTTCGGTTCCAGTTTTCAAAGAATTTTCAATATTATCCTTATTTAATTCAATATTTAAAACCCCTTCTTCAAGAATAAAAGGCAGATTGTTTTTTACTCCATCTACTGTTAGATATCTAATCGAAGGTATATTTGAGTTGCCCATAAAAGAAAACTTTTCGTTTATAACCATTGCAGTATCAATTGTTATTTGGCGTCTTCTTTCATCGAAATTTACAATATAAGCACGTATACCATTATAAACACCTTTTGCCTCAACATTAATTAAATAAGTATCAGCAGGAATTTCAGGTTCAGTATTACAAGAAAAAGCAAATGCGAAAATTGAAATGTATAAAATAAAATTTTTCATGAGATTATTAATTTGATGTAAATATAATTCGAATTTAAATTTTTAAAAAGTAAATATTCTTAAGCTTTTCTTTAATTTTCATAATACTTGGTGACACATCCAATTTTAGTACTTTTGTTAAAAATAAATATATGGTTAATAACGATGCTATTATTGCATTATCTACACCTTCAGGAGCAGGAGCAATAGCTGTTATTAGAATTTCAGGCGTAATAGCTATAGAATTATGTGATGAAAATTTTAAATCTGTTAGTGGTAAAAAACTAATTAATCAAGCTACACATACAATTCATTTAGGACATATTATTAAAGACGGAAAAGAATTAGATGAGGTTCTAGTTTCTGTTTTTAAAAACCCAAATTCATATACTGGTGAAAATGTTATTGAAATTTCCTGTCATGGAAGTCCATATATACAACAGGAAATTATACAATTATTTTTAAGAAAAGGGTGTCGAATTGCTAATCCGGGAGAATTTACTTTAAGAGCTTTCTTAAACGGTAAATTAGATTTAAGTCAGGCTGAAGCAGTAGCAGATTTAATATCTAGTGACAACGAAGCATCTCATCAAATTGCGATGCAACAAATGCGTGGAGGTTTCAGTAACGAAATTAAAGCACTACGCGACGAACTCATGAATTTCGCATCTCTAATAGAATTAGAATTGGATTTTGCTGAAGAAGATGTAGAATTTGCTAATAGAGATCAGTTTAAAGAATTAATATTGAGAATTGTAAAAGTTTTAAAACACTTAATAGATTCGTTTGCAGTAGGTAATGTTATTAAAAATGGAATTCCAGTTGCAATTATTGGAGAACCTAATGTTGGTAAATCTACCTTATTAAATGTTTTATTAAATGAAGAAAAAGCTATAGTAAGTGATATTGCTGGAACTACTCGAGATGCCATAGAAGACGAACTTAATATTGGTGGAATAGGTTTTCGTTTTATAGATACTGCTGGAATACGAGAAACAAAAGATGTAATTGAATCTATTGGTATTAAAAAAACTTTTGAAAAAATCACAAAATCTCAAGTTGTTATTTATTTGTTTGACGCTTCACAGGTAACCGAAGAAAACAGTGATAGTTTTAATGTAGAAATTAAAAGTATTCAAAACCAATTCCCCGATAAACCACTTGTAGTTGTAGCTAATAAAATTGATAATTCTAACTCAGATCTAATTCGTTCAGAATTTAAATATGAAAATTTGTTATTAATTTCAGCAAAAGAAAACATTGGAGTAGAGGAGTTAAAAAACAAATTACTCGAATTTGTTAATACTGGAGCACTCAGAAATAACCAGACTATAGTTACTAATTCGCGTCATTACGATGCTTTATTAAAAGCACTTGAAGAAATTCAAAAAGTGCAACAAGGTATGGATGCAAATTTATCTGGAGATCTATTGGCAATTGACATTAGACAAGCATTATATCATTTTGGAGAAATTACTGGAGAAATTACTAGCGATGATCTATTGGGTAACATTTTCGCCAATTTCTGTATCGGAAAGTAATCTTGCTTATTTAACAATTATAAAGCACACTACAGATCAATGACTAGGGTGCTAACATGTTGAAATTCAACTGTTAAATTTGGAAATATCCTTTTTTTTGCTTAATTTTATTTAACTATTACTAGAAAATTGTTTCTCTTCACATTTTTATAATGAAACAATTGACAATTATCGCAATAAGGCCCTCAATTTAAATTGCGAATTAATACCTCGTATTTATAATATAACCATATTATAATATAACTAAAACAGTTAGACTTTTCAACTTAAAGTTGTTTGGGAAATAATTAATTAATTCAATAATTATGAGTAAACACACAAGTAAAGTCCATGGTAAATTAAATTTTTTAATCGTGGCGGTTGTATTAGTAATTGGAGCAGTGTTCTATTTACTAGTAACAACAGACGCAATTGATTTTAATCCAGCAGAATTATCTGGTTCTGGTGATAAATCAATCAAAGGTGCTGAAAAAGCGAAAAAGTACGACAACAAAAATGATGTTGTTGTTAACCTTGATGGAGAAGAAGTTCAGGAATTTCTGAATAATCAAGATTTCCAGAAGATGATTGCAAATCCAGAATTTGCAAAACTAATTTCATCGGCAGACTTCCAAAAGATGATGGCAGCTCCTGATTTTCAGAAAATGATGGCGGCTCCTGATTTCCAAAAGATACTGGCAGCTCCTGATTTCCAAAAAATGATGGCGGCTCCTGATTTTCAAAAGAGGTTAGCGGCTCCTGATTTTCAAAAGATGTTAGCTACTCCTGACTTCCAAAAAATGATTGCGGCTCCTGATTTCCAAAAGATGATGGCGACTCCTGAGTTTCAGAAAATGTTGGCGGCACCAGACTTTCGAAAAATGTTAGCGGCTCCTGACTTCAAAAAAATGTTAGCGGCTCCTGACTTCAAAAAAATGATGGCGGCTCCTGACTTCGAAAAAATGATGGCAGCTCCTGATTTTCAGAAGTTAGCTGTATCAAGAGGTTTCCAAAGGATGTTGGCGACTCCCGACTTCAAAAAAATGATAGCAGCTCCTGATTTCCAAAAGATGTTGGCAGCTCCTGATTTTCAAAAGATGTTAGCGGCTCCTGATTTCCAAAAGATGTTGGCAGCTCCTGATTTTCAAAAGATGCTGGCAGCTCCTGACTTCCAAAAGATGTTGGCAGCTCCTGACTTCCAGAAAATGTTGGCAACTCCCGACTTCAAAAAAATGATAGCAGCTCCTGATTTCCAAAAGATGCTTGCAGCTCCTGATTTTCAAAAGATGTTGGCGGCTCCTGATTTTCAAAAGATGCTTGCAGCTCCTGACTTCCAAAAGATGATGGCGGCTCCTGATTTCCAGAAAATGATGGCTCGTCCAGATTTTCAAAAGATGTTATCTACTCCTGATTTTCAAAAAAGGATAAGGTCTGCGGATTATTAATAAAGGATAGTAGCAAGAAAAAATTAAGGAGGAAATCATATTTTCTCCTTTTTTACTTAAAATCAATTCAAACATGAAAAAACTAATAGTTTTATCTCTTTTAAATCTTTTGTTTTTGAATAAAACATTTTCTCAATTCAGTAAAATTGAAACAATTGACTTTAACATTGTTAGTACAAGCCCACAGTTCGACTATGTTTTAAATCATGCCATACGGTGTTCTCATAACGCCCTTACTTTTCATAAAAATTTATTTGAATACGATCCGAAAGAGAAAATATTTGTATTGTTTCAAGATTTTGGAGATTATGGAAATGGAGGAGCGACTTCACTCCCTAATAATCTAATATCTACTTGTATATCACCCCTAAACTATGCTTTTGAATCAAGTGTGGCAGGTGAAAGAATTTTTTCAATAATGAATCATGAGCTTGTTCATATAGCTGTATTAGATAATGCCTCAAAAAGTGATTTATTCTTTCGAAAAATATTTAATGGCAAAGTAAAGAGTTCTAACGATCATCCTATTTCTATGTTTTACAGCTATTTAACTAGCCCTAGATATTATTCTCCTAGATGGCTGCATGAAGGGATAGCTGTTTTTGTTGAAACCTGGATGGATGGAGGCAAAGGAAATGCACTTGGAAATTATGATGAAATGTTTTTTAGAACAAGAGTTCTTGAAGGAAGTAGAATATATTCACCACAAGGTTTAGCGTCTGCAGGTACATCCGCAGATTTTATGTCTAAAGCTAATTATTATTATTACGGCACCAGATTTGTAAGTTACCTCGCCTATAAACATGGGCCTGAAAAACTAATTGAGTGGGTTAAAAGAAAAGATGATAGTAAGAGAGGATTTGCTTCAAGCTTTAAACATATTTATGGAATCTCTATTTCTAATTCTTGGAGTAATTGGGTTGAATTTGAGAACGGTTTTCAAAACAAGAATATTGAACAGTTAAAAGAGAGTAAGATCAGTAAAGAAGAGCCAATTACTGATAAAGTGCTAGGTGGAGTTTCTTTTGCTTACTATGATAAAAAGAGAAATAACGTATATGTTGCAGTTAATTATCCTGGAAAAATACCACACATAGCTGAATTAGATTTAAAGACTGGGAAGATTAAAAGACTTAAGGATGTTAAGGGGCCAACACTTTTCAACGTAACTTCTTTGGCTTATGATGAGAAAAATGATTTGCTTTTTTATACCACAGATAATGACGATAAGAGAGATTTAAATTCATACAACCTAAAGACAGGCCAGTCAAAACTATTACAAAAGGAC
>Ga0208305_10001450_pt1 | contig 11252 bp, 10 predicted proteins | sample ColrivemetaGS741_FD_187605 | JGI IMG/M metagenome (GOLD analysis project Ga0208305, IMG submission 187605) | Estuarine microbial communities from the Columbia River estuary - Flood tide ETM metaG S.741 (SPAdes) (version 2) | ecosystem: Environmental > Aquatic > Marine > Intertidal zone >... | reverse complement strand
TGAAGTACAACTCCATGTCCTTTTATCGCTTTTATTTTGACTTTCATAATATATCCTTTCTAGTTTTGACTAATAAAATCAGTCCACATTGGGGGGGTGTTTTATTAGTATGGTCAGTCTCTCGTACGAAATAAAAAAAATTATAAAAAAAATATTTTTATAAAATATACCCTACGTTTCTTGTATAGTTATATAGAATTGTTGTATCTTCCAAGCTGTATAACCAAGCTGAAGGAGAATATGGAAGTACAAAGTAATGAAGTTCCTAGTATGGTAATGAATATTAAGAAGGTAACAGTAGATGTATATGTACGTTTATCTTCTTCTTTATTTAATCTTACAGAAACAGAGATTACTGTTATTAGTGAAATCATACGATTCAAGTTGAATAACCCAGATAAGTATGAGTTTAGTACAAACAGTAAGAAGATGATACTTAAACAATTAGGTAGAACATCTACTACTTATATTAATAATTATATCTCTATTTTAAAGAAGAAAGGTGTAATTATAGAAATGGAAGATTCAATAGGTACAAGATTAAAGATGCATAAATACTTTGATTTGAATATATTACCTGAATCTATATTGTTTAAATTGAATTGGAAATGGTAGATCTTAGTAGAGTTAGATTAGTATATGCTTCTAGATATGTGCGTAAAGTAGCGAAGGATATGGATATTCCTATTAATCAAGTAGATGATGTAATGACAAAGTTATTTAAAAGTGCATTACTTGCTATTAATGATAATGAGGATATAGAGATACCGTTAATTGCTAAACTGCGTGTAAATCCTGATAACATATTAAACTACATTATTAAGGACCAATTTTCTAAACATGAAACTATAAATAGTAAAGCGAAGAGTATTGTGGAGGAGAAGTATCCACAGTTATTGCTACAAGCAAAAGAAATAATGATTAATAAATATAAGAAAGAACTACAATGGTAGATTTAAAGATTGATATGGAAGAATTGATTCTTCAACCACCTAAACCTTCTATTAATACGATGGTTTTACATCCTAGATGTTTCCTTATTAAGATGGAAAAGTCAACTAAGCTAAATAATAGTAAGGTTGTATTGTCAAAAGATGATATATGGACTAGTGATTGTAAGGTAGTCAAATGTGGAAAAGAATGTGAAGTAACTAATCCTGGAATGTATGTACAAATTACTCCTGGTGCTAGAGTACAAATGAGTATTGATGCTATTGAAGGTATGTTTGCGCTATATTTTGAGCATGAAGTGTTAGCTTCTTATACTATTCCTTCTGAACACAACTAACCTTTCTCTTTACCGGTCTAACAGTAAGTAGAAAGTAATACCCATTCTGTATATAATATGTAAAGTATATGTGTAGAATGGGTATATTTTAATTATTAATCAACGAATATACCAATGGATTTATTAAAGTTTAATCCTGATTCTGTAACTGCAGTTCCTACTGAGTATGCTGATCAAGTACAAGTGTTTAGAAAGATTATTCGTAGAGATACTAGTAGAAATACGGAAAATAATGAAGGTAAACGCAATGCTGTTAAAGAGTTAGCTGCAATATGGTTTTATTGTGATATTAACTCTCCTTATAAGCAGTATAATAATGATGTTCGTTGGACTAAGATAGCAAAGGATGTATTTGATGATGTAAAGTGGAAACCCGATACTCTTATTCTTGAAGCAGTTGATTATTATAGATTGCAATATCGTTCTCCATTGTTTCATTTATTAGAAGCAGGAGAACAAGCTATTTATAAGTTGACTGATTATTATACTGATTTGGATATGGGAGAAACAGATGATAAAGGTAAATATATTCATTCAGCTAAAACAGTTATTGATTCATTAGCTAACTTAGGTAAAGTAGCAACAGATTTAAAACGATTGAAAGAAATGGTTATATCTGAACAACAACCTGAACAAACCATTCGTGGTGGTTTCCAACCTAATGAATTTAGTGAATAGAACATGTTTGTAAATACAGTCTTATTTAGTGAAGCTGCAAATACATTTAGAAGAGAAGGTGTTTATACTAATGCTTTACCTGGAACTAAAGAATATCTTGATTATTGGAGAATACAACGAGATCGTTGTTTAGATGGTTATGAAGTAGGTGGTATTCCTATTACCGGTGAACATTACTTTTATTTGAACTTCTTTCCTATTATGAGGTTCTCTGATGATGCTATGTATGGTCTTACTAAACAACGTAAACAAAAGAAAGAATTAGATTTTCCTTCTTTCTGGGATGGTGATTACTCTTGGTTTTGGTCTATTGAAATTGCTAGAAACGGAATAACTCCTGAATTATACGCAAAGATTAAACCATTTATGTTAATTACTATTCCTGAATATGCTCATACAGGTGGTAGACATTTAATTAACTTGAAAGCTAGACGTAAAGGGTATTCGTATAAGAATGGTGCATTACTCTTGCGTAATTATTACTTTGGTAAGTTGTCTATTAATTACATCTTTGCAAGTGAAGAGAAGTATTTGTTTGGAGATGCTACTCTTGATAAGATTTGGATAGCAATGAATCATAATGATTCTTTCGCTGCTTGGAAACAACCTAGATTAAAGAATGTAGATTTAAACAAGAAATGTGGATATAAGAAGTTAAATGAAAGTGGTATTCTAGTAGATGCAGGAAGACAAAATTCTATTGAAGGAATTACGTTTTATAATGATCCAGAAAAAGGTAGGGGAAAGAACGGAGATTATATTCTATTTGAAGAAGCTGGTAAGTTTCCTAATTTAATTAAGAGTTGGATTATTACACAACAGACTGTAGAACAAGGGGGTTATATTGGTGGAACAATGATTGCTTTTGGAACAGGTGGATCTGAACATGAGGATGCATTAGGTTTAAGTGAATTGTTTTATAATCCTGCTTCATATAATATTCTTCCTATTATTAATGAATGGGATGAAGATATGTTTGGACAAGAGTGTGGATACTTTGTACCGGTATATCAAAATAAAGAAGGATTTATGGATAAGGAAGGAAACTCTTTTATCCAAAAAGCTAAAGAATCAGAAGAGAAGAAACGTAATGATAAGAAGAAAGGTACTCAAGAAGCATATAAACAATATACTTCTGAGATGCCATTCAATCCACAAGAAGCAACTCTACAAAGTAATACAAATATCTTTCCTACTAAGTTAATTAGTGAACATCGTAATCGTGTAATTGCTAAGAAGTTAAATAAGTTAGGGGTTATAGGTACATTAACTAGACATGATAATAAGGTGAAGTTTCATCCTGATGATAAGTTAATGGATGTAGATCGTTATCCACACCGATTAGATAGTGATCTAAGAAGTGGTATTGTTATTTATGAATCTCCTATACGTTTAGCTACAGGAATACCTGATGGTTTATATTATATAGCACATGATTCCTATGCTATTGATGGTGCTGCAGATAAGACTTCATTAGGTGGTGCTTATGTAATGAAACGTAATAGTAGAATATCTTCTACTTTTCCTGATTTACCAGTAGCAAAGTATATAGGTAGACCAGATACACAAGAAGAATATAATTATAATATGTTCTTACTAGCAGAATATTATGGATGTACAAATGAACAAATAGCATTTGAGAATAATAGAGGTAATACTATTGAGTATGCTAGAAAGAATAAGAAGTTACATTGGTTAGCTAAAGATTTTAGTAGTGACAGTAGAAGAGATACAACTGGTATTAATGTTGTAGAATCCTATGGTACTACAATGACAGCTGGTAGAAATAAACAATCACTTCTTTATATTAGAGATTGGTTATTAGAAGTAGTAGGAAAGAATGAAATGGATGGACCTATGTATCGTTTAGAATTCATCTATGATTTAGGATTATTGGATGAATTGATTTATTATAACGATAAAGGTAACTTTGATAGAGTCTCTACACTTAAAATAGCAATGTTTTATATGAAAGAGAACGAAGATAAACCTGTGAAAGATAAAAAACCCGTATCTTCCCACTTAGCACAACTTAATTCTTTTTATAACGATGGTACAGTTCAACATTCCTTCCCAACTCCTTGATGATGATCAACGTGATGAATCATGGATAAAAAATACAGTCAATGCAATTATTGGTGTATCTAACTTTGGTACAAATAATGAAGTTAATGAGTATAGTAAGAAGTTACAGGATTATTATGATGGTATCATAGATGAGAATGACTATAAACATATTCTTAAACCATTAGATGTACAATATAAAGGAAATGTTGCTGGTAGATTAAGCAAGTATAATATTATACGACCTATCATTGATACATTAGCAGGAGAGAAAAGTAAACGACCTTTTAATGATTCAGTAGTTATTCTTAATTCAGATGCAAATGATTTAAAGGAAGAAGCTAAAAAGAAACAATCGTTTGAATATGTATATCAAATGTTTCTTCAAGAGTTACAAGCACAAGGAGTTAATGTAGATGAACAAGTAGAAGAACTTCCTGAATATAAAGAGTTTATGTCTACTTTTGATAAAACGTATCGTGATGTTCGTGCTATTAGAGGTCAACATGCAATTAACTATTTAAAAGAAGAAGTTTCATTCAAAGATAAAATGGATGAAGCATTTAAGTTCTTTCTCATTACCGGTAGAACCGTATCAGTAAAGCGTATATTAAATGATAACTTAGATTATGAAATTATATTCCCCTGGAATGTAGACTATGATATGTCTCCAAAGGTAACTATGATAGAAGATGCTGAATGGGGAGTTATTAGACATGATGTATCTTTTGCAGAATTATATAGATTAATAGGTAATGATGTATTAGCTGATAAAGGATTTGAAGAAGGAACAGCATATTTAAAAGATTTAGAGAATAAGTATGAGTATCATCACTCGTTCTTTAACTCAGATAAACAAGAATCATCTCAGAATTTTATAGAATTGTTTGAAGTATTTTGGAAGACCTATAAGAAAGTAGGGATTCTTACTTATATGGATGAAAATAATACTCCACAAACAACTACAGTACCAAGTAATTATAAACGTAAAAAAGGTGATATAGATCTAACTTGGGAATATGAAGAAGAAGTATGGACAGCATTTGGATTAAATAAGACTGATACAGAAGTATTTGGTGCTAAACCTATATCTGTACAAAGACAATTATTAAGTAAAAAGGTTGGTGCTAAACTCTCACTTAATGGTAGAGCAACATCAAGACATTTAGCATTTCCTGTATCTCTTGTATCATTAGGTGTACCTTTTCAGATTCTATATGATATTTACATGTATAGATTAGAACAAGCTATTAATAAAGCTAAAGATTCTATGATGTTAATGGATATTGATATGTTACCTGATAATATGGACATCAATCAATTTTTATACTGGATTGAGAAGTTTGGAGTAGGATTTATTCAATATAATAAAGAAGGAAAGAAATTCTCTCCACAACATCAATTTGAAATTAATATTCAAAGTAAACTTATAAGTTTATTTATTGAAGCATTAAACTTTGTATTAGATTCATGGGAAAGACTAAGTGGAGTTAATGCTCAACGTCAAGGTGTTATTAATCCTTATTCTGGTAAAGGTGTAACAGAACGTGCGGTTATACAATCATCTAACAATACAGAAGAGTATTTTAGAATGTTTGATGCATTTAGTGTTACAGAATTACAATCATTTCTTGACTGGTCTAAAGCATTATGGTTAGACGGAATGAAAGGAAGTTATGTACTTAATAGTGAGTTACAACAGTTCTTTGAGATAGATGGTATGCAACATCTTGAAACAGAGTATGGAATTTTTGTTACTAATTCATCTACTGAGCAAGAGAATATCAATATGATGAAACAGTTTGCTCAATCCATGATTAAAGAGAATGGATCTGTATCTGCAATAGGAGCAATTATGAAAGCTGAATCATTTGCTCAAGTAATGGATGGATTAAAAGAAATGGAACGTTCTATTCAAGAGCAACAACAAGCTGCTGCTGAGAATGAGAAACAAATTGAACAAATGCGTCAACAAACTGTCGATAAACAATTACAGTTACAACAGAACGAGAATGAAAAAGAACGTATGTTGAAACTACAATTAAAAGAGATGGATATGATGGATAAGGATGATTCTCAAACTACTTATAAAGAGAAAGAATTATTACTTAAAGAGAAAGAATTGCAAGAAACAATACGTTCTAATAAAGCAAATGAAACTATAGACACCAAAGCACTTAACAAAAAACCAACAAAACCATAAACAAAACACACACAATTATGTTATATAGTTATGGTAATATACATTGACTTGTATATTACTTGTACATATAATAATTTAGGAGAAGTATGCAAGATTCGACAACGATAGAATTTGATTTAGAAGACATTGATGGTGTAGAACCAACTACCCCCAATACAGATACTACTGATGCAAATCAGGTAGTAACAGACGTATTGGATAATTTAGATGATTCTACTACTAGTGATGATAATGACATTACTAATAATGTAGTAACTGATGATACTACTGATGATACTACTGATGAAATACCTTTTTATGTACAAACATTAGAGAATAGTGGTTTAGAGTTCGATGATGAGGAATTAAAATTATTTGAGGGTAAAGAAGATAGTCCTGATACACTTAAAGAAGTTGTAAACTTTATTGTTAATAAACAATTGAATTCACAACGTCAAGAGTTATTAAGTGAATATCCAGATTTAGAACAAGCATATTATAGTCTTAAAACAGGTAAAACGTTTGAAGACTTTATGCAAACTAAAACAAAGCAAGTAGATTTTAGTAAGTTAAATCTTGATAAAGATTCAATTTATGAACAACGTGAAGTAGCTAGAGAATATTTAAAGTTAAAGAATGTTGAAAAAGAAGTAGCTGATCAAATGATTAAGACTCAAGAAGAGTCTGGTAAATTATATGATTTTGCTAAACAAGCACATGAGCAAGTAAAGAAACATTATAATACGACTTCTCAAAAATCAAAAGAAGAGTATCAACAGTTGCAAGCGCAACAACTTGCCCAATATGAAAAAGAAATTACTAATGCTAAAGACTTAGCAAACAAAGGAGTTCTTGCAGGAATCTCTATTCCTAAAGCAGATGCTAATACACTAGTTGATTATGTGTACAAAGCAAATGATAAAGGTTTAACTGGATATGCTGCAGATGCTCAAAACTTAACACAAGATCAAATTCTAGCTATTGCTTATTTAGTAAAGAATAAATTTGATTTTTCTAAAGTATTAACTAAACAGATTCAAACTGAAAAAGTTAAATCTATTAAAGATTATTTTAAATCATCAAAACCTGGTTCAAGAACACATTCTGCTTCTAACAGAAAAGGTCCTAACAGTTTTTCATTCGATGATTTAGAATTGAGTAGCGCAAAATAATCTTAAACATCTTAACCCCTAAATCTCAAAACTATGCAAATAACTAAACAAATATTTAACGATCAGGTTGCTACAGCAACTAACTTGTCTCAAGCATTGCTTGCAGAACCTGAGAAACTAACTCCTGCTATTATCCATTTAGCTGGTAGAGAAGATCAACGTTTCCCATTATCTTTCCTTTCACAAGGTTTGAAAAATGGTAAGTCTATTAAAACAGTAGCGTATGATTATAAAGTAATGGTACGTTTCCGTAAAACTAGACCATTAATTGCTACTACTGGTGGTGGTTCAACTGTTGGTGGTGGATTCGCACAATTCGAATTAGTATTCCCTGACCGTTGGTTTATTAAAGATTATATCATCGTAAGTGAAAGCGGTACACAAGTTCGTATTATGAGTGAACCTGTTGCTAAATCTGGTGGATATGCGTATTCATGTCAGATTGTTGATAGTTCTGCTTCTGCTGTTGTTGCTATAAACGATCTTAAAGCTGGTGCTGTATGGGGGCAAATGTTTGCACCTGTAGGTCTTGATTTCTCAAGAGGTAATAGAAGTGTTACTCAAGCTCCTGCAACTGTTCGTCATTTCTTAACAACTGTTCGTAAATCTTATCAGATTTCTCGTACAGGTTCTACCTATGTTGCTAACTTCCAATTTACTCTTAAAGGTGGTCGTAAGTCTAACATGTGGATGGACTGGGAAGAATATACTCACATGTTGAATTTCATGGAAGAGTGTGAAATGATGTATTGGTACGGTAAACGTAACTATGATGTTAATGGTACTCCTACTATGTATGATGAAAACAACCAACCTATTTATATTGGTCCTGGATTGTTAAATCAGATTGAAACAAAAGACACTTACTCTATTCTTACTGAAGAAAAACTAAAGAACCTTATTGGTGATTTATTCTACGGTATGACTGATGGACAAAATCGTGTTCTTACAATCTATACCGGTACTGGTGGTAAACGTGAGTTTGATACTGCTATTAAATCGTATTTAAGTGCAAACGAATTCAGTAAATTCAATGATGGTGTATTCGTTGATGGTTCTGGTAGAAGTTTAACCTTTGGTTCTTACTTTACTACATACAGACACGTTGATGGTCACACATTGAACATTGTTCATCTTCCATTATTTGACAATGGTGCTAAAGCACAAGCTGCTCGTAAACACCCTGTTACAGGATTCTCTATTGAGTCTTATCGTATGGTATTTGTTGATTCTTCTCGTTATGATGGAGAAAACAATATTCAGATGGTATCTCTTGCTGGTTCTGAAATGAAAAAATGGGTTGTTGCTGGATCTATTGTACCTAAAGGTTACGGTAGTGAATCTACACAAATGAGAGCAACTGACCAAGATGGTGCATCTGTACACTTCTTGAAATCAGGTTCAGTTGTGCTAAAACGTTATGATACCTCCATTGATTTACAATGTGATTTAGGTTAATAACAAAGAATTTGGGGGGATGCTGAACGATTAGATCTTCTTCTCCTTCGGCAGAACCCCATTTTATAATTAAACAAAACAAGTACACACACTAAGGAGAAGACATTAGTATGGAACAAATAGTAACACTAAAAGCGGTTATTAATAAAGATTCACATCTACCCAAAGTTTTATTAGAAAACTCAGTATATCGTTTAGGTTCACAGTTTAAGAATGGTGCAACCTATAACCCTTTAAATAAAAAAGAAGAAGGATGGTTATGTGAGTTCTTTGGATGGGATATGGATCACCATGATACAAGAAGAAAGATTATTGATTTTTGGAAGAACTTTACTGTAAAGATTGAAAATGTAGGTAGATTATTAAATCTAACAATGGTTGATGAACGACCTGTAAATTTTATAGATTACATTACATTCAAGTTTGCTAAAGGTCATACAAGAGTAGCATCTACTAAAGAACAATCTGAGAGTAATTCTGAATATAAGTTTTATATGGTTAATCCATTAGAAGAAGCAGAAAAGCGTAACTCTGAAATTAAAGAGATTACAACTGCTATGATGGAATTTGCTAAAGTAAGTGCTGATGCAGAACGTTCAAAATTATTCTATATTACACTTGGTGGTTCAAGAGCAAACTTTACATCCAATGAAGAAATTAATAGTTTCTTATTTGATATAGCTAATACTAAACCACTTGAATTTATTGCTTTATCGAAAGATAAAAATGTAGAAGCTAAAGCTAAAATTAACTTATTTGTTGAATACAACATCTTACGAAAAGTAGGTACATCCTATTTCCATCGTGATGAGATTGTTGCTGATTCATTAGATGAGATGTTAGCATTTATGAATACTAAGTCTAATTCTGGTTTAATATCAGAATGGTCTTTAAAACTAAAAGAATTCTCTAAAATATCTAATTGATATGACTCTTGAAAAAATGCATATTGCTGTTAATATTGGGGTGCAACAAGTTGCATCTCATGTTAATAGAGGTCTTGAACCTAGAGAAGTAGATTACTTCTTGAATAGAAATATTCTCTTATTTGTTAAACAACGTTTTAGCGAATTTGAAAAAAGTAGTAAGCGTATTCAAGATTTAAAGAATCTTGTAGTTGAAGAAACTGTTAGCGCATATTATGGTGATAAAAGACAAGGTTTCTTTTATGATATTATACCTTTTCCTACTGATTATTTTTTATTAGTAGGACAATATTGTAATATTGTTACAAGTCAATCATCAATTACAGTTGGAGATAATCAAAAACGAATAGGTACTGCATTAGATTATCAACCTAGAGTAAAATGGATTGAACAAGATGATATTAGTGAAACATTATTTAATCCTTTTTCTAAACCTAGAACTGATTTATTAATAGGTACTATATATGATGAAGGATTTAGAGTATTCACTCCAGCAACTATTGCTGTAGATTCTATGTTTTTTACTTATCTCAAAAAACCTATTGAAGTTAATTATACAGATGCTCCAGAAGTATCTTGTGATTTGAATGAGTCTGTACATGATGAGATTATAGACATGACTGTAAAAGATATTCTATTAACATGGAATAAGTTACAACAACCAACTCAATAATGAGTATTTTTAAACAATAAATAAACACTTAACATTTTAATACTATACTTATGCAAAATTTAGTATTTGTCCACAATGCCGCTTTACCAGATGCCACAACCGCTATTGATTTATCATTAGTCGCTGCTGCTGGTAACGCTTATATTATCAAAGAAGATAATAGTACAGTAGCTATTTCTGAAGCTGCTATTACAGGTACATTAAATCCTGAATCTAAAGTAGCTTTTGTTCAAAAACCCTTAGTTGCTGGTGAATCACCAAGACGTTCTTCTTACTTTAAAGTAAAAGATATTGTAGGTGTAAAAGTTACAGTTTATTCTGCTGGTGTTAAACAAAAAACTGTAATTGAAGGTGCTAACTTACCCATTACAGGTAAATACACTATCAAAATAGTTCGTATTGATCAAGGATATGAAAAATTCCCTACTCAATCTTATGAAATTACTGCTGGTGGTACTCCTGCTGCTAACGTAACAGCTATTATTGCTGCAGTTGCTGCTAATCCTAGTTCAATTGTTACTGTAACAAATGTAGCTGATGATGCTGTATTAGAAGCAAAAGAATTAAATTATTCTTTCCGTACAATGGTTTATTCAGGTGCTACTGCTATTGCTAGTGCTTTTGTAACAGGTAGTGCTGTTCAACCTACTCCTGCAGTAGGAACTCCTGCTCACATTCTAGCGCTTGAAGAATCTGCAAGTGGTTTATTTGGTGGTATCTATCAAACAGGTATTGTTAAAAAACCAACAGTTGCTGCAGTAGGTTCACAAACCTTTGACTTAGTACAATTCACTATTAAACATGAAAATGT
>Ga0208305_10001426_pt1 | contig 11348 bp, 11 predicted proteins | sample ColrivemetaGS741_FD_187605 | JGI IMG/M metagenome (GOLD analysis project Ga0208305, IMG submission 187605) | Estuarine microbial communities from the Columbia River estuary - Flood tide ETM metaG S.741 (SPAdes) (version 2) | ecosystem: Environmental > Aquatic > Marine > Intertidal zone >... | reverse complement strand
ATTATTAAACCAAACCCGTTCTGGAAGCATCCCTTTAAGTATCACTTATTATGGAAATGCAGCCATTGATGGCCGCTCAGGAAATAATGGGGATAATGCTGGATTCTTAACAAGGCAAGACAGATACTCTTATTTCCATCAATTGATTTTTGCTAAACGCTTTAGTCCAGATTTCTCATTCCAAATAGCACCAAGTATGACACACTACAATGCTGTTGATTTCGGAAATGAAAATGATCGTTTTGCCGTTGCTTTTGGCGGACGTTATAAAATAAGTCCTAATACCTCTTTAATTCTTGATTATAGTCAACCTATAACAAAACTTAATGATAATAGTAATAACGATCCTGGAATTAGTTTAGGTGCAGAATTTTCAACTTCTGGACATGCTTTCCAAGTGTTTATCGCTAATTACAATGGCATATTACCACAATATAACAACATGAACGATGCCAATGATTTCTTTAGTAAAGGAGGCATTTTAATTGGATTTAACATTACAAGACGATATAGTTTCTAATTTAAATAACAAAAGAACATGAAAGACCAACCATCTGGAAAAGAGAAAAAAATATCAAGAAGAGGCATGTTACCATTACTAGGAAGTGGATTACTTATTCCCTTCCTAGGGTTTGGTAAAACAGAAGATTCTATTGAAACTACTACCGCAGAAGATGAGGAGTATAAATTCTTATTAAAGCCAGACGGCACCACCGTCAAAGTTAAGGCAAGCGCCATAAAAAACTCAAAAATTATTAAGAAAAACGTATCAAATACATCGTTTCTTTCATGGCTCAATAAAAAATTATAATCCTTATTAACCACCAATAAATATGGAAGATAACAACAAAAACTCGAGACGTAAATTTCTTGATAAAGGCCTTAAATTGGGTCTTGCCACCGCCATTGGCGGGATGGCCATTTCAAAAATTTCCAAATTAAGTGCAAAATCAAACACCGGTACTGGTGAATTTGTAGAATTAATGACTACAGATGGCACTTTGATTCAAGTAGATTCATCTGAAATTGTTGAAGTTGTTCACACAACGGATCCCGACAAGAAATATAATGTTAGGGAAGGCAAGCCTAACAGAAAATATGTTATGGTTATTGATTTAGCCAAATGTAAAAATGCTTTAAAATGTCAGACTGCTTGTAACAAGCATCACTATATAACAGGTGAGCATGCTTGGCTTAAGGTGTATCAAATGCAGGAAGATGAAGATACTGCACCTTACTGGATGCCAACTACCTGTATGCATTGCGATCATCCTGCTTGTGTTACCGTTTGCCCGGTAGACGCCACTTTTAAACGCAGAGATGGATTGGTATTAATTGATAATGAACGTTGTATTGGTTGCCGTTTTTGTATGGCGGCGTGCCCATATTCAACACGTGTATTCAATTGGAGTGAACCAAATCAAGGTGATATGACAATGGATATGGAAATGGATATGAAAGCGGAGGGCTCATGCCATTCATCACCAGAATTTGCAGGTTTACCTAGTGTAATAGGTACCGTAGATAAGTGTGATTTCTGTCCGCATTCTATAGATAAAGGAGAACTACCACACTGTGTAACTGCATGCCCAAATGGTGTTTTCTATTTTGGTGATAAGTATGAAGATACGGTTACTAATGGCGACGAGACCGTCAGGTTAAGCAAATTATTAAGAGATAAAAGCGGTTATAGGCTCATGGAAGGCTTAGGTACCAAACCTAGCGTTTACTATTTGCCTCCTGTAAACAGATTAGTCGATTTTGAAGAAGGATTAGAATATTTTACAGAATTTAAGTCTGTTGAAAACCCTGAAAAATCATGAAAAATTACGATACGTTATTAAACGATTTAGCGCCACAGAAATTTGGTAGAAAAGGCGTTATTTGGACGACCCTTTTAGTAGTTGTAAGCATTGCTGGAATTATAGCATATATAGATCAAGTCATCCAAGGTCAGGTGGTTACCAACATGAGTGATTATGCTTTATGGGGCGTTTATATCTCAAACTTTGTGTTTTTTGTAGCTACTAGTTTTGTTAGTACCATCACGGTTGCTGTTTTAAGGCTTACAAAGAATGCCTGGAGAACTCCTATTGTTAGAATTGCTGAAATTATTTCTGTAGCCGCTATCATAATGGCTGGACTTACTATCATGATTGATATGGGAAGACCAGACCGGTTGTTGTATTTATTTATTTACGGCAGAATGCAATCACCAATTATTTGGGATGTTATAATCATTCCAACATTTATGGCCATAGCCCTATTATTATTATATTTCCCATTATTACCTGATTTCGCTCTGTTAAAAAAACATTTTAAAAACACAAAACCAAAACTTAGCAAATGGTATGGCTTATTATCACTTAATTGGACAGGAAGTGATGCTCAAAAATCAATTCATATAAAATCCATTCATTTAATTTCACTATTAATTATTCCAGCAGGTTTTATGCTACAAACCGTTGACGCCTGGTTGTTTTCAACTTTATTTAGAGTGGGTTGGGATAGCACCAATATGGGTGCCTATTTTATTTCAGGAGCCGCTGTTGCTGGTATTGGAGCACTCATTACCGTTTTATACGTTATTAGAAGATCTTATAATTTGGAGAATTATATTACTGACTTTCATTTTGATAAATTAGGTAAGTTTTTAGCATTAACCTGTTTAATTTACTTATACTTTAATATCAATGAATATTTAATACCAGAATTTACTTCTAAAAAAGAAGAAATCACACATTTAAATGTACTGGTTACTGGTGAATATGCCCCTTTATTCTGGTTTGTTATTGTTGGTGGATTAGTGATTCCTATCATCGTTTTATTTTTCAAAAAAGGAAGAAGCCCTTTAGCCATATTTTGGGTTAGTATCCTTGTTGTTTTAGGTTCTTGGTGGAAACGTTACCTTATTGTTACCCCAACGTTATTACATCCCTTTTTACCAATACAAGGTGTTCCAGAAGCTTGGCGCCACTATTTTCCAAGCCTCCATGAATGGTTAATTACGGCTGCAACATTAGCCATGTGTTTGTTGATTATAACCATTTTAGTTAGGTACTTACCTGTTATTCCTATTCAAAGAACAGCTGATGAGCAAGAACAATTAAAAACTGGTAAAAACTTAGAATCATGAAAAAAACAATAAACTACCGTTTCGTTTTTCTGATAATAATCAGTGGTTTTTTCTTAAGTATTAATGTACAAAACCTATACGCTCAAGAAACTAAAAAAAACACAATCAGGTTAAAAGCAGATTATATAAAAACCATGAACAAAGAAATAGCTTTTAATTTAAGAGCTTCTTCAAAAGTTGATGGATCAAACATAGATGTTGCAAATATTGAACTAACTGTTTTTAATGAATATAATGATGATAGCGTTAAGTTAGGAAGTACCATTACTGACTCAGAGGGCAAAAGCACATTTGTAGTTAATGACTTAAATCTAATAAAACCAGATTCAACAGGTTTATATAATATATTAGTCTCGTTTAAAGGAAATGATGCCTATAAACGCGCCTCTAAAAGTGTAACCTATAAAGACGCTACTATTGAAGCAAAAATAATTACTAAAGATAGTGTTAACTATATAACAGCAACTCTGAAAGATACTGCTACAGATAGTGTATTGAGTGATCAGATATTAAATGTACAAGTGCAACGATTATTCAGACCTTTAAGAATTGGCCCGGAATTTAATAGCACAGATGAATCTGGCACTATTATTGTACCTATAGAAGAAGGAATACCTGGTGTAGATGGGATGTTAACTTTTGAAGTGGTTCTCAAGGATAATGATGATTACGGAACCGTAAAAGCACAAGTTACCGCAGCTCTAGGAACCCCAGTAGTAGATGAATCAACTTTTGATGAAAGAACTATGTGGTCTCCAAGAAATAAAACACCTTTATTCTTACTTATAGTTCCTAATTTAATTACTTTAGGAATTTGGGGAATAATTATATATTTAATATTAAATTTGGTTAAAATAAAAAAATCATAAACTAAAATTAGAACAATGAAAACAATTAAAATTTTTACAGTAGCAGGAGCCTTTGCTTTTATTTTCTTTTCTTTCACTACTATTATGCAGGATAAATGGGTTGTGCCTGCAAAATATGTAACAATGAAAAATCCCGTTCCTGCACAAACAGATGCAGCCATTGGAAAATCATTATATGATAAACATTGCAAATCATGCCATGGAAAAGAAGGTTACGGAGACGGACCAAAAGCGGATGGTTTAAAAGGTGATTTAGGTGACTTTTCAACAGCAGAATACCATAAACAAACTGATGGTGAGTTATTTTATAAAACTACCTTTGGAAGAGATGATATGCCTGAGTTTGCAAAAAAATTACCAAGTGATGAAGACAGATGGTTAATAGTAAACTATATGAGAACTTTAAAAGAATAACTTATTAAATTGATATAATCTTAAAAAAAAACCGAACCTTTTGTTCGGTTTTTTTTGCTTTAAACAGTGGACAGCCGACAAGTTCTGGGTAGACTTCGTTTTTAACAGATTCATAATGACTGGGAGTGTAGTTATTATTAAAAAGATGCTTCCCCTCCATCTGGCTCATAGCAGGATAACCTCTTTCAATGACGATTACAGTTTTTATGCTCAATTCATGACATTATAATGGGTAAATCATGTAAGTGATATCTGCAATTGTATAACGGTTACGAACTTAAAATAATTATATTTAATAAATAAAACTTAGTACAATGAAAAAAACATTCATACTTGGAACACTACTGGTAATATTTGTTCTTTACAATTGTAAAAATAAAGAAACACAACCCGAAGAAATAATGGTTCCTGAAAAAACAAATCCACAAGTTTTAGAAGAAACAGACACTAGCATTCAGATCAGTCCATTTGAAAAAGAAGTTAAAAAAAATGAACCTGACGCAGTAACACCTGCTAAAAACACTACAGAAGTCACTAAAACTGCGCCAGCACCTGTAAAAGTTGAAACTACAACTAAAACAGTTACTAACCCCATTATAGAAAAGGAACCTGAAGTAATAACTAACACGCCAGTTGTAACAAAAACTGAAACTAAGACTGAGGTCATAATGGATGCCCCAGTTGAAACAAAAACGGAACCCAAAGTTACAGAAGTACCTACAACTACTGACTTAAATACCTGGAAGGTACCATCTAAATATGTAACCATGAAAAATCCTATACCGGCTAAACAAGATGCTGCTATTGGAAAATCATTATTTGATAAGCACTGCAAGTCCTGCCATGGAAAAGAAGGTTACGGAGACGGGCCAAAAGCAGCGGATTTAAAAGGCGATTTAGGAGACTTTTCAACAGCAGAATTCCATAAACAAACAGATGGTGCGTTGTTTTATAAAACGACCTTTGGAAGAGATGATATGCCTGAGTTTTCAAAAAAATTACCAGATGATGAAGACAGGTGGTTAATAGTAAACTACATGAGAACTTTAAAATAATAACAAATTATTTTATTTAAAATTTTAAAAAACCGAACATTATGTTTGGTTTTTTTTATGCTTTTCATAAATTATTAAATTATTATAACCGCAGTAAAAATGGCAAAAACCCAATATTTTGTTGTGTAACATTTATTACTATCTATCTCATTAAATTTTTGTATTAATATTTCCATTCACATGACTTTTGTCATAGGATTATCTGTCATAGCTTTCTATTTTTATTCATCCTTCCAGTAGTACAAATCTCTAGTTTCTTATATTATGAATAATAACGACTCTGAAAAAAGGAGTACTAACAGACGGAAATTCTTAAAATTAGGATTAATGTCCAGTGTTACTGCTCTAGCCGGTACTTCATTAATTTCAAATTTTGCTTCACAAGAAGAAAAAAAACCATCAGGAGAGAAAATAAGACTCTTAACTCCTGACGGAAAAATTGTTGAAGTTGATGCCACTAATATTAACAAATATCCAGAGGCACTCATAACTCCTGAGGAATCCAGAAAGGGAATTCCTGACAGGAAATTTGTAATGGTTATTGATTTAGCCAGATGTAAAAATGCAAGGAAATGCGTTGAAACTTGCCAGAAAGCACATCAATTAGATTACAATCAAGAATTTATGAAAATTCAACTGCTTCAAGACAATGAAAATGTTTCACCTCATTGGTTTCCAAAACCCTGTTTTCACTGCGACGAACCGCCCTGCGTAACCGTATGTCCAACAGGAGCTACTTTTAAAAGAGAAGACGGCATTGTTTTAATTGATAATCAACGATGCATTGGATGTAAATTCTGTATTACAAGTTGCCCTTATTCTGCACGTATTTTTAATTGGGGACATAATGATAAGTTTGAAAATAAAGAGATTCCTTATTCTCCGGAAACGCAGATACCAGCGGCAGAAGGAACTGTCATGAAATGTGATTTTTGTCCAGATATGTTAAGACAAGGTAAATTACCTCATTGTGCACAATCTTGCCCAATGGGAGTTATCTATTTTGGAGATAAAAATGAAGATATTGTGACTAACGGTGAAGAAACTGTCAGCTTTACAGAATTAATTAATAATCGAGGTGGCTACCGCTATCTTGAACATTTAGGAACTAAACCTAATGTGTATTATCTACCGGCTGTGAACAGGCAATTCCCTTTAGAACGTGGATTTGATGTTGATGAGGATATCATTAAAAGATATGACAAAGTTCCCTACGTTAAAGATTTAAAAGCACAGGGTAAAATTTAACCTAAAATGACTCTTAATTATGGACACAAATAGTAGAAAAAGAGAATTAGTTAAAGAATTTTCGCCAATGTTAGTAAAATCCAGTTTCTTATCAAGCGTTTGGATTCTAACATTGATTGCAATTATAGCAGTGGGCCTGTACGCTTTTTATTTACAATTAACTCAAGGTCATGAAATTACCGGCATGAGAGATAATGTTGTATGGGGCGTATATATTATAAATTTTATATTTTTTGTAGGTTTAAGCTACTCTGGCGCCTTTATTTCGGGAATATTACATTTTTTTAAAACTCCTTGGAAAAATTCTGTGACAAGAATTGTTGAAATCATGACGATTTTATCAATAATTGTTGGTCCTATTTTTATTTTATTATGTATTGGAAGATTAGATAGATTATATTACTTATTTCTATATCCAAGAATTCAATCACCGATTACCTGGGATATTATTGCCATAATCACAGATATTTTTGGATGTTTTTTATATCTGTATTTAACTTTTATTCCTGACTTTGCTATTCTAAGAGATAATACCGATTTAAAGCTTCCTAACTGGAGAAAAAAATTGTATACGTTTTTGGCAATTAATTACCAGGATACTGAATCTCAACGTGAGAGATTACATAAAATAACCAGTATTATGTCTAAAATGATTATTGCAATGGCTATAGTAGCCTACACCGTACTTGCATGGATTTTTAGCTTAACACTACAACCTGGATGGAACAGTACCATTTTTGCACCTGATTTTATTTTCTCTGGGCTATATTCAGGCGTTGGTGTTATAATCATAGCCATGTTTATCATTAGAAAATATTATAAATTAGAAAAATATATCATTCACTCTCATTTTGTAATGGCTGGCTATGTATTATTAGTACTATCCTTATTATTTGGGTACTTTACATTTAGTGATTATTTTGCAAAATGGTTTAGTCATAAACCAGCAGACATCTATCTGTTAAACACTTTATTTGGTCATTATTTCTGGCAATTCATTCTCGCTAATTATATTGGCGTTATAGTTCCTTTATTCTTTTTGTCAATTAAAAAAATCAGAACTATTAAATCAATAACTTTTGCCGCTTTAATTGCCGTTTGTGGTTTATGGTTAAACAGGTATTTAGTGGTTGTACCTACTTTAGAAAGTCCCTATATCCCTATTCAAGATACAAGACTAGAATTTATGCATTATAACGCAACTTGGATAGAGTGGTCTTTAAGTTTTGCCGGAATAGCAGCCTTTATATTGTTCTTCCTTTTAATTATGAGATTAGTACCTGTCATTTCTATGTCTGAAATTATTCAACATGAAAGACATCTAGAAACTAAACAAGATGCATCACTTAAAAAATAAAAAATTATGAGAACTAAAATCACACAACATCTAGCAATCATAATAGCCATTGGGTTCTTATTTAATTTTCAAAGTTATGCTCAAGAAAACGACGCAGAAAACTACAGAATTCGTTTTGGCTTAAGCACAAAAAAACAACCAGATAATTCCCGCGTTTTAGAAGCATCCTTTGTTGGAACCCATAAAAAAGACCGAAAAGACAGAGTGCCGGTTTATAATGCTGATATCAACTTTTATAACGTTACGGAAGAAGGTGACCTTCTTTTAGGAACTGTTAAAACGGATCAAGAAGGTACCGCTCAATTAACGATGCCTGGAAATCAAAAGTATATAACTAATGATGAAGGATATATAAATTTTAAAGCCGTTTTTGATGGTACTGACGACTTAGATGGTGAAGAAAGTGAACTTGCTGTTAAAGATATTTTAATGGAATTAAACTTAGAAGTCATTGATAGTGTAAGGACCGTTATTATAAATGCCTTTACATTAGATAGTTTAAACACCAAAATACCTATTGAAGATGCAGCTATAAAAGTTGCTGTTGGCGGTTATATTTCAAACATGCCAATACAAGAAGGCACTATTGAAGGTGGTGAATTTCAATTTAAATTTCCGGCAAATATATCCGGAGATAAAAACGGAAATATTGATGTTATAGCGTCTATTTTAGATAGCGATGAGTTTGGCAATGTTGTTCAGAAAAAAAATATCAATTGGGGCGTCAATAAGAAAATAGAAATTGAATCTAATAAACTATGGTCAAGTGCCGCTCCTATCTGGATGTATATCGTATTGTCAATTTTATTAATTGGTGTTTGGGCCAATTATGTATATAGTATTATAAACCTCATGAATATTAGGAAAGAGGGCAAAGAACTTGATTTAAAAATTAAAAAATAAACATTAAAATTAATTAAAATGAAAACAGTAAAACTAGTAATGATTATTGGCGTTATAAGTTTGGCTCTTTTAGCTTTTACAAAAGTAGAGCAAGACAAATGGGTTGTTCCCGCAAAGTATAAAACTATGAAAAACCCAACAGATGCAAAAGTTGATATTTCAATTGGCAAGTCGCTTTACGAAAAGCATTGTAAATCTTGTCATGGCAAACAAGGTTATGGTGACGGTACAAAAGCTGATGGATTGAAAGGTGACTTAGGTGATTTTTCTTCTGAAGAATACCAAAAACAAACTGATGGTGAATTATTCTATAAAACTTCTTTTGGCAGAGATGATATGCCAGAATATACTAAAAAAATACCAAATGATGAAGACCGTTGGTTAATAGTAAACTACATGAGAACCTTGAAAGAATAATTTAATTTATATTTCAAATAAAAAAGCCGAACCCTAGGGTTCGGCTTTTTTATTTAGTTCATTAGACTATTTAATATACTGACATGAAACAGGTCTTTTATACTTATTCATTATAAGAAATTTTTTTCCAAGGAGGCATGAGCCACAATAAAAAGGCTAAAATAAATAATGGTAAGATTAACCAAACGGCCGCCATAACAGACCCCTCCATTCCAGAATAAACGGTTTTAAATGACGTAAAGCCACTTAAACTTTTTGAGAATAACTGCCCACCAATAACAACATTCCATCTCATAAAGAAAATTCCAACTAAGACCATCCCTCCTATTAAAAAATAGAAAAATTTCCGTACTTTTTCTGATGGTTTATAAAATTGAAATAGTCCTAATACAATTAATGGAATAATAGTTCCTAATGCCACCTGCATAACAAGTAGCGTAATATTCAATTTACCACTTACTAAAACACTAATAATATCAAAGGACTCTTCAGCTTCATAAATTCTATGTATTTGATCTAATGATTCTAATGTAAAATCAATAATTAAAATAAAGAGCAGATATCTCGCTATGGTATCCAAACATTTCATATCAATATCAACTTTTCTTATCCAACTTACTACCATATAAATCAGCATGACCAGTGCAACTCCAGAAACCATGGCTGAAAAAAGAAATATGATAGGCATTAAAACGGTTGACCACCAAGGATTAGCCTTTATAGAGCCAAAAATAAAACCGACATATCCGTGTAATAAAAAGGCAGACGGAATACCAATCACCGTAATAAAATAGCCTAATCTATCATCCAGTTTAGCGGATTTTTCATCAGTATCATTGATTCCTAAAGTTATTAATTGATAGAATAATTTTTTAAACCCTTTACTGGTTTTAGACCAAATCACAAAATCGCGCCTATAATCAAACCAGATCTCTAATAGCAACACCGCCATTAAATACCATAAATAAACAAACCCAAAAATTGCCATGGCAGAGGTTGGATTTGGAGTCATGAAAATTTCATAGGATCTTAAAGGATGCTGCAAATGACTTACCAGCGGCATGGTAGCAACCACCAAAAAAGCCAAGGCTGTTAATAGTGCTAATCCGTAGGTAGGTTTTAGCACCTTAACATGAAAGACACGTTCAAGAGACGCTAAAATAAAAGCTCCTGCCACTAATCCTGTAATATAAGGATACAGAACAATCATTAATCCCCAGTGTAAATCAATTTCATTTGGATAAATGTAGCCGTCTACTTGTGATAAGGCTTGGTATAAATGTTGAAAATGCTCTTCCATAATTATCTGACTTCTGAACTTAATCCGTTATAAAATACTCTAGATTTTGTATTTAGATGAGGTTTTAAAATTTCGGTTGGGTTTTCCTGTAAAAATTTGACCAAGTCACTTTTTTTATCTCGCAAATCTCCAAAAATGCGAGCATCTGTTGGACACACTTCAACACATGCCGGTTGTAAACCTTCTGAAATTCTGTGATAACAGAAGGTGCATTTGTCAGCTGCTTTAGTAACCGGATTCATAAAACGCGCACCATACGGGCAAGCCTGGATACAATAACTGCAGCCAATGCAATATGAATCATCTACTAAAACAACGCCTTCTGGACTAATATAGGTGGCTCCCACAGGACAGGCCTGCACACAAGGTGCATTTGTACAGTGATTGCATAATTTTGGCACCATAAAAGATTTAAAAATATCTTCATCAGGGACTGATTGATTTAAACCACCAATACCTCCATTGGGAGATTCAATTTTAACCTCGCCATCATTTTTAACGGTGTATTGTTCAATCCAAGTCCTAAAATAAAACGGCTCCTTGGGTACATCATTTTCAATTTTACAAGCCTCCGCACATTTTCCACAGCCCACACATTTTTCAATATCAACCCCCATTCCCCAAAGTGGAAACTTATCTTTTTCATTAG
>Ga0208305_10001425_pt1 | contig 11350 bp, 17 predicted proteins | sample ColrivemetaGS741_FD_187605 | JGI IMG/M metagenome (GOLD analysis project Ga0208305, IMG submission 187605) | Estuarine microbial communities from the Columbia River estuary - Flood tide ETM metaG S.741 (SPAdes) (version 2) | ecosystem: Environmental > Aquatic > Marine > Intertidal zone >... | reverse complement strand
TACTAAAAGCTAAATCAATATGAGGAGTATAATGCATCGCTAAAAAAAGTCCTGTAATTATTTGAATTACTAAACATAATCCAGATAAAGAACCAAAACTCCAAGCATAATTTATATTTATTGGGGTTGGGTAATGGATTATATGAGAATCAATAAATGATATAAGATAATTTCGATTAAATCTCATTGATTTAAGAAAAAATTCAGAAATAAAGTTCAAATTAGTCTGGTGTACAAAAATGTTAGAAAAAAGACTTGAAATTTTCATTATAAAAAAAATATTTATTCATTATATTGGGTTTTAACCTAAAAATTTAAATAAGATATAATTATTTAAAATTCTTAAAAATTTATTTTACTATTAATTTTTTTAGCTGTTTTAGCATTGCTTTTTGTTCTTTGCCCTCGAACAGGAAAACCTTTTAATTTTCTTAAACCTCTATAAGATTTTATGTTGACTAACTTTTTTTGCTTATTAATAAGCAAAAGTTTTAAATCTGAATTAATTAAAAATTTTGAGGTTTCAATTAATTTAACTAAATTAAATTTTTGTTCTTCTGTTAATTCAGAAACCTTAAAATTTTTAGAAAATCCTAATTTTTTACATATAATTGTTGAATTATAACTTCCTATACCAAAAACATATCTCAATGAAATATATAAAGATTTATTATCTTGTAGTTCTGTTTCTAATAGATATATCATATATAAATTATTATGTTTATAGATAATATCGGATTTGAACCAATAACTTTCTTGTTGTAAGCAAAACACTCTACCTAATTGAGTTAATTATCTAGAATTTGAAACGAAAAAGACGGGATTTGAACCCGCAATCTTCAGCGTGACAGGCCGCTATTTTACCTAATTAAACTACATTTTCCATTATATATAATAATTTCTATTATCTTTCCCCCCTCATTTAAACTAATTAAATATTAAAAATTATATTTTATTATAAACTAGAACTAAAATGCTAGTTTATAATAAAATAGAGTAAATAACATAAAATTACTATTTTTAGAATATTTTATATTTTAATTACCGATACTTTCAGTTAAAAAATTACAAAAAAAACAATTAAAAATTTAGGATTTCATAACTTAAGTTAAAATATTAATTTCTATTAAATGTATTCAAAAATGATTGTAGAAACTTTAGTTTTAGTGTGTTTATTTAAATAGGCCTTTAATATATTCTTTTTTAAGACTTTTACTTATAAAATTATATAGAATTTTGTACTATATTTCTAATTCAATTATAAAATCTTTAGTATATTTTCCAAATGACAAAGGTATATTTTTTTTGAAAATTCTTTTTTTGTGAGGAAAGTTTCTTTTAGTTTTAAAGTAGTAAAATCTTTAAACGTAGGTAGAATGTATTCAGAAACTAATTCTCTACAACGTTTACCTAAAGAAATAAGATATTATTTATTTAAAGATATTTATATAGATATAGTTATATAAAAACACTTTACCCACATTTCGTCTATAGTTTTATTAGACTTATAGTTTGATTGCTTTACTTAAAATTATTAGTTTTTAATTGAAAAAATTTTCTTTATACTTTACATTAGTTTTTTGTGTTTTATTGTAAAAAAACAAGTTATCCATGACCTTGTTTTAATAATATTTTTAAAATATCACTAAACAGCCAATGTATTGAAATATAATCTCTAGTAATTATATTAAAATCATCGTCCGATAATTCTATTAAAGGCTTTAAAACATCAAATTCTTTTGTGTCTAATAATTTAAGTAAAATATATTTAATAAAATTTTTAAAAATATTAAAAATTCTTTTTCAAAATGTTGTGTAAATTCGTCTAATTTAGCAGTTCTTACTAACTTTTTGTTAAAAGTTTTCCACTCAAACTCCCTTAAGCATAAATTATTTAATTGAGTTTGAAAAACTAAGCGGTTTTTTTTTGAAAGTTTTAAAAAATTCGACGGTGAATATAAAATACTTTGAATTTCTTTGATAAATTGTGCTGTAAAAAAAGTATCAGATTCTGAAAAATCTAACATATTTATTTTATATTATAAAATTTTTTTGACGAAATACGATCAACATAATTAAAATTTGTTTGAGGGAAATATTCCGTTAAAAAAATATTATTATTATCTTCTGCATGTTTTACAGAAGCTTTTATAATTTCTAATAAATAATTATTAAAATCATTTTGATTCTTTGATGAAATAATCATATCGTATACATTTTTAAAAAGTAGTATTTATAAAACCTTACAAATGTTAGCTATAGTAAAATTTCAGGCTGTGTAATAGATAATAGAAAGAATTTTATACTAACTAATATCATTATAATTTTTTATATTATTTTTTTATAATTAAGTAAATATGTGGTCAAGGTCATCATAAAAATAATTATTTTTATTATGTTCTTTAATTAAAAAAGAAAAAACTTTATTTAAGTAATTTTTACTTAAATTATTTAATTTTTGTTTAAGCTCCTCAGATTGTAACAATAAATTTTTTGGAGTTGTTTTTAATAAAGAGTAAGTTTCCGAATCTAAATAATTAAAATCTTCAATTTTTAAATATTTTAATAGAATTATCCAATTAGAAGTGTTTTTTAAAGTATTTAAAAAATTCAAAAGTTTTTCATAAGATTTTAAAGATTACTCATCTAACAAAAGCCAGTGTGGCTTAATTTCTTTTTGTTTAAAATTAACGTACGTAATTTCAGATAAAAAATTAGGTAAATTAGTTAAAATATTTGGATTTTCAAATTTTATATAAGCTCCGTCAAAAAAAGGTATAAAACTTAAAATTTTATTATTTTGTTCTAAAGCTTTTTTGTTTAAAAGTTTATATAACTCAAATAACATACGACTTTCCAGAGAATGACAATAAAAATTTTGACAAGAAATTTGTTTTTTTTCTATTGAACTATTTTTAAAAGTATCTTTCTGAGACGCATATTCTTTAATATTTAATAATTTTTTACTAAAAAAATAAGTTTTAAATATATGTTCACGTATACATTTAACTTCTGTAAATAAATTAATAATATCTTTATTTAAATTATTGTTTACTGTAACCGAATTCAGGCAAACAATAATTTTTTTTTTGCGGTATACCAATCACATTGATCTTGTAACATAATTCTAGACAAAAATTCTTTCCTGTTATAAACTAATTCTTCTAAACAGGACTTTTTAAAAAATAACCCTTAACAAATCTATATAAAAACGTAAATAAAGCATTTTCAATATCTATATCTATATAAATATCTTTAAATAAATAATATCTTATTTATTTAGGTAAACGTTGTAGAGAATTAGTTTCTGAATACATTCTACCTACGTTTAAAGATTTTACTACTTTAAAACTAAAAAAAACTTCCCTCACAAAAAAAGAATTTTCAAAAAAAATATACCTTTGTCATTTGGAAAATATACTAAAAATTTTATAATTGAATTAGAAATATAGTACAAAATTCTATATATTTTTTATAAGTAAAAGTCTTAAAAAAGAATATATTAAAGGCCTATTTAAATAAATACACTAAAACTAAAGTTTCTACAATCATTTTTGAATACATTTAATAGAAATTTAATATTTTAACTTAAGTTATGAAATCCTAAATTTTTAATTGTTTTTTTTGTAATTTTTTAACTAAAAGTATCGGTAATTTAAATATAAAATATTCTAATAATAGTAATTTTATGTTATTTACTCTATTTTATTATAAACTTGCATTTTAGTTCTAGTTTATAATAAAATAGAATTTTTAATATTTAATTAGTTTAAATGAGGGGTGGTGTTATAATAGTTTTATATCAACTAATCCTAATATTAAATATATATTTTATTTATAAAATTATGTTATTAACTCCTTTAGAACAATTTCAAATTATTTCATTAATTCCAATTTCATTATTTGGGTTTGATTTTTCATTTACTAATTTAATGCTAATAAGTTTATTAGTGTTAATTTTTTTTAATATATTAATTTTTTTTTCATCTAAAGATAACGGATTTTTTTTTATACCCCATGCATGGCAATTATTATTAGAAATATTAAATGAATTAATATCTTCTTTATTGTATGATAATTTAAATGAAGAAGGTGAAAAATTTTTTCCATTTATAGGATTAATTTTTAATTTTATCGTCTTAGTAAACTTAATAGGATTGATTCCATATAGTTTTACTGTTACAAGTCATTTAATAATTACTTTTACAATGTCTTTATCTATTTTTATAGGAGTAAATTTAATATGTGTAAAATTATACAAATCACATATGTTATCTTTATTTTTGCCTGCAAATACTTCATTCGGATTATCTTTGTTATTAGTGCCTATTGAATTTGTATCTTATATTTTTAAACCTATAAGTTTAGGAGTTCGACTTTTCGCTAACTTAATGGCAGGTCATACTTTATTAAAAGTTATTATAGGTTTTTCTTGGAGTATGCTTATTTTAGAAAATTTTATGTCTTATTTTCATATTATACCTTTGTTATTAATTGTAATACTTTTTGGGTTAGAATTAGGTGTGGCTTTAATACAAGCTTATGTATTTACTATTTTAACTTGCATTTATTTAAACGATAGTATTAATTTACATTAAGTTATAATTTATGTTTGTTTATTTGAGTGTAAAAACAAAAAATATAAGTACATTTTATTATTATTTTAATTCTATTTTTTTTAAATTTAATAGATATGTTTTAATTTTAAAACAATTTAAAAAAAAAAAAAAAAAAAAAAAAAAAGAAAATTACTGTTTTAAGATCACCGCATGTAAATAAAAAATCTAAAGAATCTTTTGAATATTGTATGTTTAGTATTGAATTGCTACTCTATGTAGTTGATTTAAATATTTTTATTAATGAACTATGTAAAATAAGAAATAATATTTATTTAGATGTAAATGTAAAAATAAAATTATTACATTTAAAATTAAGAAAATTAAAAAGTTTAAACCATTTTTTAGTGAAAAAATGTATAAGCAGTAAATATTTAAAATTATTAGATATCGTTGGAGAAATTAATTTAAACAATTTAATCTAAATAGCTCAGTGGTAGAGCAAAGGACTGAAAATCCTTGGGTCGATAGTTCAAGTCTATCTTTAGATAATAAAAATTAATATGAATAATAATACTCTGTGGTATCTGTTAACTCATATAAAAAATGGACAAAAATCTAATAAAGCGTTTATTTTACATCCAAAAAAAAAAGTTTGTGGTTTTATTTTAAATATTTTATGGGAAGAAGGTTATATTTTAGGTTATACTGTTTCAAAAAAACATAAAAAAATGTTTGAAATTTTTTTAAAATATAAGTCTAATAATTTATTAGTTATAAAACATGTTAGGTCAATAACAAAACCTAGTTGTAAATTATATTGTTCTGTAAAACAATTATGGAAAATAAATTTTAATTTAGGTTTAATCTTGTTGTCTACTGATAAAGGTATTTTAACTTTAAATTCCTGTAAAAAATTAAATATAGGTGGTGAATTACTTTGTTTAATTTTTTAAATAAGTAAAAAATATAAATTATATATGAATACAGTTATTCTAAAAAAAAATATTATAAAAATACCTAAAAATATTTCAGTTTTTTTTTGTGAAAATAATATTTTAGTAATAAAAGGATTTTTATTTACAAAATCAATTAAATTAAAAACACAAATAAAAATTTTTAATAAAACTAATATAATATTAATAACTCCTTTTTTATTAAATAATTATAAAAACAAAAAATTAAAATTTTTATCCCATACTTACTTAACTAATATAAAACAAATAATTAAGGAAACTACAAAAAAAACAAAAAAAAAATTAAATCTTGTTGGTGTTGGTTATAAGGTAATTATTTTAACAAACCTTTATTTTACAATATTACAATTAAAATTAGGTTATAGTCATTTTATTTACATTAGAATTCCAAAAAATTTAATAGTAATTAGTCCAAAACCTAATAAAATTTTTTTTTATGGTTATTTTCAACAAAGTGTTAATTTATTAGCGTTTTTAATAAAATCTTATAAAATGCCTGAACCTTATAAAGCAAAAGGGATTTTTTATTTTAATGAACAAATTAAATTGAAAAAAGGAAAAAAATTATAAATATTAATGAAAATTAAAAAAATCAAAAGATATAACTTAATAAATTATAATTTATTAAAATCTAGAAGTTATTTAGGTTTGCAAAAATTATCTTTTTATTATTTAAATTCATCTTATATTCTAGGATTTAGAAAGAATTTTAGTTTATTTAATTTAAAATACACTAAAAATTATATTAAAAAATCTTTATTAATAATTTACAAATTTCATTATTATAACAAAAAAATATTATTTATAGGATTTCCTAGTTTTAGTACAGGTAATAAAAATTATGATTTATTGTTCTATAGTACGGATCATTATCATGTAGCTTATGATAATTGGATAAATAATTTTTTAATGAACTATAAACAAATTATGTTGTTAACAAAAAAATTATTGTTAAAAAAAAATTTAAATAATAAGGAATTAAAAACAGTTATTGGTATAAAACAGATTCCAGATTTAATTGTGGTATACAATCAAACAAAACAAACAAAAATAGTTAAAGAAATTTTATCTAATAAAATTCCTTTAATTTCTTTTATGAATAGTTCAAGTAATTTAAGTAATTTAGAATATAAAATTTTAGGTGGTTTTCATAATTTAAAAACTAAACATTTTATTTATTTTTTATTAAAATCTATTTTGACTTTATCTAAATTTAAAAAAATTTAATGAAAAAAAAAAATATTTATAAGCCGATTTATAAAAGTTATATAAAGTTAAATAAAAATGTTCAATCACGTTCAAAATTTTTGTCTTTTAAAAAACAAAAATGGAAAAAATTTATTCTAGTTCAAAATGAATTAAAAAACAAAAAGAAAATTAGTCTTTTTGATCATTACTTATATTTAAAACCAAAATATGGGTTTAGTTTTATTAATAAATATAAATTTTATTTATATTCTAAACAAAGATTTAAATTATTTTATGGTCAATTGTCAGATAAGAATTTTAATCACATTTATAAAAAAGTTTATAATAAATTTAAAATTAATAACTGTTATAACAAAAGTTCTTTTTTGTTTTTATCGTTTTTAGAAAAACGCTTAGATGTAATTCTATATAGAACTTCGTTTTTAAATAGTCTTAGAAGTTCTCGACAATTAATTTGTCACGGAAAAGTTTATATAAATGGAAAAAAAATTACAATAAATTCTTATTTGGTAAAAAAAGGTGATTTTATTGAAATTCATTCTTCTTTTCATAATAATTTGGTAAAAAATATTAGTTTATATCCTAATAAATTAATTGTCCCTAAATATTTAGAAATTAATTATAAAACGCTACAGTTTTTTGTAATTTCTGAAATTAACTTTAATAAAAATTCATATAACTTTCCATTTTGGTTAAATTTAAACAAATTATTTATTTTAAATCACTAATAATCTTTATTCTTCAATAGCTCAGTTGGTTAGAGCATATGGCTGTTAACCATTTAGTCGTTGGTTCGAATCCAACTTGAAGAGACAGTTCTATAGTTTTACATAAAACTATTGACATTAAATTTTTTATTTGGAAACAATCGGATTTGAACCGATAACTTTATGTTTGCAAAACATACACTCTACCTTTGAGTTATGCTCCCTGTAATTTATATTTTTAATTTTTTAATATTTTATGATAAATTCTATATATATAAGCTTGTTTGGTGAAATTGGTAGACACGTCAGACTTAAAATTTGATTCCATTTGAAGAGTATCGGTTCAAATCCGATAACAAGTATTTAATTTAGTTATTTACCAAGATGATGGAATTGGTAGACATGCTAGGTTTAGGTTCTAGTTCTTTAAAGAGTAAGGGTTCAAATCCCTTTTTTGGTAATAATTATCTATTTGTTTTAAAATATAAAAGTGCCTACAATTAATCAATTAATTAATTTTGCAAGAAAAAAGAAACCAGCTCTTAAAAAAACCCCTGCATTAAAAGGATCACCTCAAAAAAAAGGAATTTGTATTAAAATTTTTACAAGAACTCCTAAAAAGCCTAATTCTGCTATTAGAAAACTTGTTCGATTAAGGTTATCTAATAATTTAAAAGTTATGGCTTATATACCTGGAGAGGGACATTCTTTACAAGAATATTCTTCGGTTTTAATGAGAGGTGGGAGAGTAAAGGATTTACCTGGAATAAAATATCATTTAGTTAGAGGTAAATTAGATTTTTTAGGTTTAAAGACAAGAAAGACATCAAGATCAAAATATGGTACTAAAAAATTATAAATTATTACATAAAAGTAAAACAATTAATTTTTACAATTTAAAAAAAAAACATTTAATTTATTTTAAAAATACAAATAAAAAAATTAATAAATATAATTCAAAAATCATATTAAGTGAAAAATTTATTAATTGTTTAATGCTGAAAGGAAAAAAAAGTATTTCAGAAAAAATTTTTTTTGATTTTTTTAAATTATTAAAAAAAAGTTCTATTAAAAATATTATTTTTTTTTTTAAGTTTTCTTTAATAAATAGTTCTTTAATTCTTTCTATATATAAAATAAAAAATAAAAAACGTATTATACGTGAAGTTCCGTTTATGCTATTACCAAAAAATAGAATTATTTGGGCTATAAAAACTATTATTAAAAGTATTAAATTTCAGTCAAAAACTGGTTTATTGGTAAATTTTAAAAATGAAATTATAAATATTTTGAAAAAAAATAGTAATATTTTGTTAAAAAGAAATGACGTTCATACATCTTCTTTAAAAAATAAAGCATTTGCTCACTTTAGGTGGTTTTAATGATAATACTTTATTTTTTTTTACATTTAATAGGATTTGAACCTATAACTTTCGGGACCGAAATCCGACGCTCTATCCAATTAAGCTATAAATGCTAAAAAAAAATATTTTTTATTCTATTTTTTATATTATGATTCAACAACAAACTATATTAAAAGTAGCTGATAATTCAGGCGCTAAAAGTGTAAAATGTATAAAAGTTTTAGGTGGTTTTAAAAGAAAAATTGCTTTTTTAGGTGATCTTATCATAGTATCTGTACAACAATTAAGAAATAAATCTCGAAAATCGTCTAAAGTAATTAAAGGTGAAGTTTATAAAGCTATTGTCGTAAGAACTAAGCAAAAAGTTAAAAATTCTGATGGATCTTTTTATTTTTTTTCTAAAAATGCTGTAAGTTTATTAAGTAAACAGAATAAACCTTTAGCTAGTAGATTAACAGGTCCTATACCTAAACAATTAAAATTAAATAAGTTTTTAAAATTAGCTAGTATTTCTTCTTCAGGCTTTTTTAATTAAAATTTTTAATATGCAAATTTTTAAAAATTATTATAATAACGTAATAAAATATGATTTAATAAATAAATTTTATTATACAAATCATAAGCAAATCCCCCAAATAATTAATATTATTTTAAACTTTAATTGTAAAAATTTAAATGTTAAAAATTTAGTAAGTTCTTTAGTTGCATTGGAATTAATTACAATGAAAAAGGGCATAGTTTTAACTTCAAAAAAGTCAAACATTGTTTTAAAAATTAGAAAAGGTAATCCTATAGGATGTAAGATTACATTAAAAAAAAAATATATGAATATCTTTTTTTTTAGATTAGTTTCAGAAATTTTTCCTAATATAAAATTATTTAAAGGTTTTTATGTTAAAAATTTAGTTAATTATAATTCAAATTCATTTATATTTAAAATAAATAAAACTTTGTTTATTTATGAATTAGAAAATTATTATCAATTTTTTAAAGATTTACCTCCTATAGAAATAAATATTATTACTAATTCTGTATATTTTTTTGAATTAACGTTTCTTTTACAATCATATAAATTTCCTATAATTTATAAAAATTATGTTTGCAATTATAACTCAATAGGTAGAGTGTGATCTTGCCAAGATTAAAGTTGAGGGTTCAAGTCCCTTTTTTTGCTTAACAACATTTGGATAAGTGGTTGAGTGGTTTAAGACGTTAGTTTTGAAAATTAAAGTATTAGTAAAATACCGTGGGTTCGAATCCCACCTTATCTTAATATAATATTTATAATAAGGCTAAATAACATAATTTGGTAATGTATTAGATTGCAAATCTTATAATGAAGGTTCAAATCCTTCTTTGGCTTTTTTAATATAATGAATTCAATTTTAATTGTATTACATATTATTCTTAAAATTTTAATAATTATTATTCCTTTACTTATTGCAGTTGCCTATTTTACACTAGCTGAACGGAAAATTATGGGTTCTATACAAAGGAGAAAGGGTCCGAACGTTGTAGGATTTTTAGGTTTGTTACAAGCATTAGCTGATGGTTTAAAGTTATTTGTTAAAGAAACAATTTTACCTAGTAGTTCTAATATAATTATTTTTATAGCAGCTCCTTTTTTAAGTTTTTTTTTAAGTTTAATTAGTTGGTCAGTTATACCTTTTTCTGAAAATTCTTTGTTAATAGATTTAAATTTTGGTATAATTTATTTATTTGCTGTGTCTTCATTGAGTGTGTTTGGTATTATTATGGCAGGTTGGTCTAGTAATAATAAATATTCTTTTTTAGGTGCATTAAGATCATCTGCTCAGTTAATATCTTACGAAGTTTCTATAGGATTTGTAATTATAAATGTTGCTTTATGCTCTGGTACCTTTAATTTAAGCAATATTGTACTTTCTCAGAAACAAATATGGTATTTTATACCTTTATTTCCAATGTTTGTAATTTTTTTAGTTTCTATGCTAGCTGAAACTAATCGCCATCCATTTGATTTACCTGAAGCTGAAGCAGAATTGGTTTCTGGTTATAATGTTGAGTATTCTGCAATGACTTTTGCTTTGTTTTTTTTAGCTGAATACGCAAACATGCTTTTAATGAGTGCGTTCGTTTCTATATTATTCTTAGGGGGTTGGTTACCTTTATTTAGTTGTTTTCCTTTTAATTTATTACCAGGTTCTGTTTGGTTTGGTCTTAAAATATCGCTTAATGTATTTTTTTTCATATTAATGAGAGCTATTTTACCTAGATTTCGTTATGATCAATTAATGACATTAGGTTGGAAATGTTTTTTACCTTCAGCTTTATGTTATTTAATTTTTACAGTATCTTTATTGATAAGCTTTAATGGGTTACCTTATTAATTAAGTTTATATATAGACTTACTAGAATAAAAATTTCATAAATAATATTAATAAAACTACCTAAAAATAATTGACTAAAAATATCGGGAGGTGTAATTAAAGTTGTTATTAAAAAAAGAAAAAAAAAAATAAATTTTTTTTTTTTTTTTTTAAATTTTAAATAATTTT
>Ga0208305_10001420_pt1 | contig 11370 bp, 5 predicted proteins | sample ColrivemetaGS741_FD_187605 | JGI IMG/M metagenome (GOLD analysis project Ga0208305, IMG submission 187605) | Estuarine microbial communities from the Columbia River estuary - Flood tide ETM metaG S.741 (SPAdes) (version 2) | ecosystem: Environmental > Aquatic > Marine > Intertidal zone > Estuary... | reverse complement strand
TTGGTTATTATAGGGAGAATACTGTTGAGAACCGTTACTGTAACTGTATATAGTTACACCTTCTTGCAAATCTATAGACTCAGAACTATACCAATAAACTTCTCTAGAGAAGTACCCTTTGTTTTTACAATCGGGAGGCGACGGATTCCCTGGTCCGCAGTTAAGCAGAGGTGAAGTTGTCCAAGCTGTTATAGACTCTTTCATCCCGCATATTGCAGATGTAGTACCTCCAAACATACTGTAGCTTTGAATATTATTGTAATACCCTTTAGCCAGTTTTAAAGGCCCCATATCAGGCGTAGAGTCGCAAGGTGGTAATGTATTGTATTGATCTACGGATTGAATAATTCCATCCGGGGTAACTATAACAATTATGTAAGCATCGGGAACTGTTGCTGGGTTATTAGGGTCTAATGCTGGAGCATCTGGCTCTGGGCCAGCAGTGTTACTTACAAACAAATAAGTACCTGGTTCATCTATGGGCTCCAAGGTGTCTTTATCATATAATTGAGTTCCAACAACTAAGCCGTCCTCAAACACATACTTGAATTGATCGTAATTTATTGAGTTTATAGCGGAATAATTTCCGTTGAGGAATATATGAAAATCCTCTATAATACATTTAGCACTAGATGCTTCTGTTTGATTTAATATTGAAGCAGAAGGACCTTTAGTATTCCACTGCCACCAACCCTTAATTAAAGTATCTGGTACTGGATCAGTTTCACAACCATCTCCGATGCCTTCGCAACTTAACCCGGATGTAAGTATATAGTCTTGCTCTACTGGATCAATAGTGCCCGTCCCTATACCTTTACCTTTCTTACACACTTCTAATGCTTTTATATAATTAAAGTATTTACCTTCTTTATTTTCAAATTCTTTTATCTCACCTGATTCTAAGTTTGTTCTTATAAAATTGCTATACCAGCCTTCTCTTTTTACTTGAACAAAGTTAGGAACAAAAGCACCCGCGTTAACTTCTGCTATTGAATACCATTTGTTATTGTATTCGTACTCTAGCTCTCTAGATGCAGTACCTGAATAGTTTAAAGCAGTATAGCCTTTAACCGCTTGAGGGGAATCATTGATTACTAAGTTTACCGTGCTAAAATATTGATTGTCATAAAAATTATTATAGGTATTATTTAATCCATGCTCCCAAATTAAACCTTTTTTAAAAGTATAATAAGTATTATTTAGCGAAATCCCACCTTCCGGTATAAAGCTTTTTCTACTAGTCCATCCCTTGACTTGCTCGTCAAAAGAAACCGTAGTCTCTAGTACCAAGTTTTCTTCTGCAGGAGAATCAGTTGTAGGGCATTCTGCGGTTAAATTATAATCTTTATCTACGCTGAGATGCTTTCTCCAATAAGGGGTTAGTGAATTAAGAGTTACGTTATATAAGCCTTTGTCTTCGTCATAAGATCCTATTATTTTTGTGGATGACGATAAGTTATCAGAAAAGAAATCATTCATTCCTTGTTCTGATATAACAGTTACACCGTCTCTAGATAATCTTATTACCGCTCCTCTGTTTTTATCAGTAAAGTAACTTCTAAAAGCATAAGATGCAAATGATTCTGGATTTTTTGATATACCGTATTCTCCAGCGTAAGGAATTGTTTGCCCTAAGACAGCGTTATTTCCTGTTAACTGAGTATTCCCGTCAGCATTATATAGCGCATCCTTGTTAGCAAGCACTCTAAAGCATTTGTCCTCGCAAAGTGTTATTAAATCGGTATCTCTAGCATGTAACTTCTGAATTGTTCCGTATGTAGGGTTTAAATCTTTAGTTATCTTTTCTGCCTGTATAAATTGATTCAATCTATTAACACCAGATGTTGAGTTATATAATTGAGAGTATATAAAACCAGTACCTCTGTGCTCTAAAGCATAAGGTTCATCAAGTACCGTTGAAACCTTCACTCCTTTATTTATGGTTTTAGCATTAAAATCGTCTCTAACCCTGTTTGATTCTGCTCCGTTTCCAAAAGAATATACGTTATACCAATCTATAACATCGTAATTAAGCCCATGCTGAGATATATCAAATGCTTTGCTAGCTTCATAATACAAGTCAAGGTCTGCGGTTTCTTTTGGTTCTGTTTCAAAAACAGCTGGATTAGTGGACGTAAGTATCTTATTGTCTCCATCATAAACATCGGTTACTATCTGCATAGAAATATCGGAAGATGTCAATGTACTTATATCCCCATTTGATGACGGGAACCAACTTTCTTTTATTGTTTCATTCAACTTAGCTACAAAAGCTACTCGCTGGTCTTGAGCTCCGTCATCGTAACTACCACAACCAACCCAGCCACAAGCCACTCTACCCCCAAGTCTTCCTTGCTGGTAAGCTTCTTGTATTTGATAAACTTTACTGTATTCCCCAGTTGAATTATTAACAAATCTTATGTAAGATCCAGCGTCAAAATAAGCGCCTCCCATTTGGTTAAACCCATCTTGCACTGTGCCGCTAAAGTCATCTATATACCCACTTCTTTGTCCTACAAAAGAATAACCAAACCAATCATTGTATTGCATTGGTGGTTTGTAATTATCTCTTATTATAGTGTTTAAGGCACTTCCAACTCCACCCCAAGCGCCTGGCCCTTGAGATTGAACTTGACCCCAGTCAGAGCTACAGCTATTTGGCGGGCAACTGTTAGTGTGTCTATTCCCTGTATCAAGCCAAAAGTACTTATAATTATTAGCGTTAGTTTCTCCTGTAGCTGTTCTTATAAACGGCTTTATTTCATCTAAAACAACATATCTTTTTTGTAAGGCAGAAAAAGTTTTAATTATGTTTTCGTCAAATGCAAAATCTCTGTTTATTTTAGCAAAAAACCTACCTTCAAATTCAGGAAGACTTTTTGATTCTTCTACAAATAAAGTTATATCCATAGTGTCACCACTATTTAGGTTTTCCATCCAAGCTGCATCACCAGCCAATGGATCTTTTAATTTTATAGAATAAACAACAGGACTCGAACCTCCCGCAGAGTTATAAGCGCTTCCTGCTTTTTCTATTCCGTAAGCATTGGTTTCAAACCCTCCTTTTTCAAATATAACTTGATTGGAAGAACTTAGATTGTTTCCAAAATTTGGATTTGATTGAAGGCTTGGCCCCTCTACTCTTACAGTAAGAAAGCCAGGGCCTGCTTCAGAAAGCAATTCTACCGTACCTGAAAATAAAGTCTTTTTAAAATTAGAAACAAACTCAGGGGCCTCATTCTCTATAGCTAAAACCTTATATCTATTAAGATCTTCTACGGGTTCTGAATTATCGTGTTGTTTTTTTAGTATTAAATAAGTTTCTTCGTCTAATTTATTTCTTTCGGAAGACGGAAATGACAACCATATATTACCATCTTCTGCTGGATAGAATCTATCTAAAGCTAGATTATAATAAGGAGTTGAAGTTTCTTTTACAAAATACTTATAATGAGTAGCAAACGCGGGTGGACTTGTAAATATCTTAGCTGTTAGCTGAGTAACGCTACAAGATTTTGATATATCTATATAAGTTGACGAGTCTTGACTAGAAAAAACCGGAGTTTCTCTTCCAAATTCATCTTTATAAACAACACCAACCTGGTAAGTTCTTATGGATTTTAGTGATGGTTCCGCATCTCCTGTAAACTGATTATTCGTATATTGATTTTCTGTACCTGGTATTAAGTATTCAGGTACCCTTGATGGATGAGGACTTTCTAACACCTGAGTATCTAGCCTAACTGTTCCAACAGTATAATTTTGCAGATAGTTTCCATAAACTATTCTATTGCCTATAATTTCTTGAGCTTTTGCCTTTAAGGGCACATTATCCCAGGGTCTTAATAATTGGTTGGACTCAACAATTGATCCTATTAGCTCATTTTTAATTTCAAAATAATCAACTAAGCCACCACTTAATAAAGTAGAATCATTTCTTTTTATAGTGTCCACCACATAGACAGCGTTGCTGTCATCTGCTTTATATAGTATATCTAACTCAACAACCTCTTCGCTGCCCCAAGAAAAATTAGATACAATAAGCTTTCTTATATTATTGGTCATACCAATATTATAGCCATCTGAGGAAATATATTCGAACTTGTTAGGTATGAACGCTACCTCAGAAAAAGGCGAAAAACAAGAATACTCGTTGTCAATGTACTTCCACCTATAAGCAAACCTAGGAAAAGAGTACTCAAATAATGGAGCTTTCTCCTCTAACACAATCTCCCATGTAATGAGCAAATCGTCACCATCATCGTTAAAAAATCTATTAACGTCGCTTGATATAGACTGTATTCTGACTGTTATAGAATCCCCATTCACGCCATTTGTAGCTATTACAAACCGGGCTTGGTATTCATATTGGTTATTAAAATCGTCTATATAAGAAGCCCTAAGTGAAAGGATATCCCCGTCTTGCCAAACAGCTTGGCCGTTTACTATTCCATAACTAGGCGGAGCTAAGATATCAAAAGTTATTTCTCCGTTCCAGTTACCACCTAAAGAGCTATTATTATAATAGTTTGGGTCCTCCCCAATGTTTGCGAGGTATTGTCCGTAAGTGTCTATCGGCACTGGCGGCGTAGGGGGATCTTGTGTAGTGTCAGCTCTATACGTAAAGTTTTGCTGCTCATTAACATCGTACTGTGTTCTTAAGTAATCTACACCTGTTCCAGGTATATCGGCCCCAAACTTACTTGCCCCCATATCCAAAACAGGAGGGTTTAGAGGGGATTTTTTAATTACAGTAACATCTTCTTCTAAAAAATCTGGCTGACCAACTATGTTAGATTGATACACCTCGGCATCCTGATTATATATAGGAATTTTAGTATGTGTAACAAAATTAACAGAGCCTGTTTTAAATTTATCAATATTTATTTTTTTTGGTTCAGTTTGATTATCTGTCCAAAATAAAAATTTATCGATTATATTTATACCTGTTATGAGATACGTTTCATTAAAATTTAATATACCCTTAGTGTCTACTAGCACAGGTGATATACTGTCATTTACTTGATTGTATTCAGCAATAGCACTAACCGCAACTTCTTTTGCGCCGTTATCCATGCGCGCTGATATAAACCAATATATTTTTTCATTTATATCGTTTCTGTATACACCTATACATTTAGGGTTAATAAGCTGGTCTATATAATTACTAACCCAAGGTAAGTTTTTATTATTTTTTCTTAATTGAGTATTACCCTCTACGTTTTGCAAAGCGCCACTGTTGCCATTCTCTGAGTTTGCTAAATCTAGATTTAAAGCATCTCGATATTCCCCCTGAGGAACAAGTCTTTCATCAAGGTCTTTGTTCATTTTACCCGCGTTAAACAGGTGAGTAAATTCTGGCATATATTAGTGTTTTATTTGCTTAGACTTATTACGCATAACCTGTGCAATCTCTTCTATTTTTATATTTGATAGTCTTAATTTTGCGTTTCTTTTTGCGGCTGCTTTTTCTTTTTTGAATCTAGCTACCATATATTCAGGCACATTGGTTCTTGTTGAAAGAAGAGAATGAGCTATATGCTTATACATAGCCTCTTCCGCAAACTTATGTAGTGTTATGTCTTCGTCTTTGCCGCTAACACCGTCAGAAACGTATTTTAAAGTGATTATTTTATTAGATAAGCTAGAATCAAAATATATAATTCCAACAGACTGATCTATGTAAAAAACACCATTAGACTGTGCACTTGAAGGGGTTAATCCATACCTGCGGCCATAACTAGCATTTATGCCTTCTATGCCATTGCCTTTTGACCCGTTGTCAAATCTTTTTTTAGTTTCCGATTCCTCAGCGGTAAGCAACTCCCTATTTTGCTCGTCAAACAAATATTGAAACCTATGATCCTGTAATATCGGCGTAGGGTTAGAAGTGTTGATAGCGGGGTATATAACATGCTCAAGCCCCGCAGAATCGGTCCATGTAAGTTTTACATAGTTAACGTAGTCTTGAGGTAATATCATTCCTAAGGAAGGCCCTAATTCAATCTCTTGTGATTTAACTGAAGGTAATATATCAAAGCTGAATTCTTGAATCCCACGCATTGCATGGAATATAACATCCGTTCTTTTTACTCTTGGTATTATTTTATCTTCACCAACATAAGATATCATAAAATTATTTATTATATCCTTTATAGTTATAAACTGGTAACCACCGTAATTTTCATCCCAGCTATTCCATTGCCCATCTGGACCTAAGTAATACTGTTCATTATTTTCTGTTATTAACCCCATTTATTACGATTTTTGTTGTTGAATAGTTTCTTGTTCTTCCTTATCAAATACTTGATATAAGCTTAAATCTTTTATAAGTATTCCGCATAGTTCTAGTATTTTTATAACTAGCTCTGTTTCTTCTGATGGGTGTAACTCAAAATTAGTTGTTGTAGCCGCATTGTAAAGAGGCTCATCAAAAACTATTTGGTAACCCCATGCTACAGGAGTAGGTTGTTTTATATAAGTAACCCGTACATCTGTTTTTATTTCTAAGTCTCCATATACTTTTATTCCCCTGTCATCTGAAACATATACAGGACGTATATTTTTCGGTTTTGTCAAAGGTGATGAATTTATATATAAAAATTCATTTGGATTAATACGCTCAGCTATAACATCCTCATTGGTTGTAACTGGAGTATTTGGCCCTAGTGTTGGGCTTAATATGTTTTTTGTTGTAGAGTTGGTGTATATAACCGTGCCTAACCTATAAAGATTACTAGGTAAGCTGAATGTACCGTTGCTACTATTTAGATATACTAAGTTAGCTTGGGTTTCAAATAATGATATTTTCTCGTTGAGTGTTTTTAGCATGTCTGAAAACTCCGTTGAGTTCCCTGGTATTCTGCCAAATTGATTAATATCATAAAAGTATTGCTCAAACAAATCCATTTGTGCTTGGTTTGCGAACAAATTAAATTCTTGAGGCGTAACATACCCTCGTTGTTCTTTATTGAGTATTCCTAGTACTCTTTGATAAACAGTGTTTATGCTTACAGCCATGTGATATTTTTTTAATTTATAATAGTTAAGCCACCTTTAAAGCAGCTTAACTACCATAAAGTAACTTACTATAGTTTATTTACTATAACTTTGTAAACTTCCATACCTTCATCTGTTTTGAAATATGCAGCTAATGCTGAATAAGGATGCTCGTCAAAAGGAACGGTCATTAATTTTCTATTTGTTTCCCCGTAGCTAAATGTCCTTTGATCAGGGGATAGAGTTATTATTTTAGCCTCTACTGCTTTGGCTCCAACGTTTCTTAAATGCACATTGTCATCTGTAGCTAAATTTATAAACAAAGCCGGATTTCTTTTAGCGAAGATCATAAGATCTCTTTTAAGTTCGCTTGAAGAAAGTGTTGTAACTTTACTGCCTAGCTCTACTCTTAATATAGCTTCAGCGTCATCCGTGCTCATTCCTTTAGCAGCTGTAAGTGCTTCTAACTCTAATTCAATCCAATTTATCTCGTTCTCTGAGATGGCTACAGGATCATGTTCGTGATACTTAACGCCTTTATTAGGATGGTATATAGAAAGAAATTTTTGCAATATAACATTTTCTTTAGGAACGGTTAAAGTACCGTCTCTAAAAACTATTCTACCAAGTGTTACGTTTCCTTTTTGCTCATCTGCGAATGGAGACTTCTGATTGGTAGCATACCTTAGCTCTCTTTGATAGCCAGCTTCTTTGTCAAAATAAAGTAATGGTTTTCTTCCTGAGTGCTTAGATTGCATAGAGTAAACTATAGGGTGTCGATCACCGTCTAAAACATAAACTCTATCTTTAAATTCAAATACAGGAGCCTTTGGAGCTTCTATAATTTGTTTTTCTATTGCTTCTTTCTTTGTAATAACTTGAGGTGCAACCTCAATAGGTGCTTCTGCTTCTTTAGCTTTTTTAGCCATGATATAATATAATTAAATAGTTTGTAAAAGGTAATAATTACCCCTGTAAATACAACAGGGGTAACAATTACATTAATGTAGTATTACTTTTTCAACAATACAAAGTTGTTAGCAGCTTGTACACATAAACATCTTTCTGATAAGAAATGAACGTTCATTGCATCTTCGTCGCTTGTGTAGTTTCCACCTACAGATCCAGTGATCCAAGATTTCATCTTTCTATCGTCTGCTTCAGAAGCTCTGTAACGTACGTGTAAGAAAGGTCTTGAAATATTCTGTCCTAGCATTTGGTCGTAAACTGTTGAAGTTCCTGCTGGAACAATAACACCTTCGATATCTCCAACTAAACCACGAGTTGTAGCGTCGTTTAAATATTTCCAGTCAGTCTTATAGAAATCATAAGATCCTCTACGGAATCCGCTGAATCCTAAGTTCAACGCCATATCTTCTGAATTTTCGAATACACCATAAGATGTTCCTCCTACTCCATAAGTATTTTGTTGAGCTAACATATTGTCAATACTTAAAGCGGTATTTCTATCTAAGAACATCATGTTCTCTTCAATAGCTCCTTGCTTATCTAGCTCGTTTAAGATAACATCAAACTCAGCTAAACCTGGGCTTGGCGCACCACCGGTACCAGGGTCTCCAAAATTAGCTCCTTCATAAACTAAACCTCTTTCTTCAATAGCAGAGAAAAGTCCATCAGAACCAGTAATAACATTTCCACCACCAAAGTCATTAACTGGGTCAGTGTTGATTACGTTATTTGCTTTTTCAGCTTCAATCATAGCCATTTCTAATTGGTCTTCGAAACGGATACGAGCTTCGTGCTCTGATTTCAAGTACCATAGGTATCCTGATGTTCCAATTTCAGTAGTCACTTCTACCCACCCAATTTGAGCTGTATCAGAACCGTTTACATTGTACTTATCTCTAAGGATAATTGGCTTATTATTGAATTGCTCAAAAGCAGCGTCAATAGAAGTTCCTGCATTAGAGGATCCTTTTCCATATTCAGAACCGTATACAAATACTTTTCCTTTTCCTGCAGGTACTGGAGTTAAAACCCCTTTGTAACCTGCTACTGTTAATGTTGCTATACCGTTTACAGCTGTAACTACAGATTTTACATAAGCTTTTTCAACTTTAGTTCCTGCCTCGTTAGCAACTACGATAGTAGCCCCTGCTCCGATTAGGTTTTTTGAAGCACCTGCTGCTCCTGCTGGTATAATTACAGATGTAGCTGTAACTTCAACATCATCGTAAGCAACGTGTAAACGTCCTTGCTCAGACCATACTACTGTATCAGAAGCCATAGGCATTTCTGCTCCTACCATTCTTAAGAATCCAGAGATAGTACGATTACCGTATCTCTCTACTTCTTTTTCATACACCTCTGTTAAGAATTGTTGTGTAAATTTCATATCATCTAATGATAAATAGTTATCATTAAATAAAGTTTGTGTTGGGCGTGGCGTTAAGTGAGCTAATGCTCCTACGCTACCCGTAAATCCTCCTGCCATTTTATTATTTTTTTAATGGTTATTATTTTCGTTTTCTAATTTTAAACGAAGAAGCAGTTTTTCCGCCTGGGACTGATCTAACCTTCCAACCGTTAGGAGCATCGACTTCTTGATGAGCCCCTCTAGGGTTCATATCGATGTTCTTAGCTTTTGATATGGAATCTTTCATTGCATCAGCTTTGCCTTGCTCATAAAAGTGATTAGCAATCTTGTCAGCGTTCATAGCCGTAAATAGAGACTTATGGTAACCACCAGCATCAGACATTTCATTTTTATCGTTCAAGAACTTCTTGACAAAATTATTAATGTCGCTTTGATTACTCTTAACAGATTCTACATCATTAACGTTGTACCTAAATTTTTTATCTCCAACAGTGAAATCAAAACCTTTGAAATCTTTTGAAAATAATTTTTGAGTCTTTGTTCTAAATGCAGACACCTGTGTCTCAGCTAATTTGCTAGCTTCCTCATTTTCTTTTGTATATCGGTTAAAGAATTCAACCGCTTTCTTTTGTTCAGGGTTCAATCTAGACCCTGCTTTAATTTCTTCGTAATACTTAGTCTTTAATCCGTCTAAGTAATTTTTAGCTTTAGCTAGTTCCTCTTTATGAGCAATTTGCTTTTTTCTTACCTCTCTCTCCTCGTCTAACTCTTGATCATACGCGAAAGTGTCTTCCATTAAGAAGCTTATCTCTTCGGAGTTCAAGTGAGGTTTTGTTGTTTCGTAATACTCTTTAAGGAGCTGCGTTTCACTTAAAGACGTGTAGTCTGTGTTAAGTTTAACATAATCTGACAAGCTGCCGCCTGTTTCATTCATGAATTCAACAACCTTTTGTATATTTTCAGGTAATTCAATTCCCGCATCAACCTCTATTAAAGCCTGCTCTACTTGCTCCTCAAGCTCTTCCGCTTGCTCTTGCACCTCTTCATCTGTTATTTCTTGAATAATAGGTTGCTCGATTGCCTCTGTAACTTCTTTAACCTCTTCGCTAACCTGTTCAACAGGAGCTTCCTCGTTTACTGGTTCTTGTTCAGCTGGAGTTTCTTCAGTAGGTTTATTTAGCTCGGCTAAGTTTACTTTAATTACGCCGTCATCAACGGTCATTGGTCCAACAGGACTCTGTTCCACCACTTCTTCAGTGGCGGTTTGGTTTTCTAGTTCTTCTGACATGATAAAATATTATATAATTATTACTATTATTATTACTTAGGATCAAAATTACCTAAGCCGAAATCCCCGCTAAGTATGTCGTTTCCTGCGGATTCAAAGTTTTTAGGAGGTAAATCGTTTTTTCTTTGGTTTATTAATTCACTTTGTTGTGAAGCCTGTATCTTTGTTCGATCATCTTTTCTGTCTTCTTTTTCTTTTATTTCGGACTTTTTACCAGATACTTCTAAGCCTTTAAGCTGCATGTTCATTTGAAACTCTAACTGCATAAGCTCTTTTTTCAAAGCTGCTTCTTGCATTAATTTTTGAGTATCTATTTGGGCTTTAGCTTGCTCTAAGCTTATTTTTTGTTGCATAAGTGCCTCACCTTTCTGTACTTCAGCTTGAGCAGCTACCTGCTGGGCTTGAGCATTTGCTTGGGCTTGTGCTTGAATATTTTCTTGTTGGATCTTTTGATCTTTCTTTTGCTTTTGATCTCTCCTTATTTTTAGCAATTGATTAGCTAACTTAAGATTCTTTATCTCTCTAAGATCTATAGCGTCTGATAAATCAATCATACCCGCCTGAACAGCTACTTGTATATTGTTTTCTAACATTGCTTTTTCCTCTTCGTCAGGCGAAAGTTGTATAAATATACCAAAATCATATAAATACAGATCTGCCATTTCTTGCAATACAGCTACATTTTGATTACCTATCTTATGTATAAACGCTTGTCTTGTAGGTGAGTATTCTATAATATCAGATA
>Ga0208305_10001402_pt1 | contig 11473 bp, 8 predicted proteins | sample ColrivemetaGS741_FD_187605 | JGI IMG/M metagenome (GOLD analysis project Ga0208305, IMG submission 187605) | Estuarine microbial communities from the Columbia River estuary - Flood tide ETM metaG S.741 (SPAdes) (version 2) | ecosystem: Environmental > Aquatic > Marine > Intertidal zone > Estuary... | reverse complement strand
ATCTATTATGGTTTAAAATATACCAAGCAAAAAGGATATAAACATTTAAGCACTGGTATTCTGTGCATTGCTTTTATAATTATTGGTTTTTCTTCATGGTTACTATTACCTATTAGAGCCAATGCCCATGTGGTTATTAATGAAAATAACCCTTCAAGTGCAAGAGAGTTACTCGCTTATTACAATTTAGAGCAATACCCTGAGACCCACTTGTTTTATGGACCGCAATTCACAGATCAATACGCATATCTTGATGAAAACAATCCGTATGTAGATGACAAACCTAAATACGAAAAAGACGAAGCCAAAGGCAAGTATGTTATTGTAAATGATTATAAGAATGCCAAGCAAAATTATAATTCTAAACACGCCTCTATTCTTCCAAGAATGTGGAGTGGTGAACATGCCGAAAATTATATGATGTTTTCAGGGTACTTGGATTTTAAACTGAAGCCTGATTATCAAATGCAAAATGAGCTAAGAACTTTAGTGGCAAATTTTAAAAATGATGTCACTCAAGGCAATGTAGATTATGAAGATTACAATAATTTTTTAAAACGTTATAAAAACTATATAGATGTTGAAAAACCCTCATTAGCAAGTAATATTGTTTACATGATACAATATCAGTTAGGCTATATGTACTGGCGTTATTTTATGTGGAATTTTACTGGAAGACAAGACGATATCCAAGGAAAATATGACAATCACGGTAATTGGATTAGTGGCATACAACCAATTGATGAATGGCATTTAGGATTTTCACAAGACAATCTGCCAAGTGATATTAAAAACAACAAAGCCAGAAACACCTACTATTTCCTACCACTTCTATTAGGCCTTATCGGGTTGTTCTTTTTATTTAACAAAGACAGGAAATTGTTCTGGACCATGTTGGTGTTTTTCCTCTTCACAGGTGTCGCTATTCAATTTTATACCAATGTTCGGCCTTTTGAACCAAGGGAAAGAGATTATTCTGTTGTAGGTTCATTTTATGTTTTCGCGCTTTGGATTGGTTTTGGAGTATTTGCAATTTATGATGCCCTTAAAAAATACATCCCATCCAAATTATTAGCTCCGGCTATCACCCTAGTCTGTTTAGTTTTAGTACCTGGTATTTTAGCTGCAAACAATTGGGATGACCATGATAGATCTGATAAATACACCGCCAAATCAATGGCTAAAATGTACCTTGATTCTTGCGCTAAAGACGGTATTTTATTTTCAATTGGCGACAATGATACGTTTGCGCTTTGGTATGCTCAAGAAATTGAGGGATACAGAACCGATGTTCGCGTAGTGAACACAAGCTTATTTCAAACAGATTGGTATATTGATCAAATGAAACGTAAAGCTTATGATAGTGATCCCGTGCCTTCACAGCTAACACATGATCAATATAAATATGGTACCAGAGATTATATCATAAAAGAACCTGTTATAACAGACACTTTAGATATTAAGGAGTTTTTAAATTTTATAACCAGTGATAACCCAAGAACAAAATATAAATATGTTTTGGAGCAGCAAGGGGTTGATATTAGCGGTATTAGAAATCAGGATTTAAATGCCAATTATTTACCAACGGAATATTTAAGACTTCCTGTTAATAAAGAAAACGCACTTAAATATGGGATTGTTAGCGCTAAAGATGCTGATAAAATAGTGTCTGATATTGTTATAAAAATTAAAGAAGGCGCTATTTATAAAAACAGGCTTTTAATGCTAGATATTATTGCAAATAACGACTGGAAACGCCCTATTTATTTTACAGGTGGCAGTTTTGGAGATGATGATTATATATGGATGAAAGACTATTTGCAGTTAGACGGGATGTGTTACAAATTAGTTCCAATAAGAACCCCTGTTGATAAAGCAAATCCATTTGACATGGGTAGAGTTGATAGTGATTTAATGTATGAAAAAGTCAAAAACTGGGATTGGGGGAATAGCGGGAGTCCAGATATTTATCATGATACTGAAACACGAAAAAACTCAATCTCTTATAGAGGCAACCTGGCCCGACTCATTGAACAATTGATTAATGAAGACAAACTAGATAGAGCAGAGGAAATAGCAGATATTGCTATGACTAATATGCCTGTGGACTTTTTTGGGTATTACACCTTACTTGAACCTTATGTAAGTGCATATTATGAAGTAGGAAATAAAGAAAAAGCTCAACAGTTATTTAAGGATGTTGCCAAAAAATATCAGGAAAATCTAACTTATTACAGTGGTTTAACTACATCAAATCAAGGGCATTTGTTCGAAGATATTTACACAGACATACAGCGCTATAAAGGCTTAGTGGATGTATTAGTAAATTATGATCCGGAATTTGCAAAAAGTGAAAGTGAGGTCTTTAACTCATATTTAAAATTATTTAGTCATTTTTATGAAGATGCATCAGCCAATGAGCCAATACCGGATAATGACATTCCATCAGACACCAGTATAGAAGCTAACTAATTATGTCTTTGGTCCCTGTAAAAACACCATCAGTGGTAAAAAAGATGTTTCCTCATTATGTGTGGAGCATTCCAACTTCTGAACCGGTAATTTATCTCACGTTTGATGATGGCCCAACACCTGAAATCACTGACTGGACTTTAAAACTCTTAAAAACGTTTGATGCCAAAGCCACCTTTTTTTGTATCGGTAATAATATTGAAAAATATCCCGAACTCTTTCGGGATATGATCTCTCATGGCCATGCCATAGGAAACCACACTCATAATCATTTAAAAGGGTGGAAAACAAAAACTAAAAATTATCTTCAAAACATTTCAAAAGCGGAATTTATAATAAGTTCCCAATCCTATAAAACAAATCTTTTTCGCCCGCCGTATGGTCGTATTAAGCCAAAACAAGCAAAACAACTTATAGCATTAGGATACCATATCATTATGTGGGATGTTTTAACTTTTGATTGGGATAAGGATATTAGTAATGAAACCTGCTTGAAAAACGTCATTGAAAATACAAGTAATGGCAGTATCATTGTATTTCATGATAGTATAAAAGCTTCGAAAAATATGATGAATGTTTTGCCTAAAGTATTAGAACATTATTCTAAACTTGGATATACTTTTAAGGCTTTGGAGATTAAAGATATTGCCTAATAATACCTATTAAAGTATTGGCATCTTGCTCACCACTTTGACGCCATTTCATCTCGCCATTTTTATAAATGATTAATGTAGGTAAGCCTTTTACTCTAAGCGCTTCCGCTAATTCTTGGTTTTTTTCAACATCAATCTTTATCACTTTAGCCTTGTCACCAAGTGCCGCTGCAACATCCCTTAAAACCGGATGCATTGCTGTGGATTGATCATTCCATTCGGTGAAAAAATCTAACAAAACAGGAATGTCTACATCTATTAGTTCCCCAAATTTTGACATACTTTAATATTTATTAGTCAAATGTACTTATACAAACCTACGTATTTTTTTGATATTACGCTTATATACCATCAAATTGGTTCAACTTGATATTAAATTAAAAATAAACAATTTCAATATAATTATAACAAATTAAACCAAAATTTCTTACAAATTTTAGTAAATTAAGTATTGCTTGTTCCTTTTTTTAATTCAATAACGGTTATCTCTGGCCAAATCCCAACACGTCCTGGAAACGCATGGTAACCAAAACCTCGGTTTACATTAATAAACCTTCCAAATTCTGAATATAATCCTGCCCATTGTTTATAAACATATTGTGATGGACTCCATCTGAAAAATCCAGGGATTTCTATGCCCATTTGAAGCCCATGCGTATGACCGCTTAAGGTAAGATGATAATTAAAATCATCATTCTTTACCTTATATTCCCAATGCGATGGATCATGAGACATCAATATTTTAAAATCTTTCTTTTCTAATCCTAAAGAGGCCTTTTCTAAATCTCCCGCCTGGTTAAAACCCTTACCCCAATTTTCTACACCTACTATGGCTATTTTTTGTCCGTCTTTTTCAATAATACGGTTCTCATTTAAAAGTAAATCAAATCCAATTTTAGGATGTACCTCCTTAACCGCCTCAAAATTTTTAGCTTTATCCTCCTTTGAAGCCCAATCCACATAATCACCATAATCATGGTTACCTAAAATTGAAAACTTACCGTAGGGCGCCTCAAAATTTTTAAACGAATCAATCCAGTTATCCATTTCATCAGCCTTATTATTTACAATATCACCAGTAAAAAGAATTAGGTCTGACTGTTGTTTATTAATCAAATCTATTCCGTATTGAATTTTTTCCGGATTTGTAAAACTCCCTGAATGAATATCAGAAATCTGAGTAATAGTAAATCCATCAAATGCGTCCGGCAAATCTTCAAAAGATAATTGATATTTTAAAACCTTATAATTATACTTTCCCTGAAAGATTCCATATAAAAAAGACGTAAAGGGAATAGCCGCTAATACGAGTGCTAATTGCGAAACGAACAAACGTCTGCCTGAAATAGGCTGGGTAGTACCTGGTGAAACATAAGACACTATTTTTTGAACAACTCTTACAGTATCTTCTCCAAACATCATGATGACTATCACTAATTTAGGAATTAAAAAAGTGATTAAAAACCCTGCTGCCAGTTGAAACCTAATAGTCTGACCAGCGCTTCTTGGAGTGGAATAAACGGTGTAAAATAAATTAATGTAAATAGCTAAAGCTGCTAATACCCATATAATTTTCACATACTTGTTTTTTGTAATGGTTTTAAGCGCCTGAAAGGCGTAAAATTCAACTACCAAAAACAATAAAGAAAAAACTACTAGAGCAATAAAAAATCGGGACATAGAAAAATTTTATCAAATGTAAAAAGTTAAACACATAATTACATGGTATTTAATGTAAGATTAACAATATAATGTTAATGAAAATAATATAAAACTAAAGTTTTTACTCGGCTAGCGTTCTGGAAAAAGATGATTATTGCAATAATTTTATGATGGCTTTAATCTTTGAATAATCTGAAACTGAGTTCCCGAATTCATTAAAATGGACTGGACTTTTCATACTAATTTTAGGTTGAATCACATGCTGATGAAATTTAGAAAGTGAACAGTGAATTTCATTAAAACCGGCCTCTTTAAACTGCAAAGCGTTTTCTAAATTAATACCGCCGCCTGGTAAAATGGTTATTGCATTTTTTGCTTGACTCTTTAATTTATGCATTAATTCCAAGCCTTTTAATGCTGTACTTTCTTGACCTGAAGTCAAAACACGTTGTACTCCAAGCGCCATTAATTCATTCAAAGTACTTATGGGATCAGGAACCAGATCAAACGCACGATGAAACACAAACGGAAGTGGTTTTGTAAGTTCCACAAGCTCTTGCGTCCGCAAAGCATCTACAGAATTATCCCTATTTAAAACTCCTGAAACAATACCCGAACATCCTAATTTTTTGCATAATTTAATATCATTTTTAATAATTTTAAATTCTGCATCAGAATAATTAAAATCACCACTTCGTGGCCTTATTAACACAAAAACAGGAATGCTTAAAGATGTCATCACTTGTTTAATCAATCCATATGAAGGTGTGATGCCTCCAACTACTAATTCACTACACAGTTCAATACGATGCGCTCCAGCCTGTTGCGCATTAAAAGCAGACTCAAATGAATTAGCACAAATTTCAACAATCATAAACAGCCTTTTAAACTTGGGTTATTATGGAAACTATTAAAAATCCCTATTAACCATTAAAGTTAAAACTACTAATATTCACCTAATAATGCTAATTATTTATTAGTATCTCACTATTTTAGTTACCTATAAAACAGCACTTCTGAAATCTAAATAATTTGATTTAACTTACTGCAATCTTAAAAAAACAAGTCCATGCAACGACGAAAATTTATAAAAAATTCAGCACTTGGTATGACGGGAATCGTCTCATCATCCATTTTAGCTTCTAGTCAGGAAAAGAAGACTTTACCTGTTTCCGTTATAAAATCTGTTAAACCAATAGTAGTTTGCACATGGAATTTTCAAAACGCCGCTTCAAAAGCGTGGGAGGTTTTAAATAATGGTGGAAATGCCTTAGATGCCGTTGAGCAAGGTGTGATGGTTGAAGAAGCTGACCCAGCAAATGAAACCGTTGGTTTAGGCGGACGACCAGACAGAGACGGACATGTGACTCTGGACGCCTGTATCATGAATAAAGAGGGCAAATGTGGTTCTGTGGTTGCGCTTCAAAATATTGTTCATGCCATTTCAGTAGCCAGAAAAGTGATGGAAAACACGCCTCACGTAATGCTGGCCGGTCTTGGTGCAGAACAATTTGCCTATATAAGTGGATTTAAAAAAACCGATTTACTAACTGAGAGTACTAAAAAACAATATGAAGCGTGGAAAAAGACGTCACAGTATAAACCTATAATTAATATTGAAAACCATGATACTATTGGCATGTTAGCCATTGACGAAAATGGTGATATCGCAGGCGCCTGCACTACAAGTGGTTTAGCCTATAAAATGGCCGGCCGTGTTGGTGACAGTCCCATCATTGGCTCTGGATTATTTATAGATAATGAAATAGGTGGCTGCGTGGCAACCGGCCTTGGTGAGGAAGTTGTAAAAACCGTTGGAAGTTTTTTAGTAGTTGAACTTATGAGACAAGGTAAAACCCCTCAAGAGGCCTGTGAAGAAGCTATTAACAGAATAGTAAATAAGCCCAATAGCGATTATAAAAATTTTCAGGTGGGTTATATAGCCATGAATAAACAAGGGGTCACAGGCACCTATGCCATTCATCAATATTTTAGTATGACTAAAAATGAGGATGGTACAAATGAGTCCATTCAATCAGATTATTTGATCAAAGTTTAATAACCAAAAATTTAAAACCTAGTTTGCAAATATTAATTCTCCTTTTGTTTCCTGCTCTTTAAATTTTTGAACCAGTTCCAATGCATCTGGAATCACGTCACTACAAAGTATTATAAGAGAGCCCTTTACCGCATTTTTAACAGCATATGTAATGGCCTCTTTTTCTGATGGGATAATGGTTGTTTTTTTATTTTTATCTACCATTTTAATACCATCATCCAGCATTTTAATGAGCTCCTGCTCTGTTCTTCCACGTAAGCGTTTATCTTGCCTGATAATTATTTCATCAAACATTTGTGCAGCAATACTGCCTATTTGATTCGTGTCTTCTTCTCGCCTATCTCCTACACCTGCAATAATACCAACTTTAACAGTAGCTTCAATGGTATCGGTAAATTTCTTCAAAGCCAGCATTCCCGCAGGATTATGAGCATAATCCAACAAAATTGTGAAATTTTTAAACTCAAATAAATTTAATCGTCCCGGCGTTTGAGATGGTGATGGGATAAAGGTTTCCAACCCCGCTTTCATATCTTCAATACTAATTCCCTGGATATTAGCAGCTAAAACAGCTGGTAATATATTTTGAATCATAAAAGTGGCTTTCCCTCCATAAGTTAATGGAATGTCTTCTGCTTTCATAACACGCATTTTCCATTCACCTCTGCAAATTGTTACATATCCGTTTTCATAGATGGCTGAAATACCATTTAATCGCTGTAAAGCTTTTATTCTCGGATTGTTTTCATCCATTGAGAATAATGCCACATTACAGTTTACGGACCGACGCATATCATAAACCAAATCGTCATCAGCATTTAAAATAGCGTAGCCATTCGGCAAAACCGTTTCCGGAATAACACCTTTTACCTTTGCCAACTGTTCTATGGTGTGAATGCCCTTTAAGCCTAAATGATCAGCTGCCACATTAGTTACAATGCCAATATCACAATTTTTAAACCCGAGTCCTGCTCGCAATAGACCACCGCGTGCAGATTCTAACACCGCAAAATTTACAGTTGGATCTTTCAAGACAAATTCTGCACTTGCCGGGCCCGTGCAATCACCGGTCATAAGCAACCTGTTTTGAATATAAACCCCATCCGTTGTTGTATAACCAACTCGATAACCATTCATTTTTGCAATATGAGCAATTAATCTAGTAGTAGTAGTTTTCCCATTGGTGCCAGAAATGGCAACAATAGGTATACGACCGGTATTCCCTTTTGGAAATAATTTATCAATAACATGACCCGCCACGTTTCTAGGCAATCCCTTGGTTGGTGCCAAATGCATTCTAAATCCAGGTCCAGCGTTGACTTCTAAAACCGCTCCGCCCGTTTCAGAAAGCGGTTTTGTTATATCTGTAGTCATCACATCAATACCGCAAATATCTAAATCAATAATTTTGGAAATACGTTCCGCCATACTCGTATTTGCCGGATGTACAATATCTGTAACATCTTCAGCAGTACCTCCTGTACTTAAATTGGCTGTATCTTTTAAAATAAGCATTTCGCTATTTGGGATAACAGATTCCAAAGAATATCCTGCATCTTTAATAATGGTTTTCGTCAAATCATTAACTGTAATTTGGGTCAGCATATTTTCATGACCATACCCGCGTCGAGGGTCTTTATTAACCTCATCTATTAATTCCTGAACCGTTGATTTTCCATTACCAATAACATGAGCGGGCGTTCTTTTTGCAGCTGCCACCAGTTTATTATTAATAACCAATAATCTATAATCTTCTCCTGTTATAAATTTCTCCACTATAACCCCAGTACTTCGAGAGCTTTCTTTAGCCGCTCTAAATGCCACAACTGCCTCATCATAATTTTGTATGTTAACAGTAATACCTCTGCCGTGATTACCATCAACAGGTTTAATAACTAAGGGATAACCAACATATTTACAAGCTTCCTCTAAACTACTTTCTCGTCGAATAATATCTCCTCTGGGAACCTCAACCTGTGCCTGCTCCAATAAAAACTTTGTATCTTCTTTATCGCAAGCCAGTTCTACACCAATACTACTTGTTTCGCTGGTTACAGTGGCTTGAATTCGTTTTTGATTTGCCCCATAACCTAACTGACATAAAGAATATTTGTTTAATCTTATCCATGGAATGCCTCTTGCCTCAGCTTCTTCAACTATAGAACCTGTACTAGGGCCTAAACGCTCAGATTCCCGAAGTTCACGCATGTGCTGAATATCATCCGTCATATCATAAGCCTTTCCATCAATTAAAGCCTCGCAAATTTTTACAGAAATTTTTGCTGCATAGCGCCCTACGGATTCCTCCATATAAGCAAAAACAACATTGTAAACGCCTTTTTCACCATAACCTCTTGTTCTACCAAAACCAACTTCCATACCAGCCATAGATTGAATTTCTAAAGCAATATGTTCAATAATATGGCCCATCCAGGTCCCTTCCTGAACACGTTGAAAAAAGCCTCCGGGTTCACCAACCGAACAACGATGTTCATACATGCTTGGAAACATTTCCAACAACCTTTCATAAAACCCATCAATTTTATCAGAAGGGCGTTCTTCCATCTCCTCAAGATCTAGCACCATAACAATTAATTTATGACGTCGTACAGACCAATAATTTGGACCTCTCATGGCATTTATTTCTCGTATCTTCATAATATATTGACTTTAATTTTTTAGAGTGAAAGTTTATAAATATATACATTTTTCAATTAAAAATTTAGTTTATTTTTGCCGAACAGAATAAAACTAGTTTGATATTTATGCAGTTGATAAAAGGCACATTAATTCCAATAGGAGGAAATGAAGACAAAGGATTTGAAGAGGATGAGATTCATCGATTAGATTACATTGAAGAAGGTATTTTAGCACATGTTGTTCAAGAAGCAGGTGGCATTGATGCCCATATTGTAATTATCCCTACTGCTTCCAGTATTCCTGTTGAAGTAGGTGAAAATTACCTAAAAGCCTTTACCACTTTAGGTTGTAAAAACGTCAGTGTTTTAAATATTAAATCTCAAAAAGATTCAGAAGAAAGCAAAACCGTTTCACAAATAAAACGTGCAGATTGCGTGATGTTTTCTGGCGGAGATCAGTCTAAAATTTCTAAATGTATAGGTGGTACAAGCATTCACTTTATTCTCTCTGAACGCTATAAAAATGATACTGGATTTGTGATTGCCGGTACTAGTGCCGGCGCTATGGCTATGGCTAATGAAATGATAGCAGGTGGCAGTAGCACCAAAGCCTTTAAAAAGGGGGCTGTAATTATGAATAAAGGCTTAAACCTAATACCTCAATTAATAATTGACACCCATTTTATTCAACGTGGCAGATTTGGACGGATTTCAGAAGCTGTGGCAAAATTCCCAGACTTAATAGGCGTAGGATTAGCAGAAGATACCGGAATGATTATTAAAAACGGAAATGACTGCACCATTATAGGATCGGGTATGGCTATTGTTTTTGATGGAAGTAATCTTGAGCACAACAATGAAAAAATATTGAAAGCAGGCACACCTATGACAATTGCTAATTTAAAAATTCATGTTTTAGCCAATGGTGATCAGTTTCATATTAATTCTCGGGCCATCAATGTGCTCCCAGTAGAGTCTCCATTTATTTAAAGCACTTTATTTATAAATGGAAATTTCCTCAATCCCTGAGGAAGATTTGCAAGCTCTATACATGCCCTCAGTATTAAATGGCATGGCAATATTGCCATCAGAATCTATTGCGATTAAACCGCCGTCACCATTAATTTCCAATATCCGCTTATGAATGACTTCATCAGCAGCCTTTTTAAGCGATAATCCTTTGTGCTCCATTAAACACGACACATCATAAGCGACCACGCCTCGAATAAAAAACTCTCCACTACCTGTGCAACTTACGGCACACGTTTTATTATTTGCATAGACTCCAGCACCAATCATCGGGGAATCCCCTACACGACCCCATTTTTTATTCGTCATTCCTCCTGTTGAAGTGGCCGCTGCTATATTCCCATTTTGATCGCAAGCTACTGCCCCAACGGTTCCAAATTTGCTGTCTTTTTTTACACTATGATCTAACTGAAATCCCTCACTACCCTTTATTGCCTGCCATTGCTGATAACGTAATTCATCATAAAAATATTCGGGTGATTCAATTGCATATCCATTACTTTTTGCAAATTGCAAAGCGCCCTCTCCTGCTAAAAACACATGGTTACTTTTTTCCATCACATCACGTGCTAATTCCACCGGGTTTTTAATACCTGTGACCAAAGAAACAGCTCCTGCATTTAAAGTTTTTCCATCCATAATACTGGCATCCATTTCATGTGTACCTTCTGCTGTAAATACAGCTCCTTTACCGGCATTAAATAAAGGTGAATCTTCTAATGCTTTAACCACTATTTCCACAACATTCAGCGCAGTACCCCCTTTTTCTAATATATCATAACCGGTGTCTAAAGCATTTTTTAAGGCCATTTTATATTGACTTTCCAAAGCCTCCGTCATTAGTCCCTTTACCAAAGTGCCTGCACCTCCATGGATAGCTATTCCAAAATTATTCATGAGTATTAGTTTTAATGCCGAAAATTACAAATTGCAATTCAATTAATTTCTATTCATAGCAT
>Ga0208305_10001395_pt1 | contig 11504 bp, 11 predicted proteins | sample ColrivemetaGS741_FD_187605 | JGI IMG/M metagenome (GOLD analysis project Ga0208305, IMG submission 187605) | Estuarine microbial communities from the Columbia River estuary - Flood tide ETM metaG S.741 (SPAdes) (version 2) | ecosystem: Environmental > Aquatic > Marine > Intertidal zone >... | reverse complement strand
TTAGTATATTTTATATAAAAGTTAAAATTCTTTGGTTATTTTTGAATTCAAAATTTGATAATTGAAAGACACACTAAAGCATAAGGGTTTACGACAAAAACTAGTTGAGGTAATACGATTTAAAGGTATTAAAGACGAAAAAGTTCTTGATGCAATAGGTAAAATACCAAGGCATTTATTTATGGATTCTGGATTTCTAGATCATGCATATCAAGATAAAGCCTTTCCAATTGCTGCAGATCAAACTATTTCCCAACCTTATACTGTTGCTTTTCAATCTGAATTACTTGAGGTTAAGAAAGGCGATAAAATTCTTGAAATTGGTACTGGAAGTGGATATCAAGCAGCTGTTTTGTGTTTGCTTGGAGCAAAAGTATATACAATTGAGCGTCAACTAGAATTATTTAAAAAAACGAGTAAATTTCTACCAAAATTGGGTTATCGACCAAAAAAAATGATATTTGGCGATGGCTATAAAGGTTTACCAGAAGAGGCTCCTTTTGATAGCATTATTGTAACAGCAGGAGCACCTTTTGTTCCAAAAGCTTTATTAGGTCAATTAAAAATTAATGGTCGTCTAGTAATTCCTGTAGGAGATGATGTGCAAATCATGACTTTGTATATTAGAAAAGGCCCTAAAGAATTTGAAAAGTATGAGTTTGGAGAATTTAGGTTTGTACCTTTATTAGAAGATAAAAATTAAACTAGGGTTTTTACCATTTTATAATCATCCATAACAAATCCATAACCAATATCCTGAACGAGTTCTTCACTATTTATAAAACCAATTTTCTCGTAGGCTTTAATTGAATTACTATTGTATTTGTTAACTGTTAATGTTATGGTTATACATTCTGAAATTTGAGCTTGTTTGGAAACAAAATCCATTGCTTGTTTTCCAAAACTTTTTCCTCTGAAGTCTTTTAAAATATAGATTTTACTTAGGAATAAATCAAAATCATTAATTTTGAAAGCTAAATAACCAATATCTGTTTTGTTGTAATTTATAATGAAGTATTTGTAGTTGTTTTCAATCTGTTTAAGCATTGCATCAACATTTTGAAATTTATCTAGCATATAATCAACTTGAGTTTTTCCAATAATAGGAGTGTAGTGTTCATTCCAAATATCATGTGCTAATTTCTCAATGATACGTAAGTGTTGAATTGTAGTTGCAGGAACAAGATTAATCATAATATAAATTTTGATTAAAAACTATTTAAAGTTCTTTTTAACTCTGTCTAGATCACGCTTGTTATCTCTGTCTTTCATGGTTTCCCGCTTGTCGTAAAGTTTCTTTCCTTTAGCTAATGCAATTTCAAGTTTTGCATAACCTTTTTCATTTAAAAATAAACGAAGAGGTACAATTGTTAAACCAACATTTTTAACTTCTTTTTCAAGCTTTTTTAATTCACGTTTGTTTAGTAGAAGTTTACGAGAAGCTTTCGGTTTATGGTTATAATGTGTTCCCCAAGCATACTCTTCAATAGTCATATTTATAATAAACAATTCACCAAACTCATTAAACTCACAGAAGCTTTCAGCAATTGATGCTTTACTAAGTCTAATAGATTTAATTTCTGTTCCTGTTAAAACTATTCCAGCAGTAAACTTATCGAGTATTTCGAATTCAAAACGTGCTTTTTTGTTTAATATGTTGACTTTGTTTTGCATGAAGTAGCAAAACTACAAATTTATTAATTAGAAAAAGAAGACTTAATCTATACTAAGTAAGGTATCGTTAATGTCACCAGACTTAGATATCGTTACGATGTATAAATTTCCATTTATTGTCTCTTCAATTTGTTCGTATTTTTCTTCTCCAATAATCGCATTAACAAACATTGGTGTCGTGTTACTGTGACCAACAATTAAAACCGTTTGACCTTTAGTGCTTTCAAGAAATGCATTAGTATCAATATTTGTTGGGTCATATAAGGTTATGTCTATATTGTTTTTTTCTGCTGTAGGTTGAGCAGTTTCTTTTGTACGTAAAAAATCTGTAGAATAAATAGCATCAAACTTAATGTTATCAAAAACAAGGCTCCATTTGGCAGCTCTTAATATTCCGTCTATTACTAAAGGAGGATCTATATCGTCTTTATCACTTATGTTTTTCTCAGCATGACGAATAAAATAGTAAGTTGATGCATCTAAAATGTCTTTAAAATCTTCTTGACTAAAAGAAGGAATTGTTAGTAGTATAATTATTAAAAAAGGAAGTAGTTTTTTCATAGTTAGTTTATGCTAGTTCAAGTGCTATTTCTATCATTCCTTTAAAAGTTGTTTCTCGTTCTTTACTTGTTGTACGTTCTCCAGTTACTAAGGAATCAGAAATGGTTAAAATACTTAAAGCGTTTACATTATACTTCGCCGCTATAGTGTATAATCCTGCACTTTCCATTTCTACACATAAAACACCAAATTTTGACCATTTTTTAAAGGAATCGAAATCGTCTGCGTAAAACTCATCACTAGTAAAAATGTTACCAGCTTTAACTTCAATGTTTTTTGCTTTAGCTGCATCAACAGCTTTAATAAATAATTCAAAACTAGCAGTAGGAGCGTAGTCTGCACCTGCAAAACGTATTTCGTTTAATCCAGAGTTAGAAGATGCAGCCATAGCTAAAACAATATCTCTAATTTTTACATCTTTTTGATACGATCCAGCACTACCAACTCGAATAAGATTCTTAACTCCATATTCATTAATTAATTCGTGTGCGTAAATAGAGATGCTTGGCACTCCCATTCCTGTCCCCATTACAGAAACTCTTTTGCCATTGTAAATTCCAGTATAACCATACATTCCTCTTACTTTATTAAAGCAAACTGGGTTTTCAAAAAATGTTTCAGAAATCCACTTTGCTCTTAAAGGATCTCCAGGTAATAATATTGTTTCGGCAATGTCACCTTTTTTTGCTTCTATATGTACACTCATAATTCTATAATTTTAATAATCTGAAGTTGAAGTTTCACCATTCATTATTGCTATTCCAGCAGATACACCTAGTCTATGAACACCTAAATCAACAAATTGCTTAGCGGTTTCGTAATCTCTTATTCCTCCAGAAGCTTTAATTTTGGCTTTATCTTTTACAGTTTCTTTCATGATTTTTACAGCATCTAAATGAGCGCCGCTTTTTGAAAATCCTGTTGAGGTTTTAACAAAATCGGCTTTAGCTTCAACACATAATTGACATGCTTTTATAATTTCTTCGTCTGTTAAATCGCAAGTTTCAAGTATAACTTTTAAAACTTTATTACCTGTTGCTTTTTTTACTTTTTTAATGTCGTTTAAAACCCCTTTGTAAAATTTACTTTTTAAGTACCCAATATTTATAACCATATCAATTTCGTCAGCACCATTTTCAATAGCTGTTTGGGCTTCATATGCTTTAGAATTTGATTCCATAGCACCTAAAGGAAAACCAACAACAGTGCAAACTTTTACATTACTGTTTTTTAATTCGGTCTTTGCTAATACTACAAAGCAACTATTTAAACAAACAGAAAAAAAATTATATTCTATAGCTTCTTTGCAAAGTTGTTTGATATCTGACTGAGTTGCCGTAGGTTTAAGTAGCGTGTGGTCTATATATTTGTTAAGAGGTTTCATGCTATAATTATTTAGTATAAAATTAATACTTATTTATTAATATGATAATGATATTATATAATTTATTAAACTGCTGTTTTAACGATAGAGAAATTAGATTCTTAATAAAAAAAGCAACGCTTATTTCTATATTGAAACTCGCGTTGCTCTTCAACTAACCAACCAACTATAAGACTTGATTTTTTAAATAGTGTTACAGTTCTTCTACAACTACATCACCTTGATTTCTAAATACTAACTTGTCATCGAAGGCATCTAATAAAACTATACTATCTGTGGTTACTTTTCCTGCTAAAATCTCTTTGCTTAAAGAATTTAATACTTCTTTTTGAATTACACGTTTAACAGGACGTGCTCCATATTCAGGGTTATAACCTTTTTCAGCTAAATAAGATACAGCATCTGGAGTCGCATCAAAAGTAATACCTTGTTGCGCTAACATTTTTGTTACGCCTTTTAGTTGTAATCCAACAATATCTGTAATGTTTTCTTTGCTTAAAGGTGTAAACATAATGGTATCATCAATTCTGTTTAAAAACTCTGGTCTTACACTTTGTTTTAAAAGTGCGATTACATCTACTTTTGCGCCTTCTATTGCAGAATCGATGTCTTTAGTTGCTCCAAAACGTTCATGAATAATTTGACTTCCTATATTTGAGGTCATAATTATTATTGTGTTTTTAAAATCTGCCACACGACCTTTGTTGTCTGTTAGGCGACCTTCATCTAAAACTTGTAAAAGGATATTAAATGTATCAGGATGTGCTTTTTCAATTTCATCTAATAACACAACAGAATATGGTTTTCTTCTCACAGCTTCAGTAAGTTGTCCACCTTCATCATATCCAATATATCCTGGAGGTGCACCAATTAATCTACTCACTGCATGACGTTCCTGATATTCACTCATATCTATTCTAGTCATTGCATTTTCATCGTCGAATAAATATTCTGCTAAAGCTTTTGCAAGTTCTGTTTTTCCGACACCTGTAGTACCTAAGAATAAGAAAGTACCAATTGGTTTTTGTGGATTTTGTAAACCAGCTCTACTTCTTCTCACAGCATCACTTACAGCAACTATAGCTTCTTCTTGTCCAACTACACGTTTGTGTAATTCATATTCGAGTTTAAGAAGTTTTTCACGTTCTGATTGTATCATTTTAGTAACAGGTATACCTGTCCATTTTGCTACAACTTCTGCAATATCATCATAGGTAACTTCTTCTTTAATTAAAGCAGTGCCTTGTTGGGCTTTTAATTGTGTCTGATATTTTTCAAGTAACTCTTGAGTTTCTTTTATTTTACCATATCTAATTTCTGCAACTTTCCCATAATCTCCATCACGTTCTGCACGTTCTGCTTCTAGTTTGAAGTTTTCAATTTCTTGTTTTGTATTCTGAATATTTTCAACAATTTCTTTTTCACTTCTCCATTTTGCATTAAGATCATTACGTTCTTCTTTTAAATTAGCTAAATCAGATATTAAAGACTTTAATTTGGTTTCGTCTTTTTCTCGTTTAATAGCTTCAATTTCAATCTCTAATTGCATAACTTTTCTATCCAAAACATCTAATTCTTCAGGTTTTGAATTTATTTCCATTCTTAATTTAGAAGCCGCTTCGTCCATTAAGTCAATAGCCTTATCTGGTAAAAAACGATTTGTAATGTAGCGTTGTGATAATTCTACAGCACCAATAATAGCTTCATCTTTAATTCGCACTTTATGATGTGTTTCATATTTTTCTTTAATACCACGAAGTATTGAAATTGCACTTTCGGTATCTGGTTCGTCAACTATTACTTTTTGAAAACGTCTTTCTAAAGCTTTGTCTTTTTCAAAGTACTTTTGATATTCGTCTAAAGTAGTAGCTCCAATTGCTCTAAGTTCTCCTCTTGCTAAAGCTGGTTTTAAGATATTTGCTGCATCCATAGCACCTTGACCACCTCCAGCTCCTACAAGTGTGTGAATTTCGTCTATAAACAATACAATATCACCTTCGCTTGAAGTTACTTCTTTAATAACAGCTTTTAGTCGTTCTTCGAATTCGCCTTTATATTTAGCACCTGCAATTAAGGCTCCCATATCCAAAGCAAAAATTTGCTTGTCTTTTAAGTTCTCCGGAATATCACCATCAATAATTCTGTGCGCTAAACCTTCTGCAATTGCAGTTTTTCCTGTTCCTGGTTCTCCAACCAAAATCGGATTATTCTTTGTTCTTCTTGATAGAATTTGAAGAATCCTACGTATTTCTTCATCCCGACCTATAACAGGATCTAATTTTCCATCTTTAGCTAATTGGTTGAGGTTTTTTGCATACTTATTTAGTGCATTATAAGTTTCTTCCTGACTTTGTGAGGTTACTCTATCTCCTTTACGCAATTCATCAATTGCAGCTTGCAAACCTTTTTCGGTAACACCTTGGTCTTTTAATATTTGCGCAATTTTGCTTTTGGTTTTAAAGACACCCAGAATTAAGTGCTCGATAGAAACAAAATCATCGTTCATTTTTTTAGCAATGATTGAGGCTTCGTTTAGGGTTTTATTAGCTTCACGAGACAGCATAAGGTCTCCACCGGAAACTTTTGGATAGCTTTCAAGCTCTTTATCTAAAATTTGTTGCAACATAGATATGTTAACATTCAATTTTTTTAAAATGAATGGTAAAACATTTTCATCAACTTCAAAAATTGCTTTGAAAATATGTTCGTTTTCAATTTGTTGATGACCAAAACTTTGAGCAAGTTGTTGTGCTTGCTGAATAGCTTCTTGTGATTTAATTGTATAGTTATTAAAATTCATAGTCGTATATTTTTCTTTTCAATTTAATTTTGTCAATAATCTTACCAATAGCAGTTGTAAGACAAAATGTCTCTAAGTATCTGTATACAAGTGACTTTTAGTCAGTTTTGATAGTTCTTATTGAAATGATTTATAGTTGTATGGGTTATGTATTGGTGGAATTTTAGGTGTCTTATACAACAAGCCTTATTTTTGAGTTTTTAATTTTTATTTATGGTGCGTACAATTTTTTTCACAATATTATTTTTAATTCCCTACTTCTATTCTGCACAAACAGTTGAAGATAATTTTGAAGGCAACGGAACTATATCCTGGCAGTTAGATCCAACTCAAATAATAATGATTGATGTTAACTTTTCTAATCCATTCCAAAATGGGATTAATAATTCATCTACTGTTTTAAAATACGATGATGATGGAAGTGCACCATATGCTAATATAAGATTTAACACTCCAGCAAACTTTGATTTATCAGCACATAACACATTTAGTTTAAAAATTTATATTCCCTCAAATGGTATTTCAGGAAATCAGACGAATCAAATTTCTCTTAAACTTCAAGATGGTTCATTAGGAGAACCTTGGGTAACTCAAACTGAAATTATTAAGCCAGTTGTTTTGAATCAATGGCAAGAAATAACATTTAGTTTTGGATCTGATGCCTATTTGCCAGCTTCACCAGATCCAATAACTAGGACAGATTTTAATAGAGTTGTATTGCAAGTAAATGGAGAAAACAATAATGATTCTGTAATCGCATATATTGACGACTTTCTTTACGATGGCATTATTGATGTGCCAGTAGAACCTGTATTTGATGATTTAGTATGGTCTGACGAATTTGATGGTAGTGGCGCAATTAATTCTGCGAATTGGTTTCATCAAACTCAATTACCAGCTGGAGGTAGCTGGTATAATGGAGAGGTGCAACATTACACTAATCGAGAAGATAATTCGTATTTGGACAATGGGTTAATGCATATTATTGCTAAAAAAGAAACATTTCACAATCAAGGCTATACAAAGCAATATACTTCTGCAAGATTGAATTCTAAATTTGCATTTACTTATGGTAGAGTAGAGGTTAGAGCAAAATTACCAACAGGAGTTGGAACATGGCCAGCAATATGGATGTTGGGAAAGAATATTAATGAAGACGGAGGTTATTGGGATAATCAAGGGTTTGGAAATTTAAATTGGCCTGCTTGTGGTGAAATAGATATAATGGAACATTGGGGACATAATCAAAACTATGTGCAAAGTGCTATGCATACACCTTCTAGTTATGGAGGTACTTTAAATCATGGAGGACAGACAATACCAAGTGTTTCCAATGAATTTCACGTATATACTTTAGAATGGTCTTCAGAAAAAATGGTTTTTAGTGTTAATGATGTTGTGCATTACACTTATAATCCATCAACAAAAGATTCGGATACATGGCCTTTCGATTCAGAACAATATCTTTTGCTAAACATCGCTATACAACCTAGTATTGAGCAGTCCTTTACACAAAGTGCAATGGAAATAGATTATGTAAGAGTTTATCAAGAAAGTGTTTTAGCTGTTTCTGAAGAAGCAAATTCTAATAAGATAAAATTTTACCCAAACCCAGTAAAAAATAAATTAAACATCAACCTTGGTAATATTTCTAATCAAGAAGTAGAATTACAAATTGTTGATATTTGTGGTCGCACAATTTATAATAACCAACATTTAATAAAAGACAATAAAATTAGTTACAGTACAGCAGCATTGAATTCTGGTTTGTATTTTATAAAATTGAATTTTAATAATGGTACTACAAATTCTTTTAAATTTATTAAAAATTAAATAGTTGTAAGTATTAAAAATATAAACGACTTTATCTTTATGAAATTTTTTAAATTATTTGGTGGAACAAAAGAAGCTAAAGAAGAAAAGGTTTTACCTTGGATTCCTTTAAATACTTTAACACAATTAGAGTTAATAGCTACAAAATCTCAAACCAAAACACAACTAATATTTAAGCACTCTTCACGATGTGGAATTAGTAGAATGGTTATTAATCAATTTATAGATAATTATAATTTTACTGAAAGTGATTTCGATTTATATTTTTTAGACATTTTAAATAATAGAGAGGTCTCTAATGAAGTAGGCTATACCTTTCAAGTAATTCATGAATCTCCACAATTACTGGTTATAAGAAATGCAGTTGTAGTGGCTCATGCTTCGCATAGTGGAATTAATAGTATTGACTTGAATACTTTTGTTTAAAAATAATTAGTTCCTTCTGCTTAGAGCTATTGATTATTAGTTAAGAAAAATCTAAATTAGCATAACGTCTTTATAGTGACAAAGGTGATAACTTTTTAAAAAAGTATACGATTCTTTTTGGCAAATTCAAGATGCTTATAAAATCATATTTTATGTATCTCACTAAACAGACAATCAAACATAAACGATAAAGAGTATATAATTTGAACTAATATATTATAAGAATAGCTTGAAAAATAACAACTTATTTTTGATTAAAATTAGTATACTCTTGTTACAAGTTATATTCAGTATTAATTCTTTTAGTCAAAATTCAACAACACTAGATTCAACTTCAATTCTCTCGTATGGTGATAAACTTGTGGTAAAACTTAATATAGATACTCAATCAAACACTTACTTAATAAATGATAAATTAGCGAATACAAACCTAGTAGTAACCCCTAATAATAGTTTAAGATTTTCGTTGTCTCTTGATTATGAATTTATAGGTGTAAGTATCGGTTTTTCCCCTAAATTTCTGCCAGGAAACGATGACGATGATTTAAAAGGAAAGTCTTCATTCACAGATTATGGTTTTCGTTTCTTTCTAGGAAATTGGACTCAGGAGCTTATCTATAGCAATATTCAAGGTTATTATATTGAAAACACACAAGATTTTTTTCCAGGTTGGGAAGAAAATAAGGATCCTTATCTTCAATTTCCAGATTTAAAAGCGATTCAATGGGGAGGGTCTACTTCATATATATTAAATGAACGTTTTTCTTTTAGAAACATAGTATACCAAACAGAGTGGCAAAGAAAAAGTGCTGGCAGTTTTATACCAAAATTAGCTTATAACTTTAATAGATTCTCGAACAAAATAAATGATTTAAAGTCTATTGAAAATGCTTTTGACATAAAAATAGCTCCAAGTTACTACTATACATTGGTGATGCATAGAAATTGGTTTGTTTCTGCTTTTTTATCGCCCGCAATAGGTATGCGTTTTTCAAAAAGTATGGAAGTGAAAAATGGAGTGACTTTAGAAGATAAAAATCAGCATTTTATTAAAACTTTAGATTGTGGTTTACAATTAGGTTTTAGTTCTGATAAGTTTATATTCGGATTAAATCTAAATTTTGATGGAAATTGGTATAATGAGGATAAAACAACAAACATTGAAGATGACAAGTTTTATGCTAAAATTTATTTTGGGTATAGATTTGATTCGCCTAAAGTGATTCGAAAACTTTTTAATAAGGAATAATAAAAAATTATGATAAGTATAAAAATTTGCAAACAATGACTATAATTCATTATGGAAGAAAATCCACGCACATAAAACCGGACTAATCTTATACATAAAAGTTTAGCGATTCATAAATTAAAGTATAAAAAAACTCCCAATGTACATTGGGAGTTTTTTTATCAGTTAAATCTTTGTTCGGAGATAATTTTTTTGAGTTTCATTTTCAGGTCTTCTCCTGTATCAAAAACCATTTGTTCGTTACTTGGGAAAGGGATTTCTCTGTGGTCTAATAAACGTCTATCTTTTTTGTTTAAAGCTCTTTTGTCGCCTCTAAATCTCGCAAAGTAGTTTTCAAACACAAATCCACTATCAAAAGTGAACTTATCAATTAATTGATTTGATATCATGTCAACATACACAACATCAGCAATTATCTCTGTAGATTTTATTTGTTGAAACTCGTTGTATCGTGCTTTAACGTTAACAATTTTATCAATTTTAATGTCATTTCCTAAACTGTCTTTTACGACGTTTCCATCGCTGTCAAGTTCATATTCCCAACCATCAACAACTTCTTTTTCTTTTACAAACTCACTTTCTTTTATTCTTTCGGGAGATATGTTTATTTGCTTCAATTGTAATTGCATTGTATAATCGTACACAATATCATTACTAGGAGTTGCGTGATATACAGTCCAGAACTGATTCAAGCCATAGGTATCAAAGTTTAGTAAATCGTCTTCTAAACGCTTAGGAATAACTTGCTGTGTTTCATTAATAATAGAAACCAATACGTAATAAATACCTCTTTGATGTGCTTCGTTTAAAAGTTCTTGTGTTGTTTTGTAATTAGGATTAATTTGGTCTAGGTAATCCAATGTATTATAAGCTTCCCTTATGGTTGGCTTATCATCTGATTCTAGTAAATCGATACCTTTTTCGTATAAATAATCTGAAAGTTTAGATTTAGTTTCTAAGATGTCATTGTTGTAATCAGTAAAAATGAACCGAATATTTTCACCATTAACACTCAAGGGTAAAATAGGTTTTATTTTTTCTTGCCTCGTGTTTAAGTCTTGATACAACTCGAAAATATTGCGATATAATTCTGGATTATTATCCTTTTTAAGATGATCTATTGTTTTTAAATCACGTTCAACAACCTTGTAGAAAGCATCTTGAAGCATTAAAACGTATTCAGACTTACTTTTTTTGTCTTTATTGGTTTTAAGTTTGTTTAGTGCAGTGGTAATTGCTAAATCATAATTACCAGTATTAACAGCTTTTTCAACTGCTTTTTTTGAGCTGCAAGCTATTAATAAAGAAAAAACAACTGTTAATAGTATTAATCTTTTCATAGGTTAAAAGTTTAGTGTTTGGGTACTAACTAAATAGTAACACAAAAGTAAATAAAAAACTTTTAAAATAAGTATAACTAATTGGTGAACAGCTATTTATTTTTTGTGTAAATAGGTTTAAGTTCTGTTTTAACAACACCAAATCCAATGCGAACATCATCATTTTGACTATATGCTCTCATGATAACTGTATCGTTATCATTAATGAATTTACGTTTTGTTCCATCTTTCATCTTA
>Ga0208305_10001388_pt1 | contig 11519 bp, 10 predicted proteins | sample ColrivemetaGS741_FD_187605 | JGI IMG/M metagenome (GOLD analysis project Ga0208305, IMG submission 187605) | Estuarine microbial communities from the Columbia River estuary - Flood tide ETM metaG S.741 (SPAdes) (version 2) | ecosystem: Environmental > Aquatic > Marine > Intertidal zone >... | reverse complement strand
TATTCAAAGAATTAGGGATTAAGTCAAAACACAGTATTAGAGTGGTTTTATTTATGAATGAAGAGAATGGTTTAAGAGGTGGAAAAAAATACGCAGAAGAAGCTAAACAAAAAGGAGAAAACCACATATTTGCATTAGAAAGTGATTCGGGTGGCTTTTCGCCTAGAGGGTTTTCACTAGATTGTAATGAAGACAATTTTAATCAGATAGCAAACTGGCAAAATTTATTTAAACCTTATGGTATTCATTATTTTGAAAAGGGTCATGGTGGCTCTGATATTGGTCCTCTAAAAAATGACCAAATTGTCATTGCAGGATTACGTCCAGATTCACAACGTTATTTCGATTACCACCATGCCAGTAATGACACTTTTGATGCGATTAACAAACGTGAATTAGAGCTTGGAGCAGCTACAATGACTTCACTCGTGTATTTAATTGATAAATACGGCGTAAAATAATGGGTAGGTTATTAATATTGATATGTTTATTGACGTATCAAATACAATCTCAAACAGATATGACCTCTAAATTACCTTATTATGAAATCCCGGATTACCCGGAAACCTATACTGCTGGAAGCGTTGCTGCAAGAATGCTAGACGGTTTGGGCTTCAGATATTATTGGGCAACGGAAGGATTAAATGAAGATGATTTAAAATATAAACCAGGCGCCGAAGCAAGAACTAACGGAGAAACTATTGAGCATATTTTAGGATTGTCAAAAGTGATTGTGAATGCTACATTAAATAAAGGAAATGAAGGTAATGATGAGGTTTCTGAAATGGCATTTACTGAAAAGAGACAACAAACCTTAGTAAACATAAAAACAGCGGCAGATATTTTAAGAAATTCTGAGGATATCTCACAATATAAATTGATTTTTGGAGAACGTGAATTTCCTTTTTGGAATAATATTAACGGACCTATTGAAGATGCCATTTGGCATTGCGGACAAGTTGTTTTGTTAAGACGTGCTTCAGGTAATCCTTATAATTCTAAGGCGAGTGTATTTACTGGTAAAGTTAGAGACTGATTTTTATAATTTATAAAGGCTCTTTTAAGAGTATTTTACAAATTTGATAATTATTATTAATAAGTCTTGAAATAAGTATATTTATATCTTTTGGTGACCAATATGGTAAAATGTCTTCAGTGTCGTTAAATGTTATTCTTTTTTTATTATCACCATCAGAGTCCATAACGTATATTTCAGGTTGTTCATCTTTGTAAGATGTTGAGTATGCAATTCTTCTCCCATTATTGGAATAAGCAGGATATTGGCTTTGATCTTTAAAATACGTTAACTTATTTTTTTCTTTCAGAAATAAATTATAAACATAAACGACATCTGTATCACCTGTATTATTTTTATTAGTGAAATACGCAATACTATTCCCTTTAGGAGAATAACGGGGGCGCAATTTTTTGTAAGAATCATCAACTATCATTTTTAGCCGTTTACCTTTATGAGTTATTGAGTAAATATCTATATCCTCACTTGTGTTTTCATAATTAAATACCACATCTACTCCGTTAGGGGCAAATTGCCCGAATGACTTATTACCATTTAATGAAATGGGTATTTTTTGAATGGTATTGGTATCTATATATAATTTATATAATTCATTGGTACCACTTCTGTCGGATTCAAACAAAACAATATTATTAAAAGGATGCCACACCGGGCGTCTGTCATTATAAGAACTAATAATTAATCGTTTTTGGTGGTTACCATTAATATCCATAGTATAAATTTGCCAGTGACCATCTCTGTTTGATTCAAATAAAATTAAATCACCACTTTTGTTATAACTAGCATATCTATTGTCAAAAGTATGATTGGTTAATTGAACTTCTTTGTATCCATTGTTTTGGGCAATGCAATAGTTAGATATTATTAATAATATAGTTGAAGTAATTATAGAATTCCAAATTTTCATTTGTTGGTATAGATTGAAATATAAAAGCTTTACTAATATATAACATTTAAAAGATAGTTTGGTTTTAGGGTGTATTGTATTTACCTATTTTAAGATGCCTTATGGCAATGCGGACAAGTGGTTTTGTTAAGACGAGCTTCAGGGAACCCTTATAATTCTAAGGCTAGTGTATTTACTGGAAAAGTTAGAGAGTAGAACAAACTTTTTAAAATACTCTTGATATTATTTAGCCCTTATGATCGTCCTCTTTGTCGTTCTTTTTCATTTTAATATAACCAGTAACCAGTCTTACCCCTAATCTTGCAAAAAGGATAATGGCAATTACCATAACAATATCAAATCCGTTCATAAATACAAGATACCCATTTCTTTTGTCAATTATTTTTATAAAAAGTTAATTGTTTATTTCCAGTTTTTCCAGTAATAGTTGCGGATTTTTCTAAAGAGTTTTATCATTAGTTTTAGTTTAATCCTACTTTTCCTTTTACGGATTCAAATAGTTTCTTAGAGTCATAACCAACACCGTCTTTAAAAATAATTTCCATCTTTCTGATATCCCTTACATTTGACTCTAAATTGCCATCAATTAAAATTAAATCTGCTTTTTTACCAACTTCAATAGTGCCAATAGATTTTTCTCTTTTAAGAAACGTAGCACCGTTAAGGGTGCATATTTTTATAGCATCAATCAGAGGAAATCCTTCTTCTACCAATAATTCTAAAGTACGTCTGTTGGAATACCCTGCAACAGTTCTTCCTGCGCCGGTTGGATCTGTTCCTGCAACAAGGATGCCTCCTTTATCATAAAAGCGTTTAACCCATGTTAAATTTTTATGAAATAAATCAAAAGAGGATGCATCATTATTAACCACTCTGTCATAGGTTCTTTTTACGTCATTAAAAACTTCGGAGGCAAGAGCCGTTTCACCACCACCAGGAATAATTTCTCTATCTGTAAAGGGTTCAAAAACATTAGGTGTGGTTGTAATAGCTGTACCATTTTTAATCAGTAAATCAATAAGACGATTCACTTTTTCGCCATTAACATCTTCTTTGCCTAAGGAATTTCTGGCTTCAAAGGGGTCACACATATCTAATTCTTTGTTTGTAATAAAATCAGAAGATGCCATAAAACCATGTTCTAAATTATCAATACCAATATTGGAGGCTTCTTCATAGGTCAATGAGCATAAATGGCCGGTTACTTTTAAACCTCTTTTATGAGCTTCTGTAACACATATTTTAAGGTCTTCTTTTGTGATATGATTATATACTTTAAAGGAAGTAACACCTTTGTCGGCCCAATAGTTGACTATTTTAGAGACTTCTGAAGTACCTTCAATAAAGCCAAGTTCTGGAATATCAAAACCTTCGCGTTCAATGAAAGGTCCGGTGACATCCATTTTAGGCCCGGTCATTTTGCCTTCATTGATCCATTTTTTGACATTCAAATCAGTTTGTGGTTGTATACTGCCACCTGTTCTCATAGTAGTGACGCCGCCTGCTAAATAGAGTCTGGGAAAGGTAAAGGTCATTTGTCCCACACTAAACCAGTTTTCAAATGGTTTGCTGTAAAACAAATGTTCATGCAGCATCACCAAACCAGGAATGACCGTTTTTCCTGTGCCATCAATAATTAGACTTTCCGTTGGAATGCTGACATTTGAATTATCTCCAATTTGGGTGATTAAATCATTTTGAAACACTAAAGTCTGATTGTATTTTACATCTGTTCCGGTACCATCAATAAGCGTGACATTTTTTATAGCAACTGTGGTTGTATCAACTGTTATAAATTTTTTAACCTCTGGAGAAAAGTTTTGAGCAAAAGATAAATTGCTTATCAACACGATGGTTATTATTTTTATGTAAAAGATTTTCTGTTGAAGAAAATTAATTTTTCTCATAATCTAATTTTTTAAAACTGAAAATATATAAACTGTTCACCACTACCTTGTGCAATGGCAACTAAGAAAATCATAATAGCCCAAACAACCGCTAATGCAACAGGTGGTATTTTTTTTGAAACGGCTTCAACTGAGGTGTTTCTCATAAACCAGTGGCATATAAAAAGGAGACCAATAATAATTCCTACTTTTAAAATATCAAACGAACCCAATACTTTTTCTCCATCAGGATTTAAATAAAACATGGAGCCAATCATATTCCAGGCTGTTTTAAACTCTCTGGCTCTAAAAAATACCCAGGTAATATTGACACAGGTGAAGGTTGTAAAAGCGAGAAACATACCGTTCCATTTTGTGATTTTAAATGGTATATATTGTCGTTGTAGCCTTTCTAAAATTAGATACGTACCATGTAAACCACCCCAAACTATGAAGGTCCATGCAGCACCATGCCACAAACCACCTAATAGCATGGTGATCATAAGCGCTGAATACATTCTCACTACGCCATAACGATTGCCACCTAAAGGAATATATAAATAGTCACGTAACCAGGAGGATAAAGTAATGTGCCAGCGTTTCCATAAATCTGAAAAACCTAAGGAGGCGTATGGATATTTAAAGTTGTCTGGCAAGATAATACCTAACATTAAAGCGATACCAATAGCACAGGTTGAATAACCAGCAAAGTCAAAAAAGATTTGACCGGAAAACGCTAAAGTTCCCATCCAGGCATCCCAGAAATTTAAAATTTTATCTGAACTATACACTTTATCAACGGTATCAGAAAGTAAGGTATCTGCCATCACTACTTTTTGGAAAAGTCCTAAAATCAATAAAAATAATCCCCAGATAAATTGATTTACCGTGGCTCTTTTTTCTTCATAAAACTGAGAAATAAGGTCTTGAGCTCTTACTATAGGTCCAGCCACTAATTGCGGAAAAAAAGTGACGTAAAGCGCGAAATCTAAAAATGTTTTGGCACGTTCAGTGCGTTTTAAATACATATCTATAGTGTAAGACATGGTTTGAAAGGTATAAAAGGAGATCCCCATGGGCAATATAATATCCATAGGTTGTGTTTGATAGCCGTAACCATATGTATTCACCACAGTGGTAAAATTGTCAAGAAGGAAATCCCGGTATTTAAAAAAGGTTAGAAAGCCTAAGTTGACACCCATGCTCAACAATAACCATAGGACTCTTTTGCGTTTATTTTCTTCTATGGCTAATTTTTTTCCTGTAATCCAGTCTACTAATGTTGAGATCCAAAGTAAGATAACCAAAGGCGGATTCCATAATCCGTAAAAAATATAACTCGCAAAAAGCAGCATACGCTTTTTACCGGTCCAATTAAATAGTTTTGAATAATACAGTGCTAATACTATAACTAAAAAAACGACAAAGCTTAATGAATTGAATAACATAATTAATTGGTTTTAAGGTTAGAAAAAGCGCCATCTTCTTTCATTATTTTCACAAGTTCTGTTGTGAAATACCGTGCGTCTTCGGCAGAAAGATGTGATTCTTCAGGACACTTCAAATGTTTTAACTGTTCGTAATCCTCAAAATGATAAGCTTTTAATTGCGAAGCTTTAACAAGTTCATCCCAAAATTCTGTTCTTGGTACTCCCATATTTTCTGCGGCTCTTAAACTTCCACTAGATGGACATCTTACTAAAATAACATGTCCGCCACGAGCTTTAAAAATTTCCAGATCTTTTAAAAAGAAAGCCATGGTTGATGCTTTATCTGGTGGTGGTCCACTTGCAGCTTTTTTTCCAAAAAATTGCCACACTCTAATTATTGAATTTGCATAAGCGGTATCAGAAACTGTAATAGGTTTCATTGTTAAATTTCTGTCCAGTTCAATTTCACCAAACTCATGAAATAGAGGCATAGAATCTACAACCCGATCTCCTACATTTATTTTTCCAAGCAATTCTTTTAATTTAACACCATCAACCCCTTGGTCTTCACTTATAAATGCAAAGTTTTTTTGAAGGGGTAATGATAAGATGTGATTTGACATTTGGGCATAAGTTCTTTTTTTATAAAAATCTACTTTAGATTGTGGTGATTTCCATGAATCTTTATCTGGAGATGTAGAGGAAAAGAACAGACCTGGAGTAACACCTACAACGATTGTTCCATTAAAATTTGTGTTGTTTACAACATCATGAAAAATGGGTAAAGGAGAACTGCCTACAAATGCCAATTGAATAGGACGAATCCCAGTTTCAGTTTCCCATTCATCTAATTGCATATCAAAAAGTACTCTTGAAGAACCCAAAAGTAGGATGCTATTACTTGATGCTTTTTCTACTCTGAATCGTTGTTCGGCCCAAAGTGCTTCATTATCATCTAACGTTGGATAGAACCCTTCAGAACGCCAATAGAGTTCCCATGCGGTAATTCCAACAATAAAAAGAGTTAATGCAATAATTAGCGATTGTTTTAATTTCATCATAGTTGAGTTTTAATTTATTCTAAAAGGTTGTTTTTGTTGATACGTTAAAGAACGCCATACCCATTCTGCTGGACCAAATAAGAAATATTTAAGCCAGATAGGGCTAAAGATTAATTGAACTATCCAAATAGCAGCTACAATGTAATACAGCTCATATCTTTGAAGCTCACCAAATAAAGCGAAGCCGTCACCATAAAAAATTATGGAGGTGACTACACTATGTGTTAAATAATTTGTCAAAGCTAATTTCCCAACGGCCGCTAAAGATTTTTGCAAAAAGCCAAGAATACCAGACTTAATAAATAACATAAAAAGCCCAATATGACCTAAAGTGGTAAACAAGCGTCCTATTTGATAGGATTGATCTGCTTTTGAAATGGTTACAACATCAAAATTACTATCAATTAGCATCTTTGTTTCAAGATAGTTAATGCCTAAACCTATGAGATAACCAGTTACTAAAAGTATAAGATAAAATTGGTTACTACGTTCTCCATGAAAAACTCTAAGTTTAAATAATGCCATACCCAAAAGCATAAAACTTAATATATCCCAAACCCATAATCTGTAAGGTAACCAGGTTTGCATAAATTGATTTCCTTCCACTTTTTCCATGAGCACAGACCAATAACCTTGTTGCATTTTTTCGATTTTCTCCTGTACTTCTTCAGGTGTATGCTTAGTATTTAATTTCTCCCACTTTTTTAAAACATCTTCTTGTTCTTCATTCAAATTCGCACCTTGTTCTTTAAGCGTTTGCATTTCAATGCCATTTTTCTGAGTCTCAAGATTATTGCGGTAATCACTTATATCCCACAAAACACCAATACTTATCAAAACGCATCCAACTAAAATGAGATTTTTAACACTTGCGTTTCTAAATGGAAATAACATCAATCCAAAAATGGCATAAGGATATAATATGTCGCCATGCCAAAGGAATATGTAAACATTAATAATTCCGAATACAAGTAACCAAAGTATTCTTCTATAGTAAATATCTGCAGTGGTAATTCCAGCCCCGCTTTTTTCCAATCTGCTGGTTAATAATATGGCACCTGCACCAAAAAGCATGGTAAACAAGCCTCTCATAGTGCCTTCAAAAAACATATTATTGGCAATCCAAACTTGTAAATTCAAGCCTTCTGAACCTCCGGCTATGGTTGGGTCTGAATAGGCAAAGGGAAGACCCATGCCGTTTATGTTCATTAATAAAATTCCTAATAATGCGATGCCTCTTATGACATCAAGGGAATTAATACGTCCACTTTGTTGAGTGGGCTTAAAATGTTGGTTGGTTGTGGTCATAAAGAATAATTTATTGGTTGGTTTTTGGTTGTTTTAAAATTTTAAAATGGTATCCATGTTACTAAAATGGATTGTATGACAAAAAATATGAGAAATGGAATGACTAAATAGCCCATAACATCTCGTGCCTGTATTTTAATCCCTGCTTCCATAATGGGAAATACCAGCAATAAAAAAAAGGGCTGTAACAAGTTGGTTAAACTTTCGCCGTAGGCAACAGATAATGAAGCTCTGGAAATCATTGCTGAAATCTCTTCAGCAGGCAATCCTGTTCCAATATCTTTGATGGCATTGATAAGGCTAGGACCAACAACCGCAAATTCTCCACCAGCGGATGGTATGGCAAAATTTACAAGACCGCCAGTGATATAGGCGAAAAACGCATAGGAATCTAGGGTGGCCACTGAGGACATTACCTGAGCTAATTTCTCACCAAGCCCCGTATATAGCATGATGCCCATGATGCCTGCATAAAAAGGGTACTGATATAAAATACCTGAAATATTACCGCTTGATCGTTTCATGGCAATCACATAGCGCATGGGAGTTTTATGCAGTGCTAAGCCTGCTATTATGAAAATGAAAATCATAATATTGAAATTCAAATTAAAGCCTTCGGTGTAAAAATGAAAGATGATATAGGTCAGTCCCATCATAACGATTATAATTTGAAGGAGGACGCCGTTATTTAACCTGTCAGATATAGAATTGTATGATAAGTTCAAACTGGAGGCTTCTTCTTTGATAGAAAGTTCATTAGTGTCAGTTTTACTTTCTAACATATCATTAAGTTCTTTGATGTTTTTATTTTTTGGAATCAGAAACAGAATCAATAAAGGGGCAAAAATTAAATACAAGACAATCATGGCCAGATTTAAAGGTGTGCCCAAAGTGTAAGTAGTAGGAATAGTTTCATTTAAAATCCCAGCATTGATTAAATAATTACTTTTTGTTCCTAATAAAAGAGGTATTGAACTTGAAAGGCCGGTGACCCAACTACCACTTGCAAAATAAACACAAGCAATTAAAAATGGATAGTTAACCCCTTTAACCCTTAAGGCTAATTCTCTGGCTAACACACAAGTGATTACAACCCATCCAAAACTTATAAAACCCAAAATAACACCTGTTAATGCTACAAAATAGTAAACTTGTCTTGGGGTAGTAATATATTTATTTAGTTTATCAATGCCTTTTTTTACAACAGGAGACAAGGCAATTGCGAAACCTGTTATGACAATTAAGACTATTTGCATTCCAAACTCTAATAAAGACCAAAACCCGTTATACCAAGATTCAATTACTTTCAGAGGGGTTGCGTCAAGCCAAAAAATTGCAATTAAAGCAGTTACTAATGTTAGTAACATCGCAAAAACAAATGCATCGGGCATGTATTTTTGAAACAAAATTGTTAATTTTTCACCTAGTTTGGTAATCATTTGGTATGTTTTATCAATGTAATCAGAAAGTTTTATTGTCTACATCTTTTATAAATTTAATTAAACCATTGAAATAAGTTTCAGGGTCGTCATATTGAGAACAATGGGCGCCATTGGTAGTTAAACTGCGACCTCTTTGTACTTCAGTGCTCATCCATGTCATATATTTAGGATCCATAGTATCATATTTCCCACCAATCATCAAAGTAGGAATGGCTAATTCTTTAAGTCTGCTTGAAACATCCCAGCCTTTTAAAGTGGCATTACCTGTCACCCCAAATTCGCTATAACCTTGCATGTAGATGTAAATGTTAGGGTTGAGGTGTGAAAAGGCACGATTGATAAATTCTGGCCATTCATTTAAGGGAAGATGCAACACATGTTCGGTATAGTAATATTGAGTGACTAATTCAGTATATCTTGGATTTGAAAAATCTTCTTTGGCTTCCATATCCTTAATTTCTTTGTAAACTTCTGGCGGCAGTTGAGGTCCTAATACTTCAGCGGCATATTTTTCATAAGCAGGTATGCTAGCCATCATATTCGATATAATCAAACCTTTTAGATTATCTTGGTATTTTAATGCATATTCCATGGCGAGAATACCACCCCAGGATTGACCAAAAAGGTAGAAATTACTTTTGTCCATATTTAATGCTTTACGGACTTGTTCAACTTCCTCAACAAAATGTTCGATTGTCCAAAGTGTTGAATCATTTGGCTTATCACTATAATAGGAATCCAGTTGATCATAATAAATGTATTCAATACCCTCTTTTGGTAAATAGCCATCAAAATTTTCAAAGAATTCATGGGTGCCACCGGGTCCTCCATGAAGTAACAAAACTTTTATTTTAGGATTGTTTCCAACACGTTTTGTCCACACATTAAAGGTGCCTTTCGGAGTAGTAATAGGAATCATTTTAATACCTCCGGTTTTTTGGTCATCTCTATTTGAATAATCCAAATAACTTGAATCACATTCTTTTTCTGGTGTAGATTGTTTTTTTTCATTGCAACTAACAAGAAGAAGTAATGATAATAGAAGATAAAAAAAGCTGTTTTTCATTAGGTTTTATTTTATTAGTTATTTTAATTCATTGGCGTTTAAAACCCTTAAAAAGTTTTGGCCTAATATTTTATTAATGTCTTGTGGAGTATAACCTCTATCAATTAGCGCCTTAGTGATTAAAGGATAGGTAGTAACATCATCTAGTTGTTGAGGAGTAAGATTAATGCCGTCAAAGTCTGAACCAATGCCAACATAATCAACACCAACTAATTTGGCTATATAATCGATATGATCAATAAGCATTGATAAAGGTGGTCTCATTTTATTGGCTTCTTCAGCATATTTATGATAAAGGGTATCAATTACATTCCACTCATCCATTCCAGTTTTTATTAATGAATCAAATTCTACCTTATGGTTCTCAAAAAAAGCTTTTTCTTTTTCTTCAAAAATTGGGTCTATAAAACCCGGATGAAAATTTACCTGAATCACTCCGCCATTTTTAGCAATGGCTTTAATTTGGTCGTCATTTAAATTACGCTGATGCTTGCATAAGGCATATACAGAGCTATGGGAAGCCATTATAGGTTTTGTGGTTGTGTTTATAACATCCCAAAATGTTTGAATGCCTACATGGCTAATATCTACAATCATCCCCAATTGGTTCATTTTATGCACAATTTGTTTTCCAAAATCTGTTAGGCCTTTATGTTGTAGATCTTCTGTAAATGTTTCATCAAAAGCACTGGAAGCCCATTCCGTTGAGTTGTTCCATGTAAGGGTCATATATCTTGCCCCACGATTATAAAAGACTTCTAATTTTTCTAAATCATTTTCTATCATATGTCCGCCTTCAACCCCAAACATAGCGGCAATTCTATTTTGTTTTACTGCCTCTAACAATTCTTTGGTATTGGAAACTTTTACTATTTTATCTGGGTTTCGTTTAACTACTGCATCTAAAGAATCCATTTGTTGATTGGCATAATTGTAGGGATTTATTTTGGTGCCATCACAAAACACTGAAAAGATTTGAACATCAAGTCCGCCTTCTTTCCATCGAGCCAAATCACTATGGGTTTTTCCTTTTAAATTGCTATCCATCAACAAACCCCAATCAACTGTTTTGGTTAAAATATCATTGTGGGTATCTATTAAAATGGCATTATCATGAATTTTTTTATAGGATTGAGCCATAACATGTTGCGAAAAAATGAGAATGATAATTACTATTTTTGTTTTCATTTATTTTTTTATTGAACTATTTGCATTGAGGTTAAATGTAACATATGATTTAGAGAAAAGTAAAAAAACAATTTTTTAATTATAAACAACAATATCTAATAACTCATGCGCCATTGACAAGAATTGTTTCATGAATGATATATTTATCTAGCATTTAAACCAAAGTCCTGTTCAACAGAATTATACCATTCTTCA
>Ga0208305_10001384_pt1 | contig 11546 bp, 12 predicted proteins | sample ColrivemetaGS741_FD_187605 | JGI IMG/M metagenome (GOLD analysis project Ga0208305, IMG submission 187605) | Estuarine microbial communities from the Columbia River estuary - Flood tide ETM metaG S.741 (SPAdes) (version 2) | ecosystem: Environmental > Aquatic > Marine > Intertidal zone >... | reverse complement strand
ATGTTATCTTTGACAAGCGTCCCGAACAATTAAGTGTAGAAGCATTTATTGAGCTTACAACACTAATTGAAAGAGATCTTTAAATCAAAATTTCTGGTGGAATCTAATATAGAAAAAATACAATTCGAACTAAGCAATGAGCTTATAGAAAAAGTAGAGCACTTAATCGCATCACAAAGCGATAAAGAGTTACAAAATCTATTAAGTGAATTTCACTATGCAGATATCGCTGAAATTCTGGAAGAAGTTAATCTAGAACAAGCGCTTTACGTTATAAAATTATTAGATTCTGAAACCACAGCAGTTGTGTTGATGGAGTTAGATGAAGACGATAGAGAGAAGGTATTAAAAAATCTATCGGCAAAAGAAATTGCAGAAGAAATTGAAGAACTTGATACGGATGATGCTGCAGATATAATTGCTGAATTACCTGAAGAGCGTCAGCAAAATGTAATCTCTCATATTGAAGACGAAGAGCATAAAGCAGAGATTAAAGAACTGCTTTCTTATGAGGAAGATTCCGCAGGTGGTTTAATGGCAAAAGAATTAGTAAAGGTCTACGAAACATGGACAGTTGCAGGTTGTTTACGTCGTATTAGAGCACAAGCAGAAGAAGTAACCAGAGTGCATTCGATTTATGTTGTAAATAAACAAGAACAACTTGTAGGTCGTCTATCTTTAAAAGATTTAATAGTTGCTAAAAACGAAGTGAAAATTGCAGATATATGTAAAACTGTTGATTCTGTAAATGTAAATGAAGAAGGAGAGGAAGTCGCAAAATTAATGCAGAAATATGATCTTGAAGCTATTCCTGTTGTTGATAATAATAAAACTCTATTAGGAAGAATTACAATTGATGATATTGTAGATTTTATTAGAGAAGAAGCCGAAAAAGATTACCAACTTGCTGCAGGTCTTGTACAAGATGTAGATGCAGAAGATAGTATACTAGATTTAACAAAAGCACGTTTGCCTTGGCTGTTTTTAGGCCTTGTTGGAGGTATAGGAGCATTTTTAATAATGGAAGGATTCCAACAAGCATTTAATAAATATGCCGTGTTGTTCTTTTTTACACCTTTAATCGCAGCTATGGCAGGAAATGTTGGCGTACAATCTAGTGCGATTATTGTTCAAGGTTTAGCCAATGATGACATAAAAGGAAGTATTAATAAAAGACTCCTTAAAGAGATGTTTCTTGCTCTACTAAATGGTGTTATTTTAGCTATATTTTTGTTTGCTTTTGTATGGATTTCTGAAGGTGAAATAAATAAAGCTTTAGCCATTTCAGTATCGTTAATTGCTGTAATTGTAGTTGCCGGTTTAATAGGAACATTTATTCCTTTATTTCTTGATAAAAGAGGCATTGATCCTGCAATTGCAACAGGACCTTTTATAACGACAAGTAATGATATTTTTGGTATTCTAATTTACTTCTGGATAGCCAAATTAATTTTGGGAATTTAAAATGAAAATTCTTCATCTGGACACTAATCATCCTTTATTAATAAAGCAACTTAACGATTTAGGTTTTTCAAATCATGAAGATTATACATCTTCAAAATCAGAAATTGAATCCGAGATACATAAGTATGACGGTTTTATTATTAGAAGTCGTTTTTCTATTGATAAAGCATTCTTAGAAAAGGCCACAAAACTAAAGTTTATTGGTCGTGTTGGAGCTGGATTAGAAAATATAGATTGTGATTTTGCAGAATCAAAAGGGATACGATTAATAGCTGCTCCAGAAGGTAATAGAAACGCAGTTGGAGAACATACACTTGGTATGATACTATCGCTTTTTAATAAACTCAATTCAGCCGATAATGAAGTTAGGAATGGATTATGGAGAAGAGAAGAAAATAGAGGAATAGAACTTGATGGTAAAACCGTTGGACTAATTGGTTATGGAAACATGGGAAAAGCTTTTGCTAAAAAGTTAAGAGGTTTCGATGTCGATGTAATTTGCCATGATATTAAGCCCAATGTTGGAGACGAAAATGCAACGCAAGTTTCTTTAAAAGAATTGCAACAGAAAGCAGATGTTTTAAGTTTACATACTCCAGAAACAGAGCTTACTATTAACATGGTTAATAAAGCTTTTATAAAGGCATTTAAGAAACCTTTCTGGCTAATAAATACAGCAAGAGGTAAAAGTATTGTGACTAAAGATTTGGTAGAAGCATTACAATCAAAAAAAGTATTAGGAGCTGGATTAGATGTTTTAGAATACGAAAAGGCATCATTTGAAAACCTTTTTAATAAAAATGGGACATCGAACGCAGTCGAGATGCCTGAAGCATTTCAGTACTTAATTTCAGCAGAAAATGTATTGCTTACTCCTCATGTAGCTGGTTGGACAGTAGAGAGTAAAATTAAACTCGCTCAAACTATTGTAGATAAGATTGCAAAATATTTTTCATAAATTATATATCTAAAATGTAATACTATGCAATCTAAAGCAGATTCACCAGATCAATATTTAAAAGAACTTCCTGAAGACAGAAAAGCACCTATTAAGTTATTAAGACAACACATCTTAGATAATTTACCTAAAGGTATTGAAGAAGAAATGAGTTACGGTATGTTAGGATATGTTGTACCTCATTCGGTTTATCCAGATGGGTATCATTGCACTCCAGAGAAGCCATTGCCTTTTATGAATTTAGCATCACAAAAAAACTTTATTGCTGTTTACAGTATGGTTTTATATGCAAAAGAAGATCTAATGAAATGGTTTGTTTCTGAATATGCTAAGCGTTGTAAATATAAGCTAGATATGGGAAAAAGCTGTATTAGATTTAAACGCTTAAACGATATTCCTTACGAATTAATAGGAGAGTTAACCTCTAAAGTTAGCACTGAAGAATGGATAGCTTTATATGAAAAACTGTATAAGAAATAATATTAAACTGTAACAAAAATATAATTTCAAACACTTATTAATTGTAATAGATGAAAAAGAGAGTCATAGGTTTAGGAGGTTTCTTCTTCAAAACCAAAAATCCAGACAAAATTAAAAAATGGTATGGAAAACATTTAGGGTTACCTGTAGATGATTATGGATGCACATTTTGGTGGAAGGATAAAGAAGGAAAAGACTCTTCGACACAATGGTCTCCTTTTAAAGAAGATACAAACTATTTTGAACCAAGTAAAAAACAATTCATGATGAATTTTCGAGTCGAAAATTTAAAAGAATTATTAGTGACTTTAGAAAAAGAAGGTGTCACAATAGTGGGAGAAATAGAAGAGTACGATTATGGAAAGTTTGGATGGATTCTTGATCCCGAAGGAAACAAGATTGAACTTTGGGAACCAATTGATAGTGCTTTTTTATAATCTATTTATTAAATTTATAATTCAATTAATCTTAAAATTATGTCTGACGAAAAAAAATTAAGCGATGATCTTGACGATTTGTTAGGAGATGCTAAAGAAGGAGTAAAGAAAGCAGCTGAAAAAGCTGAAGAATTTGCAAAAGAAGCAAAAGAGAAAGCAACTGAATTTGCTGGAGAAGCTAAGGAAAAGGCAAGCGAATTTGCAGAAGATGCTAAAGAAGTATTAAATGATGGAGGAGGAAAAGGTATTGCCATAATTTCACATTTATGGTGGATTGGATGGATTATTGCACTTATAATGAATAATAGCAATAAGACAGAATTAGGATCTTTTTATATAAGACAAACTTTGGGTATATTTTTATTAAGTTTTTTCTCCTTTATCCCTATTATTGGTTGGGTAATTGGACTTGTTACGGTTGTACTTTGGATTTTGAGTTTTATTGGAGCGATAGCTGAAAATCAAAAACCATTACCACTTATAGGTGATAAATTCCAAGAATGGTTTAAATCTTTATAAGATAAAAGTTAAAAAAGTCAGAAAATCTAAATCTGACTTTTTTATTTAAATTTAATATCGTAATATTGCAATATATAATTAAATAAAAATGGGAATTACAAAAACCAAAATATATTCTAAACAGCAAAACGACATTGCTCAATTCTTCAAAGTTTTAGGTCATCCTGCTCGAGTGGCTATTTTGCAGCATATAAGTAAACAGAATTCGTGTATATGTAACGATTTGGTAGAAGAAATAGGGTTAGCGCAGGCTACTATCTCTCAACACTTAAAAGAGTTAAAAAGTATAGATTTACTAGAAGGTGAAGTAGAAGGTAAGAGTATGTGCTATTGTATTAATACTAAGCGTTGGGCAGAAATTCAGACTCAATTAAATTCTTTTTTTAATAAAACAAAATCTAATTGCTGCTAGATACTAATAAGCGATTTAAAACAATAAATTATGAAAACACAAGAATTTTTAAATACACTAAAATCAAATCAAGATAAATCTTTAATTTTTGAGTATATGCCTAATGCATTTGTAGGCGCAAATTATCATATAACAGAAGTTAAGCATGTTAATATAGAATCTGTAGATTGTGGCTCAAAAAAAAATGCATGGAGTGAAACGATTATCCAGCTTTGGGAAAATCCATTAGAAGCAGGTAAACGCGATTATTTATCAGTTTTAAAAGTTTTAGGTATTCTTAATAAAGTAGGAAAAATGAAAACGTATAATCTTGATGCTGAGGTTAAGTTTGAATATAGTAATGCGTCATTTCATACAGCTCAACTGTTTGTTAATAATTTCGAAATACGAGATAATAATTTAATTATTAAACTCGTATCAGAAAAAACTAAATGTAAAGCGATAGATATTTGTTGTGCTCCAGAAAAAGTAGAAGTTGTTACACAAGACGAACCGTGTTGCAATCCAGATGGTAATTGTTGTTAAAAATTTTTACAATAAAATCAAGATAGATAGTTGTTATTTATCTTGATTTTCATTTTGTTCAAAAAACTTGCGCTCCATTTTTGCTTGGAACTCTTCCATTACTGGACGTACTGTGCTTTCAGGTAAGTCTGCAATCTTTATATACATTAATCCATCTACTGCATTATTAAATAATGGATCGACATTAAAAGCAACCAATTTTGCGTTCTGTTTTATATATTTTTTTAAAAGAACAGGAAGACGTAAAGCTCCAGGTTCTACTTCGTCAATTATTTTATCAAACTTGTTTAAATCGGCTTCAGTAGAATCAAAAACAAAATCTTTATCTGCATCTTTAAGCTTTACTTTAAACTCTTTTTTAGGATGTACATATTGTGCTACATAAGGATCGTAATAATGAGATTTCATAAACTCAATCATTAGCGATTTCGAGAAATTTGAAAACTGATTACTTATACTTACACCTCCAATTAAATATTTATGTTCAGGAAAACGTAAAGTAGTGTGGACAATACCTTTCCATAATAAAAACAATGGCATTGGTTTTTGCTGGTATTCTTTAATGATGAAAGCACGACCCATTTCAATAGACTGACTCATCATTTTATACAATTCTGGTTCAAATCGAAAAAGATCTTGAAGGTAAAAACCATTTATACCAAACTTCTCGAATATTTGAGAACCTAATCCCATTCTATAAGCACCTGCTAATACATTAGTATCACTATCCCAAAGAAACATATGATGATAGTAAGTGTCAAACTTATCAAGATCTATGGCTTCATTTGTACCTTCACCAACTTCTCTAAAAGTGATTTCTCTTAAACGTCCAATCTCTCTAAGTATGTTAGGTATTTTCCTTGCAGGACTTAAATAAACCTCATAGTTTTTACTTTTAAGTAATCTTAAATCGTCTTCTCTAATAACCTCTATTTCCTTAATCATTGCTTCTTGATTCACAGGAGTCACGATACGTTTAGGAGATTTGGGAAGCTTTAGACTAGACTGAAAATTTTCAAGTATTTTTGGTTGATCAAAAGCATTAGATAACATATACGTTTTCTTTCTAATAAACTCACAAAAATCTTTAAGTTCACTATGTTCCTTTTGATCTTTTACAGATATAGGTTTTCCAATTCTAACTTTAATTACTCTATGTTTTTGTGTCAGTAATTCTGAAGGTAATTTTGCGGTTCTTAAAGTGTCACTAATTTTAGAAAGCCTATAGAATAATCTACTATTTTTAGCATGGAAATAAATTGGGACTACAGGAACTTCTGCTTTTTTAATTAACTTCATTGCAGCTTCTTCCCATGGCTTATCAACTAATAATTTCCCGTCTCTATAAGTCGAAACCTCACCTGCAGGAAAAACACCAAGTGGATGACCATTTCTTAAATGTAAAATAGAATTTTTAAATCCTACTATGCTATTTTTTACATCCTTTCTGTCTTCAAAAGGATTTACAGGCATTACATATGGCATTAATGGCTCTATTCTATGGAGTAGAAAGTTTGCTATTATTTTAAAATCTTTGCGCTGTTCAAGCATAAGTTTTAACAACAAAATACCATCTATACCTCCAAGTGGATGATTAGATACAGTAATATAAGCGCCTTCTTTAGGTAAACGTTTTAAATCTTCTTCAGGAATTTCGAATTTTATCTGGAAATCTTCTAAGAGTGCATTTAAAAAATCAAGATCTTTTAAGTGTTTATTTCTAGCATAAATTTTATTTATTGTAGAAATATTTAGCACCTTAAGTAAAATCCAACCTATAAAAGTTCCAAAAAATCCATATTTATCAACATGAATTACTCTAGCTATTTCTTTTGCAGTTACTAATTCCATTAAAATTGTTAGCGTATAGGGTAATATACAAACCTAATCAATTTTTCTTTTCATTTAACAATGCTATTGCATTATTGTGTAACAATTTGAATAGTTTGATCAAAAATTTGTTTTAATAAAACAGTTTTATTCTCTTCTAAACCTTGAATAGCTTTTTTGTCATAATGTCTTATAGTATATAACGATACATTTTCAGTAAAATCAACCTTAAATTTGGCTTTTAGATGTTGCAATAACTTCTCTAGATTTTTGTAATTATTGTCTGCACAAACAGAAAAACTAATTGCTGAATTTTGAATTACATCAACTTTCATTTTATACTTTGCTAAAAGATTGAAGATTTCACTAATATTTTCTTCAACAATAAAAGAGAAATCTAAAGAAGATAAAGAGATTAGAACTAAATCTTTCTTAACTATAAAGCAAGGTACATGAGGTTCTAAATCTTGTCCTTTACTAACACTAGTTCCATCTTCTTTTGGGTTAAAAAACGATTTAACATATAAAGGAATTTCTTTACGTTGTAATGGTTGAAGTGTTTTTGGGTGAATTACAGAAGCACCATAAAAAGCTAACTCTATGGCTTCTCGATAAGATATTTGATTCAGTAATTGAGCATTTTCAAAATATCGAGGATCTGCATTTAAAACCCCAGGAACATCTTTCCAAATTGTAACACTTTCGGCATTTAAACAATAGGCAAAGATAGCAGCAGTATAATCACTTCCTTCTCTACCTAAAGTTGTAGTAAAATTATTAGCATCACTACCCAAAAATCCTTGAGTAATATTTAATATTTTTTTATTTACTTTTTTAGAAATAACATCTTGAGTAGCATCCCAATCTACTTTTGCATTTCTATAGTAGTTGTCTGTTTTAACAAACTCCCTTACGTCAAGCCAATTGTTTTTTAGGCCAATTTCATTAAGATATGTACTTACAATAGTTGTAGAGATTAATTCGCCATAACCAATTACTTGGTCGTAAACATAGTTGTAATCAGGAGATTTATTTCTGTCAAAAAATATACTTAAATCTTGAAATAAATTAGAAATGATATTAAATACAGCATGGTTTTCATTTTCAAATAAATCAAGTAAAATACCATTGTGATATTTCTTAACATCCTGAATAGAACTCTGTAATTCTTTATTATTGTTAAAATAATTATCGATAACAACTTCAATAGCATTAGTTGTTTTTCCCATTGCGGAAATAACTACTAGAGTTTTATCATGTCCTACTGTTCGTAAGACTTTTACTAAATTTTTTACACCATCAGCGTCTTTTATAGACGCACCTCCAAATTTAAAAATACGCATTACTTAAGTTTTGATATATAATTATTTATGCCTTCTTCGTTAAGATGAACCACTTTCCAGTCTTCCATTACATTGGCTCCTTTTTGATTATAAAAATTGATAGCAGGAAGGTTCCAATCCAATACTTCCCAACTAATACGTTTTACACCTAATTGTGCACCATATTTAATAACTTTGTCTAAAAGTGCAGTACCAATTCCGTTGCTTCGCATTTTTTGATTTACAATTAAATCTTCAAGATGAATTACTTTTCCTTTCCAGGTTGAATAGCGCTCAAAAACTAATGCGATACCTTCAATCTGATTTGTTGTTTCAGCAACAAAACATGTAAAATCTGGATGACCTGTAAAACCATCTTTTTGCAATTGTTCTACAGTAACAATAACAGCATTTGGTTCTTTTTCAAATGTCGCCAATTCTTGTATAAGCTCGAGTACTCGAGGCATATCATTTTTATTTGCTTTTCTAATTGTAAAGTCCATAATGTTTAAACGAATGTCAAAGATAGTTTAAACGGATTATTTAACCATAAATAAAATTTTACGCAATCGATTTAGTAATGAAAAAATACGATATTTGTAGTTACCATACCAAAAATTTAATATGTCACATAAAAATCTAACATTAGGCGAATTCATTATTAAAAACCAAGATTCGTTTAAGTATTCATCCGGAGAATTATCAAAGTTGTTTAACTCTATTAGACTTGCGGCAAAAGTTGTAAATCATGAAGTTAATAAAGCTGGTTTAGTCGATATTATTGGTGCAGCTGGCGATACAAATATTCAAGGCGAAGATCAGCAGAAATTAGATGTATATGCAAACGACGTTTTTATTAATGCCCTTACCAAAAGAAATATAATTTGTGGATTAGCAAGTGAGGAAGAAGATAATTTTGTATGCATTAACAGTCAAGATGAAAATCATCAAAACAAATATGTTCTTTTAATAGATCCTTTGGATGGTTCGTCCAATATCGATGTAAATGTATCTGTAGGAACTATTTTCTCTGTTTTTAGACGTGTAACTCCAGTTGGAACTCCAGTAACATCAGAAGATTTTTTACAAAAGGGAAGTGAGCAGGTAGCTGCTGGTTATATTATTTATGGAACTTCTACGATGTTTGTTTATACTACTGGAGATGGTGTAAATGGCTTCACATTAAACCCTGCATTAGGAGTCTTTTATTTGTCGCATCCAAATATGCAATTCCCGGATGATGGTACTATTTATTCTGTAAACGAAGGAAACTATATTCATTTCCCTCAAGGCATTAAAAATTACATAAAGTATTGTCAAGAAGAAGAAGAAGATAGACCTTATACTTCAAGATATATTGGTTCTTTAGTTTCAGATTTTCACAGAAATTTAATTAAAGGAGGTATTTACCTTTATCCAAAAACTTCTAAAAGCCCCAAAGGTAAATTGCGTTTGTTATACGAATGTAATCCAATGGCATATATAGCAGAACAAGCAAATGGAAAAGCAAGTGATGGTTATACTAGAATAATGGATATAGATCCAACAGAATTACATCAACGTGTTCCATTTGTTTGCGGAAGTAAAAACATGGTTGAAAAAGCAGAGAATTTTATGGAGCAAGCCAAATAACAATTAAAAAAGGTAGCCATTTGGCTACCTTTTTTATTATAATCAATAACTTAATTATTGATTCATGTTTTTAATTCCATAAATAAAGTCATCAAGATTATCTACTTGCTTAACTAAGTCTAAAGCCTTTTTAGAAATGTATTTGACGTTTACAGCATGAAATCCTAAGCCAACACAAAATTTTCTTAATAACTTAACTTGATTTTTTGATCTAATTTTATCAGCCATTACCATTCTTGCCAAATCATATAAACGCTCTAAACGATGGTCATAAGAAATAGGAGGGTTAATAGGATGAGACGCATAATCTTTCATGATTTTTTTGTAGTCTTCATTGCTAATATTAAGGTTATCTGCTAATCTGTTTAAAAACTTTTGTTCGTCTACTGTAATTACATCATCACTTAATGCAAGTCTAACAATAGCAGCGAAGTGATCTTTATTTCGTTTTCTAAATTCGTTATCGTATATATCTGAGATTGACATTCTTTTAGTGTTTGTAATATAACAAATATACTAGTAATAATTTTTTTTATCAATTTTCTATTCAACAAAAATTATATATTTGCTTCAAATTTAAAATAGTGAGTAAATCTTTTATCTCGCAATCTTTTTCACAGTCTTTGCAACAGCAAAATCTGCAAACTTTTTTTGCTCAAAACCAAGCTAAAGTTAATTTAAAAGGACTTGTAGGATCATCATTATCTTTTGTAGTCTCTAACAGTTTTAAACAAGCAGAGAAGCCTTTTTTGCTCATTTTTAACGATAAAGAAGAGGCTGCATATTTTTTAAACGATTTTGAGAATTTATTGGACGAGAAGGATGTACTCTTTTATCCTGGAAGTTACAGAAGACCTTACCAAATTGAAGAAACAGATAATGCTAATGTGCTCTTAAGAGCTGAGGTTTTAAGTCGAATTAATTCTAGAAGAAAACCAGCATTAATTGTAACTTATCCTGATGCTCTTTTCGAAAAAGTAGTGACTAGAAAAGAATTAGAGCGTCATACTTTAAATATTTCTGTAAATGACAATCTAACAATAGATTTTATAAACGAAGTTCTGTTTGAATATAAATTTAAACGTGTAGATTTTGTTACAGAACCTGGAGAGTTTTCTGTTCGTGGAGGTATTGTAGATGTCTTTTCTTTTTCTCACGACGAACCTTATAGAATTGAGTTTTTTGGTGACGATGTAGATAGTATTAGAACATTTGATGTAGAAACACAGTTATCTACAAATCATATTAAGAAAATTGGTATAATTCCAAATGTTGCTGATAAATTACTTGATGAGCAACGTCAAAGCTTTTTAAAGTATATAGCACAAAAAACAGTTGTCTTTACTAAAAATCTAAATCATATAAGTTCAAGAATAGATAAGTTATTTGCTAAAGCGAACGAATCGTTTTCTCAACTATCAGAAACTTTAAAGCATGCAGAGCCAAATGAATTATTTTGTGATTCAGAGCTAATAAAAAAACAACTTTTAGATTTTTCAGTTATTGAATTTGGTACTGAAGCATTTCTTTCAAAAGAAACAATTCAATTTAACATCTCACCTCAGCCATCTTTTAATAAGAATTTCGAATTACTTATAAATGATTTAAATGATAATTACAAAGATGGTTTTAAAAATTATATATGTTGTGTAAGTGAACAACAAGCAAAACGTTTTCATGATATTTTTAACGATGTAGAACAGGAAGTACATTATAAAACTGTTGTCCTGTCTTTACATCAAGGTTTTGTTGATAATAATCAAAAGATAATATGTTACACAGACCATCAAATATTTGAGCGTTATCATAAATTTCAACTTAAAAACGGTTATGCTAAAAAACAAGCAATAACGTTAAAAGAGTTAACGAGTCTAGAGATTGGCGATTATGTTACTCACATAGATCATGGAATTGGAAGATTTGGAGGACTACAAAAAATAGATGTTGAAGGCAAAAAACAAGAAGCT
>Ga0208305_10001379_pt1 | contig 11604 bp, 8 predicted proteins | sample ColrivemetaGS741_FD_187605 | JGI IMG/M metagenome (GOLD analysis project Ga0208305, IMG submission 187605) | Estuarine microbial communities from the Columbia River estuary - Flood tide ETM metaG S.741 (SPAdes) (version 2) | ecosystem: Environmental > Aquatic > Marine > Intertidal zone > Estuary... | reverse complement strand
CTCCGCAAATTATTGGTTTCGGAATTTCAAACTCAGAAACTTTCCAACAAGCAACTAAATTTGCTAAAGGAGCCATTATTGGTTCAGCATTTGTGAATCATCTTTCAAAAAATGGCGCAGCTAAAATAGATAATTTTGTCAGTGCAATTTTAAAAGATTAATTTTATACATTAACTAAAAAATTTGAACAATGGAATTACCAAAAAGAGCAGGAAATGCTCCAATAAAAATTGAATTAGAAGAGGGAAAAAGATATGCTTGGTGTACTTGTGGTTTATCTGAAAGCCAGCCATTTTGCGATGGAAAACATAAAGGACAAGGAATGAGTCCGGATGTTTTTATAGCTGAAAAGTCTGAAACAAAACATTTATGTACTTGTAAGGCTACTAAAAATGGGCCATTTTGTGATGGTTCTCATAAATAATTAAAAGAATTTTTTATACTGTAAAACCCTAAAATCAAAAGTATTGAATTTAGGGTTTTGTTTTTTTAGTAATTTGTATTCTGTGTTACTTCCAACAGCTCTGTTAGCTGTTCCTGTTGGTGCAGTTAATGAAATAACTTGAATTTTTCTATCAGAATCAATATTAAAATAATGAATTTTTGGAGTATCTATAGAAATTGATTTTAATTGAATATTATGCTCTTTTAATTGTTTTCTTAAATGATATTCAGGGCCATTTTTACTATTTCCGCCAGTTAATAGCAACGTGGTAACTGTTGGATACTTTTTCAAATAAAAAAGCATATCACGTAGCTGAATATTTTCCATTCCTAAATCAGATGCATCAATTTTTTTTCGTTCGCAAGATTCTACAATATCACAAATGCCTATTTTATGTTGTATTAAAAAATTCTTTCGTTGTTCAATGGCAAATTCAGTAGTTTCAAAGTGTAAATTCAAAGAGAATATTTCATTTAAAATTTTCCATAACTGACCATCAATACTTCCATAGCAAAAATCAACATCGCCTTTTTTCAATTGTCCTTTTGAAAAACGTGGAGGAGGTAAAGTGCCAACAATTAATTTAGTTGTATTCTCAGGAATAAAAGGAGGATAAGGGTGTTTATGAAATATCATTAAATTTACAGCTTATAAAATTACTTAACTTTTACACCGTTTATATATGTTTCTTCAATTCTAATTTTAGGAATTTTAGCTTCCTCAACTTCCATAATATTTTTATCTAAAATAATGAAATCAGCAAATTTACCTATTTCAATACTTCCTTTTTCTTGTTCTTCAAAATTAGCGTAAGCTGCCCAAATGGTCATCCCTTTTAATGTTTCTTCTCTGGTTAAAGCATTTTTAATTTGAAATCCATTTTCAGGAAAATTATTCAAATCTTTTCTTGAAACAGCTGCGTAAAAAGTTAAAATTGGACTCACTTGTTCAATAGGGAAATCTGTGCCAAGTGAAATTTTCCCATACGTGTTTAACAACTCTTTATAGGCATAGGCACCATTAATTCTTTTAGAGCCAACTCTGTCTTTAGCCCAATACATATCACTGGTAGCATGTGTTGGTTGAACAGATGGAATTATATTTTCAAAATAATGAAAGTCATTTTCATCAACAATTTGCGCATGTTCAATGCGCCAACGCTTATCTTTTTTGCCTTTTAATACTTCTTTGTATGTTTTTAGCATCACGTAATTTGCAGAATCTCCAATAGCGTGGGTATTCATTTGATAATTGGAAGCTACAATTTTTTTAGCATAGCGTTCCAAATCTGCTAATGGCGTAATTAAGGCGCCATAGTGGTTATGTTTATCGCTATATTCTTTTTTCATTGCTGCGCCTCTTGAACCTAAGGCTCCATCTGCATATACTTTAAAGGAACGAACATTAAGTAAATCAGTTTTTAAAATTCCTTTTTTTGTGAAATAATCAATATTTTCGTCACTAACAGAAACCATTGCATACATTCTTATTTTTAATTCTCCAGCTTGTTGTAAACTATCTATTAATTCAATAACATCTTTAGAGAGACCTGCATCATCAACAGTAGTTAAGCCTAAGTCAAAACAGATTCTTTCAGCATCTTTTAAAGCCTGAATTTGTTCTTTTTTTGATGGTTTTGGGATTTTTGCTTCAATTAATTCCATTGGCATGTCAATAAACACGCCTGTCAATTTTCCATTTTCCTGAATAATATCACCACCAGAAAATGGCGTTTTAACAGTTACACCTGCTAAATCAATTGCAGCCTGATTGGCTAATAATGCATGTCCATCAATTCTAGTTACAGCAATTGGTGTATTTGGAAATAATTCATCTAGTTTTTCTTTTGAAGGAAATTCTTTTATTTCCCAATCATTTTGATCCCAGCCTCTTCCTGTTATAAAAGCAACATTTTTTTCTTTTTGAAAATCAACAATACGTTTTACTACTTCATCAAAACTTTTAGTGCCTTGTAAATCTACTTTTTGTAGTTGCAAACCTAAACCTAAAAAGTGGCAATGTGCATCAATAAAACCAGGAACTATTGTTTTACCTTTTACATCATTAATATAAGTAGGTGAGTATTTTAATTGCATTTCTACTGAAGTTCCAATGTCAATTATTTTACCATTTTTTATAGCAAAGGCTTCTGCTTTTTGAAGACTATCATTTGCAGTATAAATAGTTGCATTTATTACAATTGTATCAACTTCAATTTTTTTTGAACAAGAAAAAAATATGGAAGAAAAAATTAAGAAAAGATATAAATTTTTCATTGAATTTATTTTAAATAAGTGTCTAATAAATATACTAAAGAAGCCATTGATGCTGCGCCAAGTTCTAATTCACGTTTATTCACTTTATCAAAAGTATCAGTTTCTGCGTGATGGTAATCAAAATAGCGCTGAGAATCTGGCCTATAACCAAATAATGATATTGTTTCAGATTTTAAAGGGCCAATATCTGCACCACTATGACCTGCTTCAATTTCATTTAATCCATACGGAGCTAATAAAGGTTTCCAACTTAAAAAAAGCTTTGCATTTTCATTTGTTGCATCAAAAGAAAAACCGCGAGGTGTAAATCCTCCAGAATCTGATTCTAAAGCTGCAATATGATTTTCATTTTTGGCTTTAGCCTCTTCAGCATATTTTTCCCCGCCTCGTAAACCGTTTTCTTCATTTATAAATAAAACACATCTAATGGTATGTTTTGGTTTAATCCCATTCAATTTAAACAAACGTAAAACTTCAATAGATTGTACTACTCCAGCTCCATCATCATGTGCGCCATCACCTAGGTCCCAGGAGTCTATATGGCCGCCAACTGTAATAATTTTATCGGGAAAATCAGTTCCTACTAATTCTCCAATTACATTATGTGATGGTTCATCTGGTAATGTTTTGCAACTTTGCTTAAAATAAAATTTTAAGGTAGGATTTTCTTTTAATTTTTCACTTAATAAATTTGCTGCTTTTGTGCTTATTGCAGCTGTTGGAACTTTTTCATTTTCAGCAATATCGCCATAGCTCATAGCTCCAGTATGAGGATAATCATCAATACTGCTTGTCATTGATCGCACAATTGCAGCGAGCGCTCCAAATTTCCCGCAAACCATAGCGCCGGCATATCTTTGGTCTACACAGCCACCATATGCTTTAAAAGTTTGAATATGTGTATTATCAAAAGGCCTGTTAAAAAACACAATCTTACCTCTTAATTTTTCGCCTAAACTTTCTATATCTTCTAAACTTTGAACTTCAATAACTTCACCAGTAATTCCTGTTGTTGGAGTAGGAATAGAGCCACCCAAAGCACAAATAGGAACATTATATTTTACAGTATTTGAAGTAAAATTAGCTTCCTCTTTTTCACCCCTATACCAATTTGGAACCATTACATCTTGCAACCAAACTTTATCAAAACGTAAATCTTGCATTAATCTTTCTCCCCATAAAATTGCAGCTATAGATTCATGAGAGCCAGATAATCTACCTCCAATTTCATTAGATAAATAATCTAACCATTGGTATGATTGACCATTTGTTAATACTGTATTAAAAATGTTTTTAATAACAATTGAATCTTGTTTATTGACTTTATTTTCAAGGATTTTTGAAGTGTTGCTATTATTGCAAGAAATTAATACAATTATTAAAGCAAAAAGGGTGAAAATGCGTTTCATTTTTTGTGTAGTTTTTTAGAAAGTTAAAACTACACAAAAATCATGAAAAAATAAGGTTTGTTTATTGTTTTACAAATCAAACTTATAGGTAATTCCAGCTAAAGCCTGTAAAGGTTGAACTTGATAATTTAAATATGAATGATATTTTTGAGCTAAAATATTATTAATTTTTGCAAATGCAGTCAATCTGTCTGAAAAATTATAACCTCCGCTAACGTTTAAATCTATAAAAGAATCGTTTTTAATTATAAAGCCATTTTCAGAAGTCATTCCGAAAGGTATTTCAAAATCTTTTGTTTGACCTTTAAAGTATAATTTTGTACCTGCAAACCATTTGTTTTTTTGATAATCACCCGATATACTTCCAGTTACAGTTGGTAAATTCCAAGCTTCCAATTCATTAGTAGTTATGTAATTTGCATAGTTAATAGCGCCAGTAAAAATGAATTCTTTTGAAGCACTAATAGTTAACTCTCCAGATAAATTTAATGTTTTAATATTGTCATATATCACATTAAAAGAGTTCCCAGCCTCAAAACCTTCATTTACTAAAATAGTTCCATCTGATTTTGTTTGGTTTTGTATAAAAAGAGGTTTGTTGTTTTCATTGCTATGGTTAACAGTGATATTATATCCTATATTTGATGCTAATTTACCTTTTGCACCTACAAAAGCGTTGTATTGTTTGTCTGTTTGTAAAATGTTTAGAGTAGGAGAAATATATGGATTTTCTGAACTAAAATTAGCATACGTATTTTGAATTAAGTCTCCATTTAAACCTGCAATTACTATAAAAATGTCATCAACAACTTTTAAAGAAGCTGAAATATTTGGGTAGGCATAAAATTTATTTATTTTCCTTTCCAAATCATTAGAGTAGTATATTTTTGCACCTAAATTAATAGTTAAATTTTCTCTTAACACTTCAAAATTAGGCATTGCACCTAAATTTATAAAACTGTGATTTATACTATTTGCTGAAAGGTATTCTTGTTGAAATTTACCAGCAACAACATCAACTAAAAATTCTGCACCAATAATTTCAGATGAAATTGGAAATTCAATAGAAGGCTTTACAAGTAATCGTAATTCATTGCTATTAAAATTATCTGTAAGGTTTACAAGTTCAGCAGTTGCTCCTTTAAAAATAGAATCTTCAAAATCAATTTTTCCGCCAACATATAATTTATTATAGTATTGTTTTTCATCAATTGAAGAAATAACAGCATCTTCAAAAATTATTTCATTTGGTAATCCATAATAATTATATTGTTCGCGTTGCACGCCACCATTTATTTGCCAATTAAAATCTTTGTCGAATTGTTTGTAAAAAACATCAACGCGAGTATCAGAAAAATTATCATTCAATAGTGCATTTTTAATACCACCTTCAGAAGAATGGTGATTTATAAAAACTCCATAATCGTTATATCTAATATCACCTGTGTGTATATAAGCTTCAAATAAGGGACTTTTGAAATTTCCAAATCCTGCAGAAACATAATTTTGAAATACTCTTTCTTTAGGAGCTCGTTCAACATTTTGCGCTTTTCCTTTTGAAGGAGTAAAAGTTGAAGCCACTGGAATTGAAAAAATACTGTAGGTTACTTTTTCTTTTGGGATAGCACTTACATTTTCAATAGTTGGATTCGATTTTATTTTGAAAGCATCAGAAATAGTAGGAGTGTATGGTTTTTCAACAACAATTTCTTCGGTTTTTAACGTATCTTTTTTTGCCTGAGCAAAAGAAAAACCAGTTATTAAAATAGATAGTGAAGTTATAAATAGCTTTCGCATTGTATTGTTTTTTATTTGTGAAACTATATTTTGAATCATGTTTGTAGTAGTTTAATTTTTTACTGATTCGTTAGTTTTTGCTTGTTCTGTTTTAATTTTATTTAATTCAATAGTTGCCTGTTCTGTAACATCTTTAAATTCAGAGAAGTTTTTAATTACACTTTCTAAAATATAGGTGGCTTGATAGGCGTCATTTAATTTGTTGAAATTTTTAGCCATTAATAGTAATCCTTTTGCGCCCCAATATTTATAAGCAGAATAATCTGAAGCAATTTTTTGAACAATTTCGTTAGAAACTCTATAACTTCCATCTTTATTTTCAAAATATGCACTGTAGTATAAAGCTTCTACTTTTAATTCTCCGCCAGCAATTTTTTCAACCTCTTTGTAAGCAATTCTTGCTTTGTTTTCATTGTTTGTTTTTATTGCAGAACGTGCAATTATAATATGTGCATCTGATTTAATTCTATCTTCAATTTTAGAATCTTTCAATACTAATTCAGCATAATTTACTGCGTTGTTATAATTTTCTTTAGCGTAATAGCCTTTCATTAAATTGGATTGTGCAAAAATTCTGTTTTGAGCTTGATCTGATTCTTTTTCTAAACGCTCTAAAACTGGTATTGCGCTATTCCAATTATTATTTTCTAAATATAATAAAGCCAGTCTTGATAAAGCATTTTCTGTAAATTCATTTTGATCTTGATTAACTACAAAGGTATAATATGGAATTGCTTCAGTATGGTCATTATTTGAAAATAAAGATTGAGCTAAATAAAAATTAGCATTTATTTTATGCAGCCCATTTGGGAAATTTTGCAAGTATTTTTTAAAACTTAATATGGATTTTTTATGATCATTTTGCAAATATTGTTTTTCAGCAGATTCATACATGTCATTATCTAATTCTGCATCAGAAATATTTACGAAATCTATATCCTTTACCCAAGTTGCATATTCATCAACTCTTCCTAAATCTACATAAATTTGACGTGAATTTTTTATTGCTTGTCTTGCTTCAGCAGAATTAGGAAACTGTTTAACTACTGTTTTATAAGTAGTTAAAGCTTGTTCGTTTTTATCGGTATTGTAATAAATCAATCCTTTTTTAAGCATTGCTTTTGAAACAAGTGGACTTCTTTTAAAGTTTGTAATTAGCTTGTCGAAATTTTCTAAAGCCAAATAATTTTCATTTGTTTTGATATAAGAATTCCCTAAAACATAATGAGCATCATCTCTATAACCAGATTTAGTATGAGTGTTTAAAAAAGAAACCAATTCTTTAATTTTTCCATTTTCATTCCCAATTAGTCCATAACTAATAGCTTTTTGAAATTGGGCATAATCTGTATCAACACCTTTCATTTCAATTGCTTTATTGTAATATGTAATGGTATTATTATAGTCTCTTGTTATAAAATAACTATCGCCAATTCTTAAATAACTGTCATTTTTCTTTATTGGGTCAGTATTACTTTTATTGATATACTTTTTAAATTGATCAATAGCTTTGTCAAATTCTTTTTGTTTGAAATAGGCATAACCCAAGTTATAATTAACCTCGTTAAATTCAACAGTTTTTGAAGCAGAATTTTTATTCATAAAACTTTTAAAATCTTTAATTGCTTCAATAAAATTATGTAATCTATAATTGGTTTCTCCTTTCCAATAAGTTGCTTGTGCTTCGGTTAAATCATCAGATGAAATAGCTAATGAATTTTCAAAATTTTCTTTTGCCAACGTGTAATTTTCTTCATTAAATAGTTCTACACCTCTGAAAAAAGACACTTTTTGAAACAAGGTTTGTTCCTTATTTGTTTTTTTATTTTTTAAAAATTCTAAGGCCCCCTTGTAATCTTTGGAAGTAATGTAAGCACTAATTATTAAATCGTTTATTTCGTTTTTAGATGCTGAATTTGGATATAAATTAATATACTCTTTCAATACTTCAGGCACACTTTTGTATGGATTTCCAATTTCATAACTCAATTTCGCATAATTTAACCAGGCATCTTTTTTAATATCAGCTTCAAATTCCATTTGTGAAGCATTTCTAAAGGCATTTAAAGCTTCTTGTTTTTTATTCAATTTTAAATAACATTCCGCTAAATGATAGTACGCATTTTGAGCAACACTATTTGATCCGTCAATTATTTTATTGAAATTTTTAATTGCATTTTCAAAATCATTTTGTTTAAAATATGAATAGCCTAACAGGTAAAAATCGGTATTATTCCATTTTCCGCGTTGACCTTTATAATTAGTTAAATGTGGTACAGCTTCGTTATATTTTTGAAGATTAAAATAGCTTTCACCTACAATTTTTGAAATTTCAGAATATTCAAGTCCTTTTGCATTTTCAAGAAGAGGAATTCCAAATTCAATTGCTTTTTCAAATTTACCTAGCTTAAAATTCATGTCTGCTAAATAATATGAAACATCGGTTTTAAAAGAAGAGTCGTCAATCACTTCGCCCAAATACTTGTCTGCAGTAGCATAATCATCCTGATTATAAGCTATGTAACCATAATAATATTTTGCTTTGGCACCATATTCTTGAGAGTTTAATAAGTTTAAAAAATAACTTTGAGATTCCTTAAAATTTTTAGTTGCAAAAAGGGAATAACCATAATTAAAATTAAATTCTTCTTCATTTTTTAGGGTTAAATTTGCAGTTTTAACTTTGCTATACCATTTTGCAGCATAAGCATATTTTCCAACTTTATAATAATAGTTTGCAATGTCTAAAAAAGCACCATTTCTTTTAGTGCTTGTAGGATATTTATCAACAAAATTTTGCATTAATTCATCGGCATTCTGTTGTCCAAGTCTAATAGCAGCATTTGCAATATAATAATCACAATTTGCTTTTAATTCGGATAGATTATCGAAATTATTCTTTATTTCTTCAAATTTTTGCTGGGAAGCCACATAAGCTTTGTTCTGATACAATTCAATTGCGTGATTGTATTCTTTGAGATTATTTGTGTAAATTTCACTTTTTTGGGCTGATAATGATAATGTTATTATCAACATTAATATTGTTTGAACAATCTTTTTATAATTCATATTCATAAAAATTGAAAGCATTTAACGTATACTCTAATAACGTAATAATTTGTTGAAATTGCATTGAGGTTTTCTTTTTTTAATAAAGAACTTTATTAACATTTTATAATTTTAAGTATAAAGATCTTAAAATTATAAACCACTAAATTGTTGAAACTTTACTTTTAAATATTTAGTTTTGTTTAAAATAACAATTCCTATGCCAGAAAACGTTTTAAAGCTACAAGATGCACAAATATTTCAAAGAGATAATTTGGTTTTATCAAATGTTAACCTGAAAATTGATGAAGGAGAATTTGTTTATTTAATTGGAAAAACTGGAAGCGGAAAAAGTAGTTTAATGAAAACTTTGTATGGAGATTTACCTTTAGAAAAAGGTACTGGAAGTATAGTAGGTTTTAATTTGAATACTTTAAAAGAAAGTGAAATTCCATTTCTAAGACGTAAATTAGGTATTGTATTTCAAGATTTTAAGTTATTGAATGACAGAAATGTTTTTGAAAATTTACGTTTTGTTTTAAAAGCAACTGGTTGGAAAGATGAATCTAAAATAAAATCAAAAATTATGGAAGTTTTGTCGAAGGTTGGAATGGAAACAAAAGATTTTAAAATGGCATTTCAGCTATCTGGAGGTGAACAACAAAGGGTTGCAATTGCAAGAGCTTTGTTAAATGATCCCGATTTAATTTTGGCAGATGAGCCAACTGGAAATTTAGACCCTGCAACATCAGTTGGGGTAATGAATGTTTTAAGGGAAATTCACCAAAGTGGTAAAACGATTTTAATGGCAACTCATGATTATGCTATTATTTTAAAGTTTCCTTATAAAACATTAAAATGTGAAGGAGGAGAATTGTTTGAAGTAGTTCAGCAGAGGAACTAAATAACAGTATGATTTCTGTCTTAATTCCTGTTTATAATTATAATGTTAAACCATTAGTTGAAAATTTAATTTCCCAATTAAATAAACAAAATATAGAATGGGAAATATTACTTTCAGATGATGAATCTATTGCGGTTTATAAAAAAGTTAATAATAATTACATTAATTCATTAAATAATTTTCATATAAAATTGTTTCTTCAGGAGCAAAATGTTGGAAATGGAGCAAACAGAAATTATTTAATTTCAAAAGCATTTTATGAGTGGATTTTGTTTTTAGATGCTGATGTAATACCTGTACACAGTAATTTTATTTCAAATTATATAAAGCAAATTTCAACTTCAAATGAAATAATTGCAGGTAATATTATGTATAATGATAAAAATAGGTTGCCAAATTTATTGCGGTGGAAGTATGGTATGGAAAAGGAGCAAAAATCATTAAAATTCAGAAAATTATATCCTATTTTGAATGTTCGTGGAGCTAATTTTTTAATTAAAAAGGAATTAGCTTTGAAGCATCCATTTCCTGTTTTACCTGAAAAATACGGATTTATTGATACCCGATTTTTTCTTCAATTTAATAAAAATAATATATGTGTAATCAACAACCCAGTATTTCATTTAGGACTTGAAAATAATGATGTTTTTTTAAATAAAACTAAAAATGCAGTTGCAAATGCTTTGTATTTGTTTTTGAAAAAGGATCAATTAGCTAATCAAATTTCAATTGTAGCTACTTACAAAAAGATCTACTTTTTGAAATGGATTTTAGCTTACATTTATAGTAAATCTCATAAATATTTGGAGAAAAATTTATTATCAGATAACCCATCAATTCTTTTTTTTCAAATATATAAAATACTGTATATGTGTTATTTAGGCATTGATAAAAAGGCTTAATAATTTTGATTCTTGATTTTCCCAGATTAATTCTTTTGACGCTTTTTCTAAATTTTTTTGATAATATGTTTTACCGTTGTCACAAACTAATTTTATAGCGTTTGCAATGTCTTCAGGAGAATGACTCCTTATTATTTCACCAATTTTATAGGTTGAAATAATAGTTTTAATTTCAGGCAAATAAGTTGCAACAACAGGAGTTTTGGCTTGAATATAATCAAATAATTTATTTGGAAGTGAGTATCTATAACTCAAACCTAAATCTTCTTCAAGACTAAGTCCTAAAGTAGCATTTTGTGTTATTGGAATAAGTTGTGCAGGATGGACATTTCCTAAAAGTTGTACTTTGTGTTCAACCTTTAAAGTTTTTATTTTTTTAATAATTTTTGATTTAAAAGGACCTTCACCTGCAATTTTTAATTGAAGGTTTTCAATATACTGCATTGCTTCAATCAAAGCCAACAAGCCTCTTCCATTGTTAAGTGCCCCTTGGTACAAAATATATTTATTTTTAGTTTCAATAAAATGGGTATTGCTATAATTAGGAAAATTTTTTATGACAATAGGTTGAGTATTATATTTTTGTTTAAACCAAAGTGCTATGGAATCTGAAACCGTTATAAAATTTTGTTGTTTTGGAGCTAGCCATTTTTCTAATACTTTCCATATATATTTTGAATAATTACCTTGTAATGAGGGAAGTTCTGTGAAAAGTTCATGACTATCATAAACTAATTTTTTTTTTAAAAATTTGCTTACTAAAAAATTAGGTAACAAAGTATCTAAATCATTAGAATGTAAAATGTCTTTTTTTGAAAAAAGC
>Ga0208305_10001369_pt1 | contig 11638 bp, 10 predicted proteins | sample ColrivemetaGS741_FD_187605 | JGI IMG/M metagenome (GOLD analysis project Ga0208305, IMG submission 187605) | Estuarine microbial communities from the Columbia River estuary - Flood tide ETM metaG S.741 (SPAdes) (version 2) | ecosystem: Environmental > Aquatic > Marine > Intertidal zone >... | reverse complement strand
GTGAAGCCCACGGGGGTGCCGTGTTCGCGCACGGCCGTCACAACAGTCACACCCGTTAGAAATCCGCCAAACGCATTACGCAGGGCGCGTGGATCAATTTGTGTCAATTTGCGTGTCCTGAATGAATTGTTTCAAAATCTCGGTCACTTGCGCGGCATGGGTCATCGGCAACATATGCGCGGCCCCCTTCAAGACGATAGCTGCTCCTTTTGGAGCCAGTGCCGCCATGCGCTGGGACATCAGCGGCGTTGAATTTGGCTCGTCTTCGCCCGTTAAAAACAATGCAGGACAGCGCAGATTTCTAAGCGTCACGTCCGAAGGACCGTCCTCATTCGCAAACACGCGGTAAGCATCGCGGTAGCCGGCGGGATCGACCCCGCAAAGCCACTCTTGGCAAGCGTCCCGCGCCGCTGACGGGGCTGACCCAAACCAGCGGTTAAGCGTCGCGGTTGGATCGGTAGGTGTCTTGCCGTCCAAACTTGCAGCACGCGACAAGACGGTCTTTCTTGCGTCAGTATCACGCTGAAAAATCCCATTCAGTGCAGCAACCCCATGCACAAGATCAGGATGCCTCGCTGCCATATCCAAAGCGATCATCGCGCCAAAAGAATGCCCGATCACCACTGCAGGTTCTGTCAGGATCACCGCAATCGCATCGGTGAAATCGGTCAGGCTTGGGTGATCACCAAGCCGCGCACTTTCCCCATGGCCAGGCATGTCTACGGCGATAACTCGACCGTTTTGCGCCAGCGCCTGCAATTGCCCGCCCCACGCCTCGGCCCGCAAGCCGACGCCGTGAACCAATACAACATTTGGACCTGAGCCGCCCGTAATCGCGGCAAGCGCCCCAAAGTTAGACCGCGGCTGGATTGTCCAAGTCATGACCCAAATCCTTCAAATCTTGGTATCTGTCGCCAATGCGGTGATGTGGGCGACCACTTGTTGCGGCACCCAACACCACAACGATTTCGTCGTCGCGCGGCGCATCTGGGATCGCGAACTGGATTGTCAGATAGTGGGAGCGGCGACCTGCGTCATTCTTATCCATCAGTGGCACCATGATCGGCGCATTCGCCCCGCCACGCGTGTTTGTGAACGCAAGATAGGATTTTGCGCCCACGGCTTCGCGGAAATGGTTGCCAAACCGCAGCGTATGGATCAGCCCAGACGCATGTTCAATCTCACCATTGAGGCCAACTACAGCGGCTTTGCCGTAGGCCTCGATCGCGTCACCCGAGCCCGCGAGCCTGATCATCCGCTCCGTTAACATTTCGCCCAATACAGGACCATAGGCATGAATTTCTGGCTTGAGGTTTTCGACAAACCGGCCCGCCCATGGGTTGCGCACAACGGCGGCCACTGCAAACAGCCGCCAAGGTTTTTCGGCAGGGCGAAACCCCTCGACAAGAACCTCTTCACCATAGGTCACAATTTTTCGAATGTCTGGATGCATGCCGTCGTCTCCTTGCAGTGGTGACTCCGACTATCGAACGCCAATGCGCAATTTGACAAATGAATGATTATGAGGCTTAGGTATTAGTATTGCTAATAGGTAACTTGACCATGGTAAAAGCCTTACCCCCGCTCGCATGGTTTCGCGCATTCGAGGCCGCCGCACGTCACCTCAGCTTTACCGCTGCTGCCGAAGAAATTGGCATGACCCAATCTGGGGTGAGCCAACATGTCAGATCACTTGAAACATCCCTTGGTGTGGCCCTGTTTATCCGCCGTGCACGCGGGCTCTCGCTCACGGATGACGGACGCAAGTTATTGCCTCAAGTCGGGTCCGCGCTTGAGACGTTGACTGCCGCCGCCAGCGCGTTTGAGACCGTGCCCACTGATAACATTTTGACTATCGCCTCGTCGGTCAGCGTCGCGCAATGGATCATCTCACCACACCTTTCTGACTTCACGCAAAGCCATCCGAACATCAGGATGCGCTTTCTGAGCACCATTTGGCCAGACGATTTTCACACCGTCAGAGCCGACGTCGAAATCCCGTTCGGGTCACAAAAGCAAGTCGGGCGTGATGCGGTTATGTTGGAACCTAATGCATTGATGGCCCTGAAATCCCCGACCCTGAGCGGCAGCATCGAAACGCTGCCATTGATTGAATCCGTTGGCACCTCTGACGGCTGGAAAACATGGGGCGAGGTCGTGGGCGGGAACCCGAAACCCGAGATATTCGTCGATACCTACGGCGCAGCCCTGAACCTTGCTGTACACGGGAACGGCGTCGCCCTTGTCAGCAAAATACTGGCTCAACATGCCTTAAAAGCGGGTCAACTCGAATTGGCCCACAAGGCCGCTGTCCCTTGTAAGGAAGGCTATTACCTGAGGGTGAATGAAGCCAAGCCTAAAGCCAAACACTTTGGAGACTGGCTGCTTGGGAAAATTGAAGGAAGCAACCCGTAAAACTGGACCTGTCGCGGCGAGAAGACGCGCTGAGAATATTTGCAAATCTGACCAACCCTGTATTGTTCAGTCACCTCAGATGAAATAACTTGCGGTTGTAATCAGGTTTTGGTTTGAAAGAGTTCATGTCACTGGGCACCTCATCCATCGAGAACGCTGCGCCTGATCAGGCGTCCTTGAAGGCGGCTAGCAAACTAGTATCACCCGCCAAATGGCCAGAGCGTTTCATTTCTGGTGATGGTGGTTTGATCTTTGGGGCTTGTCAGGGGTCAGGTGCAAACCCTTATCGCGTTGTTGTGGACCTGAGCGATCTGGGGGCCAAATGCAGTTGCCCCTCCCGCAAGTTTCCCTGCAAACATGCCTTGGCGTTGATGTTACAATATAGCGGAGGCCCTGCCGATTTTGTGCAAGCCGATGTGCCCGCATGGGTGGCAGATTGGTTAGGTCGGCGGCGTAAAACCACAACGGTGGCCCCCTCCAGCGGCGAGAAAAAAAGCATCGCCGCCGCGCAGATGATTGAGCCAGAAGCACCCGTCGATCCGAAGGTGGCAGCGCGAAACGCAGCCGCCGCGGCCAAGCGCGCGGCGGCGACACGAGCCGCAATCACCGACGGCTTGGCCGAGATGGAAGCATGGATCGCAGACCAATTACCGGCAGGGCTTTCGGAACTTCTCGCGGACCTTACAGGGCGCTGCCGACGTATTGCTTCGCGCTTGGTTGACGCCAAAGCAGGAACGCTTGCCGGTCGCATTGATGGCATCCCAGCACGCGTTCTGGCGCTACCTCAAAGAGACCGCCCCGATGTGCTGATCTCGGAGCTGGGCAAATTAGTTATCATTGCGCGTGACTGGGGCAATGGGACGTCTCCAACCCCTGTGGTGCGGCGCGTGATCATGGGCGCCGAGAAGAGGGAAGTGTTGTTGGAAAACAATGATGCGCTGCGTCACAGCGGCTTGTGGGAGGTCTTGGTCAGCAGGGATGAGACCCGTCGCGACGGGCTTATCGCGCGATCAACATGGCTCCTTGGTTTGGACGACAGCAGCCCTCGGTTTGCAGTGCTCCAAGACTTTTTTCCGGCCACCATGGGCAAACAGGGGGCGGCTTTTACGGCAGGTCAGCAGTTCAAAGCCGAACTGATATTCTATCCTGCCCCAACACCATTGCGCGCCCAAATCGTTGAACGCAGGGTGGTGGATGAACATCACCCTTGGCCAATCACTCCGCAAAACCGGGATATCTTGCGTGGTTTCACAGAGGCTTTGATCCATGAGCCGTGGATAACGGAATTGCCTATTTTTCTGCCGTCTGGGTAAAAAGGAAGATGCGCATTACTGGACAGGCACCGATGCAACATTGCCCTTAGTTTCAGGCGGAATATCAGACTCGGTCATGGGTGCAGAACTGCGACAATCGGTTGTGCTGTGGAACGGGAGCGTCGCAGATTTGCTCGCATCAGACACCAATTTTGGCAGGTATTATTCAGATGCTTGAGGATACGCTCAGCAGGCTTGAAGCCGCCAAACTGCGTTGGATGACCGGCGGTGAGGCTGATGTTCGCTCTGATCCGTTCACGTCAGGGACGCAAGGCGTTGAGGCGCATGCGGCTTTTGGCACAGGCGGCGCTGTTCCGCCAAACCTGTCTGCGGCCCTCTGCACCCAGCAAGCTCACGATGGTAGAGCCGCTGCCCGCGCCGCCGTTGCCGCTGTTATCCACGCATTTGCGCCCGGCCTTCCGCCACATCATGCAACAACAAGACCGAAGCATCTGGCAGGGCCTCACAGGACTGATGGCCGCGAGGGGCGTCATGGCGCACCCGTTTGACTGGTTACCACCGCAGGACACAAACGGTTACGCCGATATCTATATCCCCTATGCAAAGTGGAAAGCGGGCCTCGACAATCATGAAATGGAACTGACTGCGGAAACATGGCAAGACATGTATCCGGCAGAACGTCGCAATGCCTTTGCAGAACTCCGCGCCAAAGACACGACAGCCGCCCGCGCAATGATCGAAGCCTATGGGAGCACCTTATCCGCCGACGAGCGTCTTGGATTGATCGATTGCCTGGCACAGGGCCTTGGTGCCGATGACATTCCCTATCTTACCGAGGTTTCGACCAAGGATCGCTCTGCTAAGGTCAAGGCAAGGGCGGCAGGATTCTTGGCGCGACTGGGTGTGGCAAGCGATAGAGATGAGGCGAAAGAACTTGCCGCGTTTATGGAGAAATCCACAAAAGGCATCATTCGTCGACGCAAAGAAATCGCCTTGCGCAGCAAGTTAAACGGAGCCCAACAAAATCGGGTGAGCGCACTGTTGGACACGGTTACTTTTACGCAACTTGCCGCAGCTCTCGACATCACGCCTGATGCGCTCGCTGACTCTTACGTTACCGAAAAAAATACCACCGTGCTGCAATTTTGGGGGCTATGCGCCCGCACCGCACCTCGTGATGCGCTCTTGATCTATTGGGCACGTTTGCGAAGCGATGGTGTGGCGAATTTCTCCAGGCTCGCTGGCATAACAGACCAACTCTCCCGAGATCAGATTATGGCTGAAGCACAAGGGCTGGTCATGTCCGCCGACCTGACGGATTTGCGTGACATGTTGGCGGTGACAGGGCCCGACGTTGGCCGCGATATGTCTGACGCACTGCTGAATAGCCCGTTCTACCGCGCCCAATTGGATGCCCTTAAAACCGCGCTGGCCAAACGCGCGACAGGCGATGGTGACTACCGCCACGACCCGATGGTGGCACAGTTCGGGGGATTTGTGACCCAGCTTGCTTTTCTGGTGACAGCGGAACACGCGCGCAGGGTGGCCAGCGACCTTCAAAAACGAGGCTTGCACGCCGCAGACCCCATCCTTCACCCTTTGAATTTCAACATAGCCTTGCAAGGAAAAACGCCATGAACGAAATGCTTCGTCACCCAGCCGAGGTCGTCTGGAAGGCCGAAATTGAGGCGCTTTGTGCGGACAAGAACGAGCCGAAGCCTGCGGGTTGGGCGATGTCGCCCCGTGCAGCCGTCACATATCTTCTGGGTGGCAAAGCCGCTGATGGCACCGTGATCACACCAAAATACGTGGGGCAAAAACGATTGATCGAAACCGCCGTTGCCACGCTGGCTACAGATCGGGCCTTGTTGCTGCTTGGTGTGCCTGGCACCGCAAAGTCGTGGGTTTCCGAACACCTCGCCGCTGCTGTGGCAGGGGATTCAACACTTGTCGTGCAATGCACCGCTGGAACGGATGAAAACCAAATTCGTTATGGCTGGAACTATGCACAATTATTGGCCAAGGGCCCAAGTCAGGACGCACTTGTCCCCACACCACTTTACCGTGCGATGGAGACAGGAAAACTATGCCGACTGGAGGAGCTAACCCGTATGGGCTCGGATGTGCAGGACACGCTCATCACGGTCTTGTCGGAAAAAATGATGCCGATCCCTGAACTGAATACGACCCTCTACGCACGACGTGGATTCAACATTATCGCCACGGCCAACAACCGAGACAAAGGCGTGAATGAACTCTCATCTGCGCTCAAGCGGCGCTTTAACGTCGTTGTGCTACCGTTGCCGGACAATTTGGACGAAGAAGTGTCGATTGTAACCAAACGGGTGGGCGAAATGGCAATCGGGCTGGACCTGCCCATGCCCAAGAATGTCGCGACCGAAGTGGGCCGCGTTGTTACCATGTTCCGTGAATTGCGCGAAGGGCAGACCCTCGACGGTAAGACCGCGCTCATGGTGCCCAGCGGTACGCTTTCCACAGCAGAGGCAATCGCGGTCATGGTTGGCGGTCTATCGCAAGCGGTATTCTTTTCTAACGGAACACTTAACGCTGATGGGATCGCGCCCAATATCTTGGGGGCCGTCCTGAAGGATCCCGTTCAAGATAAAGCTGTGCTGGCTGAATATCTCGAAACCGTCGTGAAAAAACGACGCGATTATGCGGACTACTATTCCGTTCTGACCGAGATCTTGTGACCTGATGGGCGAGGTCAGCTACCTAGGGATCAGGCATCACGGACCGGGATCGGCACGGCTGGTCATTGCTGCGTTGGAAGCGTTGCAACCTGTTGCTGTGCTGATCGAAGGGCCGGCGGACTTGACGGACCAAATTGTTCACGTAGCCGACCCTGCAATGGTGCCGCCCGTGGCACTTCTTGCTTATGCCAGCGCGGCACCAGAGCGCGCAATCTTTTGGCCCTTCGCGCGGTTTTCACCAGAATATCAGGCCATCAGATGGGCACTAGCTCGCAATATTCCGGTGCAATTTATCGACTTGCCAGCAGCGGTGACATTGGCCGAAGTCTCAGAAGAACAGCGGCCACAAGATAACGCTGTTGCCCGCGATCCCATTGGCGCTCTGGCTGCGGCGGCTGGTTATGAAGACGGCGAAAGCTGGTGGTCTAATCTGATCGAAGAAAACCCCGACCCAGGTCGCGTTTTTGAAGCCATCAGCGACGCAATGACTGCGCTGCGCGAGAACCACACGCCTGATCCTCGCGAGGCACAGCGCGAGGCGCACATGCGTCGAGAAATCACCAATGCCACCAAAGAAAATGACGGCTCCATCGCGGTTATTTGCGGCGCGTGGCACGTCCCAGCCCTCCGCGATAAAGTCAAAGCATCAGACAACAATGCGCTATTGCGAGGGCTACCAAAAACAAAGGTGCAGGCAACTTGGGCACCTTGGACATCGCCCCGTCTTGCACGCGCGACAGGTTACGGCGCAGGCGTCGCAGCCCCCTTATGGTACGATCACATTTGGGAAAATGGCACTGGGTCGGCGGCAGACGCGCTTTGGGTGGCAGGCATGGCCCAAACCCTACGCGCAGAAGGGTTTGACGCTTCAACGGCCTCTTTGATTGAAACGGTTCGTTTGACCCGCTCCTTAGCGGCCGTGCGTGATCGCCCCTCGCCGGGGTTCGAAGAAATGCGCGATGCCACCATTTCAACTTTGATGATGGGCGAGCCGCTACAATGGCGGATCATCGAAAACCGGTTGCTACTGGGCGCACAGGTCGGGGAAATCCCCAGCAATCTCCCGCTCGCGCCTCTTTTAGAGGACCTGCAAAAGCAGCAAAAGAAATTGGGAATGAAGCCCGAGGCACTGGAGCGGGAACTGGCATTGGATTTGCGCACGCAAAGCGGATTGAACCGCTCGACGCTGCTGCACCGGTTGATCGCGCTTGACGTCCCTTGGGGCAAACAAGTTGATGCAGGGCGAAGTCGGGGCACGTTCCGTGAAAAATGGATATTGGCTTGGGATGCGGAATTTGCCGTCCGCTTGGTGGAACATCTGGTCTATGGGCCAACCATCGAAGCAGCAGCCGCTGGGCGGTTGAGCGAAGATATCCAGAGCGAAACAAAACTTGCAGAGATGGCCGAACACGTGCGCAAAGCGCTCATTGCGCAATTGCCCGAGGTCGCTACTCTTGGAATTGAACGGTTGGATGCCTTGGCGGCACAGACCGACGACTGCGGGTTAATGCTGGCCGCTTTGCAGCCTATTGTCGAAATTCTGCGCTACGGCACCGCCCGCGATATGGCGCTTGACCGGATGGAGGCGCTGCTGGACCGTCTCATTACGCAGAGCGCGTTAAGCCTGCCACGCGCTTGCCGTGCACTGGATTCGGAAGAAGCAGAACGGCTGCGAACCCTGATTGCAACGGCCCAACGGGCAATCGCACTTGCGGAACGTGGTGGCGACGTGCAGTCACTCTGGCTCTCAGCGCTACACGAGACGGGCACATCAAACGACACGGTCCCGTTGATCGGGGGGCTCGCTGCACGGCTGGCCTATGAGGCAGGCCGTCTGACGTCAGAAGAGGTCGCAAAGATGATGTCACTTCGGCTTTCACGCGCAGAGCCAGCCAACCTGTCTGCCGCGTTCTTTGGGGGTTTCTTTGCGGGCGCTGGGCTTAAAATGGCGCATGATGCAAACCTGCGAACTGCCGTGGACGATTGGGTCATGTCGCTGGACGAAGAAGAATACACCGAAAACCTGCCGCTATTTCGCAGAGTGTTTTCCACGTTGGACCGCAACGAGCGCAAGGTTTTGCTGGAACATCTGCTGGGTAAAACAACCAGCAGAGTGGTGGCGGATTTCGCCCCCGAAGCAGATGCAATCTGGTCCGCGCAACTTGCAGCGTTAACCCGCATTTTCGAGGGCAAAACATGACCAAGAAACACGAGCGACGCTGGCGCATGATGCTGGGCGAAACGGATGACACCCAGTCTCTTTCGGATCGTGACGTGGCGATGTCTTCTGCACTTGATGCCCTATACGAAGGCGATGGGCGCAGGGGCGCGGGGTTGGGGAAATCTGCACCAAAGGTATCACGTTGGTTGGGGGATATCCGAGAGTATTTCCCCAGCACCGTTGTGCAAGTGATCCAGAAAGACGCTTTTGAAAGGTTAGGTCTCAAGCAGATGCTGCTTGAACCGGAATTTCTGGAGGCACTGGAGGCAGACGTGCATTTGGTCGCAGATCTGGTCGCCTTGCGTGGTGCGATGCCTGCCAAAACGATCCAAACGGCGCGCGTCGTTATCCAAAAGGTCGTAGATGAACTGATGGAGCGGCTCGAAAAGAAAACAACCGAGGCCATCCGCGGCGCGATCAACCGCTCGGCGCGTACAAACAGGCCCCGCTTTGGTGATATCGACTGGCCGCGCACCATTCATGCCAACTTGCGGCACTATCAGGCCGAATATCAGACGATCGTGCCAGAAAAATTGATCGGTTTCTTGCGCCAACAACGGCGGATCACCGATTTGGACGAGGTCACGCTTTGCGTTGATCAATCTGGTTCGATGGCCACGTCGGTGGTTTATTCGTCAATCTTTGCGGCGGTGTTAGCGTCAATTCCGTCCGTGCGAACCAAGCTTGTGTGCTTTGACACAGCGATCATTGATCTGACCGAAGACCTCGAAGACCCGGTTCAGGTCTTGTTTGGGGTGCAACTTGGGGGCGGCACGGATATCAACCGCGCCGTGGCCTATTGCGAGGATCGTATCGAGCGGCCAACAAAATCGCATCTGATCCTGATCACAGATTTGATGGAAGGGGGCGACGCAGGCGCTCTGATCGCGCGGCTAACGGCGCTCAAAGGCTCGGGCGTGAATGTGATCGTCCTTCTGGCGCTGACCGATACGGGGCAACCTTACTATGACAAAGATATGGCTGCCAAAGTTTCCGCATTGGGCATTCCTGTTTTTGCCTGCACGCCTGACCAGTTCCCTGGTTTGATGGCAGCCGCGCTGCGGCGCGAAGACATTCAAAGCTGGGCGGCGTCTGAAGACATCAAGACGTTGAGAGAAAATAACGTTTTGGCAGCACTTTAGCGCAGATATGGCTGTGATAGCTCAGCAAATTTCGCGGGCAGGGTTCCAGCAGGGCCGTAACACCAATCGCATTTTTGGCGAGATCAAAGGGCAATAGGTCGGAAAAGCGAATGCTGATTTCTTGTTTTTGCCTGAAATGATGTAAATGGGCGCGTCCACTGGAAAGCGCGGGCCTTGCGCACTTTGGTATAATGAAAGAACCTCAAACGTGAAAAAGCTAGGTCTTGATGGCACGGATATTCGCATCCTGAGCGCGGTCCAGCAGCATGGGCACCTGAGCAAAACACGTCTCGCCGAGCTTGTGAACCTGTCGCCGACACCGTGTTGGGCGCGTTTGGATCGGCTGAAAGCGGCGGGGTTCATCCGGGGTTTTCACGCCGAACTGGCATTGGAACGGATCGTTGATTTTACGCAAGTCGTGGTGACCGTCTCACTCAGCTCGCACCGAAAGTCAGAATTTGATCGCTTTGAAGGCTACATCCGAAAGTTGGACGAAGTGACCGATTGCATAGCGACGGGTGGCGGCATGGATTACGTGATGAAAACGGTGACGCCAAGCCTCGCTGCATTTCAGGTGCTTATGGACGAGATGTTGGCGGCAGAGCTTTCGATCGAACGTTACATGACCTACATCGCGACGCGGCAGGTCAAAACCAGCCAGCCAAATCTGGCGAAGTTAATCGCAAAATCAGCGAAATAGCCTGCAAAGACTGAACAGGCTGATCGCGACCCAAAAAACGGTCTGAACGGTCTTGTAGGCACGCAAAATCAGACCCGAATCCTCAGCGATTTCAAACTAAATCATCCGCAGGTTACATCACTTCACTGGCCTGTCAGGCCACCTGCAAAAGGCACGAAAACATGACACAAACAGACGACTTTGGCTTTGGCACACAGATCCGCAAATCACCTTATTTCGACGCAACTGTTCGTTGGGGCGCAAAGGGTTTTTCTGTTTACAATCATATGTATATCCCGCGCGATTTTGGTAATCCCGAGCAAAACTTCTGGAACCTCGTGAACGAGGCGATCCTGTGTGACGTCGCTGTTGAGCGCCAAGTCGAAATCACAGGACCAGATGCTGCCAAATTCGTGCAGACGCTAACTTGCCGTGATCTGTCAAAGATGGCCGTGGGCCAGTGCAAATACATCCTGATCACAAATGCGGAAGGCTGCATTCTCAACGATCCGATCCTGCTGCGTTTGGCTGAAAACCATTTCTGGATTTCACTGGCCGACAGCGACATCTTGCTTTGGGCGCAGGGCGTGGCCGTACATGCGGGCATGGACGTGCAGATTGGCGAGCCTGACGTGTCACCGCTTCAGCTTCAGGGGCCGAATTCAGGCTTGATCATGCAAGAGCTGTTCGGCGAAAGCATCATGGACCTCAAGTACTACTGGTTGCGCGAAGTTGAACTGGATGGCATCCCTATGATCGTGTCTCGCACGGGCTGGTCCAGCGAACTTGGCTATGAGCTCTATCTGCGTGACGGGTCAAAAGGCGACCAGCTTTGGGAGCGGATCATGGCGGCAGGCAAGAATCACGGCCTCAAGCCGGGTCACACGTCCTCGATCCGCCGTATCGAAGGCGGCATGCTGTCCTATCACGCCGACGCTGACAACAAAACGAACCCTTACGAGTTGGGCTTTGACCGCCTTGTGAACCTCGACATGGACGCGGACTTCATCGGCAAGGCAGCACTGACCCGCATCAAGGAAGAGGGCGCCAAGCGCAAGCAAATCGGCCTCATCATCGATTGCGATCCGCTGACAGGTCCGAACACGACCTTTTGGGCAATCAAGCAAGGTGGTGTAGAAATCGGCAAGGTGACATCGGCGGTTTACTCACCGCGCCTCAAGCAGAACATCGCG
>Ga0208305_10001368_pt1 | contig 11639 bp, 16 predicted proteins | sample ColrivemetaGS741_FD_187605 | JGI IMG/M metagenome (GOLD analysis project Ga0208305, IMG submission 187605) | Estuarine microbial communities from the Columbia River estuary - Flood tide ETM metaG S.741 (SPAdes) (version 2) | ecosystem: Environmental > Aquatic > Marine > Intertidal zone >... | reverse complement strand
TACACAAAGGTATTGGCGGACGCAACTTCCGTAGAGAGTTTACACTTGCTGACCATGTAAAGGTGGTTGATGCTACACTAGATTTAGGTATGCTTAACGTACACTTAAAGCGTGAAGTACCAGAAGCACTAAAGCCCAAGACTATTAAGATCAATGACGGTCTTACAATCGAAGGCAACACCGGCAAGTAATTGTCTAGGGGGAGTGAAATACCTCCCCCATCTATTAGGAGGATTATACTATGAGTACTGACACCATTGATGATGTCAAAATTGATGAAAAGATAAAGGTCGAAATTACTGAGCCTGTGAAGCACAAGGTATTATTAATGAACGATGATCAAACCCCCATGGAATGGGTAATTGATATTCTTGATAAAATCTTTAATCACTCTCAAGAAGTAGCTGAAAAAATTACACTTCAGATCCATCAAGATGGTTCCGGCGTAGCAGGTATATATAGTTACGAGGTTGCTGAAATGAAAGCAACTGAAACGGTAACCGCAAGTAGGGAAAAAGGTTTTCCACTAAATGTAAGGATTGAAGAAGAATGAATTTAAAAGAACTAACATGGGAACACCATAAAAATGCAGAACGTCAAGAGTTTGCTGGACTAATGATGTCCGGAAAATTAAATCCTGACCTTTATGCTACATATTTGTGGAACCAACATAAGAAATATGATCTCCTTGAAGCTATTGCAGCGCCAATGGGATTGTTTTCAACACTAGGTGATATTCGTCGCAAACTTCTTATTGAAGAAGACTTTAGAGAACTATGGAAACATACTGAAGAACCGATTATTACTAAAAGCACACACGAATACATAATGCATATGAGAGATCTTATAGGTAATGCAGAAGCACTTACGGCTCATATGTATGTATTATACATGGGCGATTTAAGTGGCGGGCAAATGATTAAAAAGCGTATACCAGGCTCAGGCAAAATGTACGACTTTGATGGAGATGTACCTGCTATCAAAGAAAGCATCAGAGAAATGTGTAACGACAGTATGGCAGAAGAAGCAAAATATGTTTTTGACTCTGCAACAGAATTATTTAAAGAACTAATGGAGTTGAACATTGAGCCTTATATGGAACAAACTGATTGATTGCCAAGATGAAATTATTTCAATCTTTGACGAACAAGCTACAGAAATTAATGAACCCGGACTTGATTATTTTAACCGCCCCGATGGTGGTTGGATTAACCGCGTGTGGGCTAATGATAATGTTAGACGAGCTCATATTGATGTAGTTGATGCACGTGAGTCTAAAGGCTTGTGGATGATGCACGTATGTATTTTTCCAACACTAGATAACCCTGCGCCAATTTACGGCTTTGATGTTATTGCTGGTAAGAATAAAATGACAGGTGCCTTCCACGACTTCTCAGCAAGTAGTGATCCACAGCACCCTATGATACAAGGTTACTTTGAAAGCGTAGAGCATTTTGTTCCTGAGAAACAACGTAAGCTACCTGAATGGGCAACTAACATTTTTACAGAAAAAATGTTGGCAGCTAGTAATGTAAAGACTGAAGAAGAATCAGATGAAATCATACGCATTGCGATTGCTAACCTTAGAGCATACTTTGACGAAGTTGGCGTAAGTAAAGGCGAAGGTGATCGGACACTAGTAGCAGCATCACAAGATTACTATTGCCACAACCAGCAACAAAACCCGCACACTCCTAATGTTATGAAGAGTCTAGGACTTGACGAAGCTGATGTAGATCGATTCTGCACAGATATGTTGTTTCCTAAACTTGCATAAATACATTAACAGGAGTAGATTACATGCGTTTTAACGACTTTAAACTAGTAGAATCAAAAAAATTATTTGAAGCGGCTAATGCTGGATTAGAAGCACAACATGCTATGCATGATATTGAAGCTATTAGTAATGCTGTACCTACAATGGATCCACAGCTGAAAGCAAGCATTATATCTAACTTACAAAATCTTGCTTCAAAGGTTGGAGATTTTGTTGCTAAGAATATAAAGCAAACGCAACCTGCTCAACAACCACAAGCACAACCACAACCTAACGATCCAAATGCTACAGTAGAAGAAGCAGTAGCAGAAGTAAACAATGAAGACCAAGAAGCTCAAGAGGCTCTTGCAAAACTCAAAGCTGATATTGCCGCAATTGAAGCAAGTGACATTGATGATAAAATTAAAGCAGGATTCTTAGCAAGTCTAAATGAAACATTAGATAAACTTACAAAAGCATCTGAAAACATAACTGCTTCACGTGATACAGCACGTAGTGAACGTGACGAAGCAATTAACTTTGTTAAAGAAGTTACAGGAGTACTTGTAACACTAGGTAACAAAGTGCAAGGCTTCCAAGAAGATACTGATACAGAATCAATGACAGCTAGAGATAGAGCATCATTTAAAAAGATGGCTGTTAATGCAGAGAAGTTTACTAAGACACTAAAGCAAGCATTGTTTGGTAAAATACTTGACATGCAAGAAGGCGGTGACGTTAGTGGTCAAGAAATAAAAGAATTTTTAGAAGCATGTGTACGTGGCGATGTAATTAACATGCTACAAGTTATCGGCACAAGCCAAGGTAATATTAAAGATCATGTTAATCCAAGATATCAAAAAGTGTTTGATGTATTTGTAGAAGAAAACATCTTTAGTTATGCGCCAGGCACAACATCAGGTGCTATTGGGCCAGGTGAAATGGCTCTATCAATGATGGGTAACCCTGCTGAAAAAGGTAAAAAGGGTGACTTGAAGATTGGTGACGAAGAAGTTGAAATCAAAGCAAGTGCAAAAACAGGCGGACGCTTTAACAGTAAAGCTATTGCTAAAGCAACTACAGGTTGGCAAACTTGGGCTCAGAAGATTAACGAAATAATGAGTCAAGCACCAGAAGATGCAACTGTATCAGTTACACAGAAAAACGGCGAAGAAAAACTTATTCCTGCACGTGAGTACAACGGCAACAGACACAATGTAATCAAAGGCAAAGCCAAAGAAGGTAGCAAGTACAATTGGAACGCATCAGGCTTTAAAGCTCTAAACATTGAAGTACTGCAACCTTACTCAAACTTATCACAAACATTTGATTTGTTTGAATCTTCTATACGAGCTCTTGTACAAAACTATGACAAACTAGATAAACCGCAACAAGGTAATTCACATCACAAGCCATTTAATCCAGGTGACTTGATTGAAGCCGCTATCAACGATGACGGCACAGTTGACATGAAGAAAATGAATATTGCGTATTCTAAAATTGCATATGCAAGTTATCACTTAGCAGACGGTATTACAACTGTTATGCTTCTAAGAACTGATAACTTAGAGTACACTATATTTAGAAATGCAGACGAACTAGTTGATCAAATGAACAGCGATAGTGTTATTACTGGCGGTGGATTTAACTGGAACGACGATCAGCAAACACCTACTCCAGGTTATATAGCTTCCTAACTTATTATATCTAAACCCATACTTTTGCTAGGTTGTATTCTCACGACTCTAATGCTATATTATATGTATAGCAACACAAAGGAGAAACGCTATGTCACAAGGAATGATTATTTACGCTATTATCTGTGTAATCTTAGGCATCACTTTTATGGCACTAGGTGATTTAATACTTGGTACACTTGTTGCACTATGTGGTCCGCTTTGGTTAACCATACAAGCAAACGCAGATGATGAGGAGGATGAATAATGGAAATGTTAATCAACGTAGTGTTTAGTTTGTTACTCGGAGTAGGCATCGCAGCAATGCTAATGCAAGTTAGTGCATTGTTTTGGATGTTCTGGGATATGTTTAGGAGTAAGCGCAATGACTGAAGAATTCTTTCGCCCAACTTGTATCAATATTGGATGTTCAAAGCCAGTAGCAAGTTCAGGACCTAGGTGGAGGCCCGTATGCGGCCACTGCCACAAAGCAGGATACGGCGCAGGCAAGTTTGCACTAGGGGTAACTCCGTTTAGAACAGGGTTGTGTTCAAACTCAACAGGTTATCTAGGGTTTGTGTGTCCTATAAATTATACCAAAGCTACATGGTGCATCGGTCACACACAGATCGATCACATAGATGGTAATCATTTAAACAATACACTAAAAAACGTACAGGAGTTATGCGATATCTGTCACAAGGAGAAAGGTAAGCGTAACGGAGACTTTAAGCAGCGCAGATACAGTTACAATACTAATACAACTTAGTGCATTATTTTGGATGTTCTGGGATATGTTTACTAAGCAACGCTAGGAAATCCATATTTTTTCATTTTGGCAATCAAATTAGTTCTGCCTATCTTTAATAGTTTGGCAGCTTTAGTTTGGTTGCCTTCAGTTTTTGCAAGTGCATTACTAATTCTATTACGTTCTAACATTTCAACTTCATCAGGCAATGCTGTTTCGTATTCTAGTTCGTCGTGAAATTCAGCAAGCTCGCCACATATTTTCCATAGTGCGTCTTGCTCTTCTCGGTTGCGGAGTATTTGTTTATCTAAAGTGTCTGTCATAAAGTATTTATATAGTTGCATATGTGTAAAAATATAATGTAGGTGTAAAAATATTTACAGTTAACGCTAAATAGTAGTACAGGGCAAAGGTAAATAAATATACATAACAGGAGGGATGTCTTATGAAAAGACTAACACTAGCGTTATTATTCGTTGCTTTAAGCTCATCAAATGTCGCTGCGGAATTAGTATGGGGATTCAAAAACCCATCATTTAGTGGACAAGGTTATTCATCGCACGTACTAAGTGCAGAACAACTACAGTTCAACCGCAAGCAAGACATAAAGAAAGAGGCAGAGGCAGAACAAAGGCGAATAGAACGTGAACTAGAAAACACAACGCTCAATAAATTTTTAAAGAACGTTGAATCGAGAATATATGCTCAAATATCCAAACAGATGGTTGACGCAATGTTTGCAGATTGTTCAGACACATGTTCGAATACAGGGACAGCAGAAATTGAAGGCAGTACTATTACATGGGTAAAAGCAGATGGTATGATTACACTTACTATTGTTTCAGATGACGGAACAGTAACAGAGATAACAATACCAGCAGACGGAGACTTTAGCTTCTAATGAAACTTTTATCGATGGCATTATCTTTAGCTTTATTAGGCGGGTGTGCAATGAATCCGAGTCTCCAGACTCTTAAGGATGCAGAAACATCTCCAACAGTACAGCAATCACCTATTGAAGATAGGTTAGAAGATGTGCCAGCAATAGACGGCGAAAAGATTACTATAGCGGTATACAGTTTTAATGATAAAACTGGACAACGCAAACCAAGTGACGGAGTAGCAAAGCTGAGTTCAGCTGTAACACAAGGCGGCGAAGTTTGGGTAATCAAAGCTCTGCAAGATGTAGGCAATGAAGGTTGGTTTAATGTAGTTGAACGAGTAGGGATGGATAATCTCATCAAAGAAAGACAACTTATTAGACAGACTAGAGAAAGTTATGAAGGCAAAGATGCAGTTCAATTGCAACCGCTATTATTTGCAGGATTAATTTTAGAGGGCGGAATTATTGGGTATGACAGCAATGTTGCTGTTGGAGGAGTAGGCGCTAGATGGCTTGGCGTTGGATCTAACACTCAATACAGAATTGATACAGTTACAGTTTCTGTTAGAATTGTAAGTGTAAGTACAGGCAAGGTGCTATTAAGTATAGCAACAGAGAAGACAATCGCAAGCCATCAGTCCGGAGCAGACATATTTAAGTTTTTAGATATGGGGACTAAATTGTTAGAAACCGAAGTAGGGTTCTCAGTAAATGAACCTGTAAACTATGCTACAAGAGCTGCTATTGAGCAAGCAATTATAGAATTAGTTTACGAAGGTGAAAGAAAAGATCTTTGGAAGTTTAATACTGACAAAGAACAACAGGAGGGTAATAATGAAGTTAAAGACGTTGATATTGTCATCATTGATGACAGCAACAATGGCACTGACACTTCCGGCGATGGCGAATGACATATATATCACACAAGTAGGTGATAGTTTAGACTTAGACATTACACAGGATGGTTCAGACAACCAATTTGGCGATAGTACAACAGGGGTAACACTTAAAGGTGATGCCATGGTGTTTTCAATAACACAGACAGGCGATACTAACGATATCGCAGCACTAATTAATGGCGATTCTTATAGTGGTACTTGGGTATTTACAGGTAACACTAATGTAGTAGATTTCAAGTGCGACAGTTTAGGTACCGCGGGGGCAGGTAACTGTGAAACTGTTGATGTTGATATTACTACTACAGGTGATGACAACACATTCAAAATCTATATAGGCGAAAGTGCTGATGCTGGCGGAGCAGATGTAACATTTACTGTTACTGGTGACGACAACGTAGTAGACGCAGACTTAGATGGTGTTGATGTTGATGTTACAGTAGTAGTGAACAATAGTTCTAGTACACACTCAGGTGGTGTTACAAGTGCTACTGACGGTTCATTAAGTGCAAGTGATGCTGGTAACATATTCGACTTTGATGTAGATGGTGACGGAGATGCAAACGGTCATTTAATTAATTTAAATGTAACTGGTGGCGGAAGCGTATTTACTATTTCACAAAGTGGAACCGGTGATAACGTTGTTGATGCAAACTTTACAACTAATGGTAGTACTATAAACATTACACAAAGCGATTAATTTATGCGATCGCTTTTGGTGTTGATATTAGTATTTCTGACCGTCCCCATAGTGGCTGGCGCACAAATTGGCACAGTAACTGAATTAGATGGTGACGGTCAGATTTTACGTGACAAAAGCTCAGTCGGAGATCAGGTTGGAACAACAATTCAACAAATGGACGAGGCTGTTACTAACAAAGGCAAAATGCGTATTGATTTTGTTGATGAAACACGATTAGATGTTGTAGATCACAGCAGAGTAGTCATAGACGAATTCATATACGATCCAGCTACAGGTACAGGTAAACTGGATATGCGAGCAACCCTAGGAGCAGTACGTTATGCTAGTGGGCAAATTGCTAAAAACTCAAGACAACAAGTAAGATTAAGAACTCCGACAGCAACTATCTCTGTACGTGGTACAGACTTTTCTATGGTAGTAAACGAAATAGGTGAAAGTTATGTTACTCTTTTACCTAGTTGTAATACTAACGGAGATTGTGTTACAGGTGAAATCAAAGTTGGAAATAACGGCGGCTATGTTATTATGAATGAAGCGTTTCAAATGACCCGTGTTAATACATATGAACAGCGTCCAAGTAAGCCTGTTGTAGTAGATCTAACAGAACCGCAAATTACTGGTATGCTTATATTTAGACGTGTTGATCCAATTGATGAAATGAATATGAAGATGCTAATGGAAGCTAGACGAGATGCTGGCATATTAGAGTATGACTTTTTAGAGTTTGATGATTTAGAAGAAGATGCGCTAGTAGACAGTATTAAAGATATTTGGGTAACAGAATTAGATCGAGGATCAGACTACTACCTGCGTGAATTACTGCTAAATATGATTGATGAGCTTAACAAGGCTCTACTAAAATCATTACAAGACGAATTGTCTGTACAAAATGAAGAGTTTTTTGCAGATAGAAAATTAGGTTATGACGAAGAATCGGGATTTATTTTAGACTTTGAAGACCCAATGTGGCACATACGCAGACAAGATGTTAGTATAGATAATACAATAGATTTATATTTAAATGGTAACTATGGATACAAACTTAACGTGGAGCAAGGTGATGAAGCAGTATATGATTATATGCTTGGTGTTGGCAACAACAGTATCAATATCAAACAACGTTAATGCAAACGAAATTTATATAAACCAAGTAGGTGACAGCATTGACTTGACTATCTCACAAGACGGTACAGATAATACAGTTACTGGTTTATCGGGCGGCACTAGCAATGCAACAATTAGTGGCAACAATACTAGTACAACATACAGCCAAACAGGTGATCGTAATGCTATAAAAGTTTACAAATATGCAGGCAACGGTATTACCAAAACAACTCAAACAGGCAACGACAACGAAGCATTTTTAGACTGTCACGGTAATAATTGTGTGCTTGACGTTACACAAACAGGCGACGACAACTATGTTATGGCTGAAGTTGGTAACGGCGGCGACTATGATCAAAGTATTACCGTTACACAAGATGGCGATGATAACCTAGTTGTAGTCGAAGCAAACGGAGATGACAATACTATTGTTATTGACCAAGACGGTAACAATCATTTGGTGTATGGCTACGGCAACACACCAGTTACTGGCGACAGGAATACACTAACACTAACACAAAACGGATCACAGTATGAACAAGCAGAAATTGCTGTTATAGGAAATGACAACACAGTAGAAGGTTATCAAGGTGGCGGAGGCGAAAGCAACTTTGGTAGACTGGTATTAACAGGTGATGATAACACTGTAAAAATGTGGCAAGGCAAGCAGATAGATGGTACTACTGACTCAGTAGAAGGCGGTGACCACAACGCATATGTTTCTATTATAGGTGACAATAACGATTTTCATTCAGCACAAACTGATCAAGCCGCAACCTGTTGTTGGGCATCACACGAATTAAACGCCGGTATAATTGGCGACGATAATGAAGTAAACTTATCACAACGTAAAAATGGTGCTCACACAATGTATGTTGACATAGATGGAGACGACAATAATGTTGATGTACAGCAAAATGGAAACCAGGGCTCAACATATCTTGATCTTGACATAGAAGGCAACTACAATCTAGTTGATGTAAATCAACACGGTGGTGGCGCACACAGTGCAACTATTGACTTGTCAAGTACATATGGGCCAGCATACGACTTTAGTTTAGAACAACACAGCACTTCAGCAAAGTCATACACAATGACAGGCACATGTGCAAACCCCAACGGATGTAGCGTTAGCGTAACTCAGTACTAAATACTACTGACAGAGGGCAATTCTGTTAGAAAGTAGGGCGTTTTGATCGATCCATTCACCGCCGTAGCCGCGGCAACCACAGCGTTTAATACTGTAAAAAAATTCGTACACGCTGGTCAAGAATTTGAAAACTGTATGGGCCAAATGGGCAAGTGGTACACTAGTGTATCTGACTTCCGCAAAGGTCAACAGATGCAAAAGAATCCTCCAATATTTAGAAAACTACTAGCCGCAGGCTCAGTAGAAGAAGAAGCACTCAATCTCCTTATCCACGAAAAGAAAATTATGGAAATGGAAAAAGAACTTCAACAAATGCTAAACATACGTTTTGGTTTTGGCACTTGGGATGAGCTGAAAGAAATGCAACGTAAGATACGTGCTAAACGTGAGCGTGAAGTATACAAGCAAGCAGAAGCAAAACAAGCATTAATAAACGGTGTTGCTATTACTTTATTAATAGGTGCATTAATTAGTATGGTTGGAGGTTTGTTTTACTTCATTCTAAAGGCCAAAGGAATGATCTAGTGATACACGCATTTATGCTAGTAGTGTTAATAGCAGACGCACAACAACCGTCGCCTATGTATTTTAGAAGTATAGATGTTTGTCAATACTATGCAAAACGTATACCAAGACAGTACGGAAACTACGGATCAAAGTATCTAGTACCCAAGGAACATAGAATAACTGCTTATTGTAAGCCTGTAAAAGTGCAAGACGGACCTTACATATACGATCATTAATAAATACTTTATGAGATGGATACTAGAATTATTGTTAAAAGACTATGTAGACGAACTTGTGGACAAACGGTTTCAGGAGAAAATGTATGAGCAATACCTTTACACCCGCAAACAAGAACTTAATCAAAGAATTGAAAGAGTCAGAAAAAATCTCGATACACAAGCACAAGGGGTTCCGCAGGCAGGAACAAGAACAGTATTGCCCAGTAGTAACATTCGACGGAGTAACACCAAACCCGACATACAAGTCACGCCCGTGCAGACACTAAAACAAAAAGAAATGAGCGACTTAAAAGCAAAATTGATGGGAAGAAAATAATGAAAAGACTACTAAGCCCTTGGTGGGCATTGTTAACACTAGGGATATTAGTATACGCATTTGCAAATCCAAATAATTTTTTACAAAGTATCAAACTAAACTATTTTGATCAACTTATTGTTAATCAAGAACCGACACAGAACAACATTTTTGTAGCAGAGATCGATGATGCTACTATAGACAAATACGGGCAGTATCCCTTCCCACGTAACATATACTCAGATATTATCATTGACTTATATAACAAAGGCGCAGGCCTTGTTGTATGGAATATAATGATGCCTGAAGTAGATAGACTAGGAGGCGATGAAGATCTTGCACTTACACTAAGTCAATTTCCTGTTGTCCTAGCAAGTCGACCCAGCGACAAAACAAAGAACGAGCCAATCAATCCTGGGGCAGCAATCATTCAGCCTCAGTTCCTAGATCAGTTATTGCCATACGGCGGCATAATTGCTAACATTCCAGAACTTGAGAATAACAGTGTTGGTGCTGGCATCGTTTCAACTGAGCCGGAGATAGACGGGGTTGTGAGAAGAATGCCTACTATCGCCGTTGTAGACGGTACACTATATCCTAGCCTAGCACTAGAAACACTACGTGTTATCGCAGGCGATCCTAACTTTCAAATTAAACTAAATCAGTTTGGTGTTGAGAAAATGCGTATTCCGCAGTTTGGTGTTATACCTACTGACAGTGAAGGGCGTGTATGGATCGACTGGAGTCAACGTTCAAAAAGTGTAAGTGTAGCAGACTTGCCAGATGACTTTGCTGGTGGAATAGTTATAGTAGATGTTACAGCAACGGGTGTTGCAAACCCTGTGCCAACAGCACTAGGCGCACAGTATGCAGGCGCTACACAAGCGGCTGTATTAGGCACAATGTTTGCTGGTACAAACATACAACGTCCTGATTGGGCACCGACAGCAGAGCTTGTAGCACTCGTAGTAGGCGGGCTATTGCTTATACTTCTAAGCCGTTGGATGCTTATAGGGCTTGCTACAACAGTTATACTAATAGGCGGAGTTGTACCCTACAGTATATACACATACGCAACAGAGAAGATGTTACTAGACGTTACAGCACCTGTTATAGTGTTTATCATAGTCGCATTGCAAGTATATGGTATCAAATTTGTACGAGAATTCTTAGAGAAACAAGCAATAAAGAAACAGTTCGCAGGATACGCATCACCTACTGTGGTACGCTTATTACAGGAAAATCCAGCACTTATTAAAGACGGTATGAAGAAAGAAGTTAGTATTTGTTTCTCAGACCTAAGAGGCTTTACTCCACTAGGTGAATCATTTGGTGATGATGTTAAAGGCTTAACTAAAATTATGAACAGCTACATGGATGCTATTACACAGCCTGTACTAGATGCAGACGGAATGATTATTAAGTATATTGGCGATGCAAGTATGCACGTACACAACGCACCTATAGAAGATCCACACCATCCTCGTACAGCAGTACAATGTGGATTAGACATGCTGAAAGCAGTGGAGAAGTTTAATAAAAAAATTACTTCAGAAGGCAGGCCACCTGTCGGTATGGGTGCCGGCATTAATACTGGTCTTGGTTATCTTGGCGAAATGGGCAGTACAGCAAGACACAGTTATGACGTCCTCGGAGACTCAGTCAGTACAGCAGCTCGTATT